>Ga0164294_10001292_pt1 | contig 23341 bp, 15 predicted proteins | sample GEODES005metaG_FD_111479 | JGI IMG/M metagenome (GOLD analysis project Ga0164294, IMG submission 111479) | Oligotrophic lake water microbial communities from Sparkling Lake, Wisconsin, USA - GEODES005 metaG | ecosystem: Environmental > Aquatic > Freshwater > Lake | place: USA: Sparkling Lake...
ACTGGGCGCCGCCGTCGCAGGTCTCATCCCCGCAGGGAAAGTCGACGGGGTCTGTGTCGGTGTCGGCGTCGGCATCACTGTCTGCGTCGCTGTCGGCGTCGGCGTCGGCATCACTGTCTGCGTCGCTGTCGGCGTCGGACTCGCCTTCGTCCGCGGCCTTGTCGGAGCTGCAGGCGGTGAGCAGGGCCAGCAGCCCCAGGGTGCGCAGGATCATTCTTCCTCTCCCTTGACGCGCTTTTTGCGCTCCAGTCCAGCGATGACGACGGTGATCTCGCCCTTGGCCGGCTTGTCGCCGAGGCGGGCGGCCAGCTCGCCCAGGGTGCCGCGGTCGACCCGCTCGTGGGCCTTGGTCAGCTCGTAGCAGACGGCGGCGGGGCGCTCGCCCAGCACGCTGGCGGCGAGGCGCAGCAGGGCGCCGATGCGAAAGGGGCTCTCGAAGAGCACGAGGGTGTGCGGCCGACGGGCCTCGCGGGTGAGGGCGGCGCGCTGCTTGCCGGGCTTGCGCGGCAGAAAGCCCAGAAAGGTGTAGGAGCTCATCGGCAGGCCGGCCCGCAGGAGGGCGGTCTGGGCGGCGCTGGCCCCGGGCAGGATCTCGTAGGGCAGGCCGGCGGCCAGGGCCTCGCGGACGACGAGGTAGCCAGGGTCGCTCACGCCGGGCAGCCCGGCGTCGGTGACCAGGGCGACGGCGGTGCCGGCCTTGAGCAGGCCGATGATGCGGGCGGCCGCGCCGCGCTCGTTGTGCTCGTGGCAGGCGAAGAAGAGCCCCGGCCGCGGGATGCCGTGGTGGCTCAGCAGCTTGTGGGTGTGGCGGGTGTCTTCGGCGGCGATGGCGGGCACGGCGCGCAGGATGTCCAGCGCGCGGAGCGTGATGTCGCCGAGGTTCCCGATGGGGGTGGCCACGAGGTAGAGGGTGCCAGGGACGAGGGTGTTCATCGGCCCCGCCTATTCGCTCTGGGGCCGCGGCGCCGGGCGGGGTGTCGGGGGCCGCGGGCCTTGCTACGGGGGGGCCATGAAGAACGCGCCCCCGATCGGCACCCGCTACACCCTTGGCCCCGAGATCACCGATGAGCAGCAGGCTCACTTCGAGGCCTACGGCTTTCTGCACTTCGATCGGGTAGCCAGCCCCGACGAGCTGGCGGCGGCGGCCCGCGAGGTCGACGCCATCGAGGCGGCCTGGGTGGCCGAGGGCCGCGACAAGGTGAACGGCATCCCGCTCTTTCAGGGCTTCATCGAGGGCAAGCCTTTCATCCAGCGCTTCACCTTCACCAGCATGTTCTCACCGGCGATCCGGGCCTTTGTGCTGGATTCGCGCTTTGAGCCGATTCGCAAGATGGTCGGCGCCAACGCCCGGGTGGGCCATGACGAGAAAGACGGCGTGGTGCTCAACCGCTTTGTCAACCTGCCGGGCAGCATCTACAAAGAGCTGGGCTGGCACACCGACGGTCTGCGGGATCTGTTTTATGGGCGGCTGCCCCAGGCGATGTTCAACGTGGGCCTGCACTTCGACCGGGTGAGCGCCGCCGACGGGGGGCTGCGCCTGCTGCCGGGCACCCACCGTCAGGGTTTTTGGAAGATGGCCCTGGCCAAGCCCTACTTCTTCTACCACCGGCCCGACCCGGCCGAGATCGTGGTGGAGACCGAGCCGGGCGACCTCACCGTTCACGACGGTCGGCTCTGGCATCGCGTGGCCCGCTCCAACAAGGCGGGCTGGGGCAGCCTGCGCCGCAGTATGTATGTGCCCTACCAGACCGGCCCCCACGAGAAGAAGCACGAGGGCAGCCCCACGCCCTTCTACCACCACCTCGGCCGGCTCTCGCGCTGGCTGCGCAGCCGGGTCGGCTGATGGCCTCGTTGCTCTCGGCGGAGACGGTGCTTCAGCGCATCGACGGCGACCACGAGGTGCTGCTGCGCAAAGAGGTGCTGCGCTTTGACGCGAAGCCGGGTCTGTTTGTGGTGCGCAAGCACCTGCCGGGCGGGCCGACCCTGCCGCCGGTGCTGCTGGTGCATGGCTTCGCCCAGAACCGCTACACCTGGCACACCAGCCGCCGCTCGATGAGCGCCTGGCTGGCCGCCGCGGGCTTTGACGTCTGGAACCTCGAACTGCGCGGCCACGGGCGCAACCGCGAGGCCGGCGGCGACGGGGCCGAGGCCTTCGCCGACTATGTGACCGATGTGGCGGCGCTGGTCGACGAATTGCCCGATCGGCCCTTTGTGATCGGGCACTCGTTGGGCGGTGCGGTGCTCTATGCGGCGGCCACGGCCCTGCCCCCCGGCGCCCTGCGCGGCGTGGTGGGTATCGGCGCGGTCTATCACTTCGGCCAGGACAACCCGGCGCTGATGGCCTTGTGTCGACTGACCCACTCCTTTCGCGACGCGCCCTGGATGTCGACGGTGCAGGTGCGAACGGGGCTGGCGGGCATCCTGTTGGGCAAGCTCTACGGCCTGTCGGACATCGCCGGCTACGCGAGCCCGATCAGCGGCTGGTGGCCGGGCTCGGTGGAGCCGGAGCTGCTGGCCGAGCGCCTGGAGCGGGGCTTTGACTGGACCAGCGTGCGGGTCTGGCAGGAGATGAGCCGCTGGGCCGCCACCGGCACCTTTGACTATGACGAGGCCTGGCGACAGACCGACGTGCCGGTGCTGGTCTGTCTGGGCGACCGCGACCACCTGATGCCGGTGCGCGATGGCCGGGTGGCCTATGAACGGTCGGGCAGCGCCGACCGCAGTCTGCACGTCTTTGACGACTACCGCCACGCCGTACACTGGGGGCACCTGGATCTGGTGCTGGGCAAGGCGGCGCCGGACCATGTCTGGCCGCGGGTGGCCGACTGGATGCGCGAGCGGTCTTGAGGCTCAGCTCAGCGCGGCGAGGAGGGTGCGGCGGGCCAGCTCGTAGGCGGCGCTGCGCGCACCGATGATGGCCCAGATGCCTTCGAGCTGACCGCGGAAGGAGCCCCGCTCCATCTCGGTGAGCTGCAGGCGCTGGAGCAGCGCCGCCAGGGCGCCGCTGGGGGTGCCGAGCCCGAGGAGGCATTCAATGGCGGTTAGCGCGCTCCAGGAGTCGGCGCGGATGGCGGTGTTGAGCGCCTCCACCTCTTCAAGCACTGCGGTGAACAGCTTCTTCGCCGCGGCCTCCTCACCGTCACAGAGCATCAGCGTGGCGGCGTTGATGCCATGCCAGACGGCGTGCTGGCGGGCCGGGTGCCCAAGGGCGTGCTGCATGGCGGCTTCCCAGCCGTCGCGGTAGCACTGGATGGCGATGCGCAGGTCGCCGACGAAGCGGGTTTCCAGGTAGCGCTGCTTGTGGCAGGCGGCGCGCAGCCCGAGGATCTCAGCGGCGAGGTAGCGGGTGGGCTTGCCGCCTCGATTGTTCTCAAAGGTGTCGATGGCTTCCATGGTTTGCAGCGCGGCGTTGATCTCGCGCAGGTTGCGGTGGGCCTGGGCCCGCCAGATCTCTATTTGGATCACCATCTCGGCCACCGGCCCGTTGAGCTCCGAAAGGGGCCCGCTGGAGAGCGGTGGTTCGCCGTCTTCTCCAAAGCTCCAGGTTTGCGCATCGCTGTCGACGGTGAGCTGATAGTCAGCGAGGCGCAGAAGAACCTGATCGCTCTGTCGTTGTTTGTCCAGCTCTCGGCAATCGTCGTACAGGATCTGAAACGAAGGGTCCATCTGCGCTCCCGGGCCGCCGAAGGGCGGCGAGACAGACAGATCCTACTGCGCCGCGGCCGCCGATTCAAGCGCATGGACGGTACATTCCCGCCCTGTCAGGCGAATTCCGTGGATGTCACACACGCCGGCAGGAGCAGCCCTTCGACCCGAAGGGGCGTGATGGACGGATGCAAGCCAGATCACGCCGCCGCGTGAAGGTGAACACACCGCGGAGTCACGCCGGGAGACTGGACGAAGGGGTGGCCCGTCGCCGCCGCCACCAGGCCGCGAAGAGGGCGATCAATACAGCAAACCCGCCGACAATGCCCGCCCGTCGGCGCAGGATCGGCCCCTCATCACCGAAGGTGGGCGCTTCGCACTGCCCGGAGGGCCACTTCTGGTGCGCGCGGACATAGGCCCGGCGCACGGCGGTGCGGCGCTCCGGGTCGACCCCATCGAGCCAGGCCATGGCGTAGCAGGTGAGTGAGTCCACCCGCGGATCGTCTTTGTCCAGGAGGGCGGCGGCGGCCAGGGCCTCTTCGGCGGCGACAGCCCGGTAGTGCCAGCGGCGATCGGGGTGGGGCGCGCTTTGGCCGAAGCGCGCGGCCTCCTCGGGGGTGACGGGCAGACCGGCGGCCCCGGCGACGCGGTCGGCCCGGCTGGGCTCGTCTTTGTAGTCGCCCTCGTAGACCCGAAAGTCCGGCTCCAGCTCGGTGCCGAGCATCTCCAGGCCGTGATCGCGGGTGAGGCGGGCGAGGCGCCAGCGGGCTGCCGCCTTGGCTTCGGCGGTGAGCGCGGCGCCGAGCTGCTGGCGAGCGGCCTCGTAGGCCAGCGCGGCCTCGTGGACGGCCGGCGGGTAGGCCGGCAGATCGAGGGGGCCGCCCTCGCGCAGGGCCTTGCGGGCGAGCAGGTAGCGCAGGGCCGCGTCGGTGGGGTTGCCCGGCGCCAGCGGCACGGCGGGCCAGGCGTAGAACCACTCCGCGTCGGCGGGTGGAGCGGGGGTGCGGGGCGGCGGCGCAGGCGCCTCGGCGATGCGCAGGGCCTCGGCCTCGGCGGTGGGGAGCAGCCGTTCTGCCACGTAGGCGGTGTCGACCCAGTTGCCGGCGGCGCCGAAGGCGACCAAGGCACCCGGGAAATTGTCCTGGGCGAGGCGCAGGGCGCCGATCTGCCCCCAGGCCGCCTGGGCCGGGTAGAGCGGCCGCTCGGCGTCCCAGCCGCCGCTGGCGCCGGCGGTCCAGCAGGTGTCGGGCCCAAAGCCGTTTGCGGCCTGCTGCAGCGCGGCTTCGGCGCCCTTCAGATCGCCCGACCGGGCCAGCAGCGTGCCCCGCAGCCAGTGGGAGAGGGGGCTGGCCTCCGCTTTGGCCAGCCAGGCCTCGGTGAGGGGGATGTCGCCGATCTGGTAGGCCATCCAGGCGAGGCGGTCTGCGGCGGGGCTGGGCCGGTCGCCCAGGGCCGCCATCCAGCGTCGGGTGGTCTCCACCTCACCGGTGTTGGGCACGGGGCCGCCGTGGGCGAGGATCCAGGCGGTGAGCACCTGGGCGGTGAGCGGGTGGGCGGCCCAGGCGGTGAGCTGATCCTGGGCGATGGCCTCGCGGCTCAGCAGGTCGAGGGAGAGCAAGGCGCTGGCCGACCCGGTGGCGGCCTGCTCGGCGTACAGCTCGATGGCGCCGTGCAGATCGCCGGCCTGCAGCCGCAGCCGGGCCCGCTCGCCCAGGGTGACCGCCCGCAGACCGAGGGGGTCCGGCGCGCCGCCTTCGATGGCCTGGGCGACGGCGAGGAAGGCGGCCTCGGTGGGCTCGGCCATCGCCGCCATGAATTGAACCTGAACAGTCCAGTCGGCGCGCTCGGCGGCCGGGAGCTCGCGCAGGTGCTCCCAGGCCTGCAGCGCCTCGGCGCGGGAGCCCTGCCGCCAGAGGCGGGCGCCGGTGGCGTAGCGGCGGAGGGCCTCGGGGGCGGCGGCGGGCCAGGTGAAGTCGCGGTCGCGGCCTTGACGCCAGTCGGAGTAGGCCCAGGTGTCCACCCCGAGGGGCTTGAGCAGGGTCAGCTCGCGGTAGATTGGATCTGTGTAGCCTCCTGCAAAGGGGCGCGGCGGCAGGATCGGAGCCAGCTCGGTGGCGAAGTCGGCCACCGGCGCCGACCACAAGGCCTCGGGCGGCGTGAGCACCAGGGCCTGGGCCAGGAAGGGGCCGCAGGCCTGGGCGGGGGCGAGCAGATGGACGAGGAGCAGGAGCATGGGGCGTACCAAGGGCCCGGAATAATCCTTCCCAGGGGTAGGGCGCAAGCGGGCGCGTGTCGGGCCGCGCTGGGGTGGAGCCTGGCGCCTGAGCGGTTACGTGGCGGCGTCGCTGGAGCTTTCGTGTCGACCCCTGTTCCCCTGCCGTCTCTCACCCCCGATTCAGTCTTCGAGCGGGTGCATGATATCATCATCGCCGCCAACCAGTGCCCGTTGATTGGCGCCTTTTACGACCTGCTCAAGGCGATGCAGTGGAAGGACCCCCGAAAGCGGCCCATCTTCGACGATGTTGCGAGCCTCTCGCCCCTCTTCAAGGTTCAACAAGGCCATGTGTTTCCCACGATGAATCCCGCGCTGATCCCTGCGCGCTGGCGGGCCATGGTGGAGAGCGGCTTTCACCGGGAGGTGTTGCAACATTTCCTGAAGCTGAGCGAGATGCCCGGCAGCCCGCTGCGGTATTCGGGGCATTTTTTTGGAGATGTTGGGCAGATTGTCGAATTGATGTACGGCACCTTTCCCGGGGTCGACGCCGAAACGATCTTTCGGTCTTGGGTTGGGATTCATCGGCGAAGGGTGCTCCATCGAATCGTTCTGTCCCAACACTACCTGACAGGGCTCGAGCGCTGTCACCCTGCCTTGATCGCCGTCTGGAGCGTCGATGGAATCGGCGAGTTCGTGCAGGAGGGCTACTCGCTCGATCCCTTGCATCGGCTGCTCGACCGACACGCAAAGGAGCCGGTGCTGGATTTGGCGCGGGCCCGGCTCGCCCTGGTGGAGGGCCGGCTCGATGACGCCACCCGCTTGCTTTTGGGGCGCACCGATGAGGCCTCTGCGGAGGTCTTCGCCATGCTGGCCCTGATGCGCGGTGACGCGGCCGCAGCGGCGCGGCACTTTCAGCGCGCCATCGCGTTTGACCGCGCGACGGGGGGTGACGGTGACTTCGTTTTTGCCCCCGCCAGCGTGTTGATGCCGCTGGCCTACCTCTCGCTTGGGCAGGCGGCGCGCACCAAGACGGTGGAGGTGAGCAACCGTCGGGTCGCAACGCGGTGGACTGGGCCGAGCAAGGCCATGGAGCTGTGGATTCAGCGGATGATCAAGAAGGTCAAAGCCGAACCCTTGGGGGCGCCACCTCCGCTGCCGGAGGGCACGTGGTATCTCCTTGCGGCGGGTCTGATCTCGCGATGGACGGCCCTGCCGTTGCCCGAGAAGGAGCTGCGGGTCGCGTGGACACAGGCCCGGGCGGCGGGCCATGTCTGGGTCGCCGCCGAGCTGGCCCTCCTGCTCGGCGAGGCTGAGCCGGCGATGCCGCCGGGCTGTCGGTCCCTGCTCTCGCTCTTTGAATCCGACACAGACTGGGAGCAGGCCTTGGCCCTGTTGGAGGGCGCGCTGAAGCCCGCGGGCATGGGTCCGGGCGGCGCCAAGTCGCGGGTGGCCTGGCTGGTGGAGGCCGGGGGCGCCTTCATCGAGCTCATCCCCGTCCTGCAAAACGCCACCAAAGGCGGCTGGACCAAAGGGCGGGCCATCGCGCTGAACCGCGTTGTCGGCGGTCGACAGTCGGTGCCCGAGATGACCGATCAGGATGCCGCGTTGGTCAGCGCCCTGTACCCTGCGGAGGTGGTCACCTATGGGCGTGGCTTCTCGGTGGGGCTCGTGGCAGGCTTGCGCGCGATCATGGGCCACCCGGCCCTGCTGGACGCCTCGGATCCGAGCCTCTCGCTGCGGGTGGAGCTGAGAGAGCCGATCCTGCGGGTGGATCCGAGCGGCACCGGCGTCTCGCTGAAGGTCGTTCCGGCGCCCCCGGTCTCGGGCGAGGCGGTGGCCAGTCGTCCGCGGCCAGACCTCTTCGAGCTGTGCTCCTTCTCGCCGCTTCAGCTTCGCCTGGCACGGCTGATCGGCAATGGGCTGGTCTTTCCAGAGGCCGGGCGCGAGCGGCTGCAGGCCTTGCTGCGTCGGGTGGACGGTGTCTTTCCGGTCCTCGACCCCTCCCAGACGGTGGGTGGCTCGGTGGTGGCGATGGAGGCCGATCCACGCCTGATCGTCACGCTCAAGCCGGAGGGCAGCGGCTTGTTGGCCCAGGTGTCGGTGGCGCCGCTGGGGCCCCAGGGGCCTCGCCTCGTGCCCGGGCAGCCGCCGGCCTCGACGGTGGCGCGCATCGGTGAACAGACCCAGGCCTGTGAGCGCGACCTGCGGGCCGAGCAGGCGGCCCTGGTGGGTGTGGTGCAGGCGCAGCCCTTCCTGGGTGTCTTTCTCGCTGAGGAGCCGCTGCTGACCACCTCCTTGGAGGAGTCGCTGGAGTTGATGAGCGCCCTGCGCGCCCTCGGCGACACGGTTGGGGTGGAGTGGCCTGAGGGCGGGGAGCTGAAGCTGCGGGATGAGGTGGGTGTGGGGGCCATGCGGCTGCAGGTGCGCAAGGCCGGCGCCTGGTTTGAGGCGACGGGCCAGCTCGCGATCGGCGGCGACCAGTCCCTGCCCTTGGATGAGCTGATGCGCATCCTGGAGGTGGGGCGCACCCGCTTTGTTCGCCTCAACGATGGACAGTTTCTGGCGCTCACCGAGCAGCTTCGCCGGCGGCTCCAGCGCCTCGCTCGCCTCGGGGCCCGCCACAAGGGCGCCCTGCGGCTGCACGCGATGGCCACGCCGGCCCTCCTCGATCTGAGCGATGAGGGCCTGCTGAGCGGCGACGCCGGCTGGCAGACTCACCTGGCGCGCCTTCGCAGCCCGCCGCCGCCCCCGCCCCTGCCCGCCGGGCTCAACGCCGCGCTCCGCCCCTACCAGGAGGCCGGCTTTGCCTGGATGTGTCGACTGACCGACATGGGCCTGGGGGGCATCCTGGCCGATGACATGGGGCTCGGCAAGACCGTTCAGGCGCTGGCCTTCCTGCTGCACCGGTCGGCCGACGGCCCCAGCCTCGTGGTGGCGCCGACCTCGGTCTGCGCCGGGTGGGCCGAGCAGGCGGCCACCTTCGCGCCCGGGCTGCGGGTGCTGCGCTTTGGGGAGGGCGATCGCGAGGAGGCGCTTGGCGCCCTGGGTCCGGGCGACCTCGTGGTCTGTTCGTATGGGCTGCTGGTCTCGGAGATCGAGCGTCTGTCTAAGATCCCGTTCTCGGCCCTCATCTTGGACGAGGCCCAGGCGATCAAGAACGCCGACACGCTGCGCCACCAGTGCGTGGCCAAGATCCAGGCGCGCCAGCGCTTCGCCCTGTCGGGCACCCCGGTGGAGAACCATGTCGGCGAGCTTTGGGCGCAGATGGAGCTGCTCAATCCCGGCGCCCTGGGCACCTGGGGCAGCTTCCGGTCGCGCTTCGCCGAGCCGGTCAGCCAGGGCGATGTGGAGGCCCGCGAGGCCTTGCGTAGGCTGCTGCTGCCCTTTGTGCTGCGGCGCACCAAGGCGATGGTGCTGAGCGATCTGCCGCCGCGCACCGATGTGGTGGTGCCGATCACCCTGGAGCCGGCGGCGCGGCTCGCCTACGAGGCCCTGCGCGAGCACGCCATCGAGGAGATGTCGAAGAAGGAGGGGGCGAACCCGCTGGCGGTGCTGGCCTGGCTCACCCGGCTGCGGCTCTTCTGTTGCCACCCCGCCCTGGCGCTCGGAGACGACACGGGGCTGCCGGCGGCCAAGCTCGAGTCTTTCATCGAGCTGGTGACCGAGCTGCGCGAGAACAAGCACCGCACCTTGGTCTTCTCGCAGTTTGTCAAACATCTCGATCGGCTGCGCGTCTGGCTCGACGCGGAGAAGATCCCCTACCAGTACCTCGACGGCGCCACGCCAGCGCGGGAGCGGGCGGCGCGGGTGGCGGCCTTCCAGGCGGGCCAGGGGGATCTGTTCTTGATCTCGCTCAAGGCGGGCGGCACCGGCTTGAACCTGACGGCGGCCGACTATGTGGTGCACATGGACCCCTGGTGGAACCCGGCGGTCGAAGACCAGGCCAGCGATCGGGCCCACCGCATCGGCCAATTGCGTCCGGTGACGGTCTACCGCCTCGTCACCCAGGGTACCGTAGAGGAGCAGATCCTGGCCCTTCACCGCGACAAGCGGGACCTCGCCGATCAGCTCCTCGACGGCACCGGCGCCTCGGCCGCGCTGAGCGCTGAGGAGCTGGTGGCCCTGCTCAAGGGGGGTGTGGCGTCGCGCAAGAAGGGCCGGTGATCGGGGCTCCGCCGAGGCTCCGCGCTGAAGTTTGTAGGGGGGGGTTGCCTGACGCTTGGTATCGGATAGGGGGGGTGTGACTTTGGAGGCCCGATGTCCTTGACCACTCCGTCCCTTGACTTCTCCCGGGTTGAAGAGCTGCTCCTTTGCCTTGGCAGGGCCGTCAATGCCGCTGCCTTTGTCGCGCTGCACGAATACTTCGGCGGCCGGGCCGAGCGGGGCCTGCACCTGCGGCTCGCCTCGGTGCTGCCGGCCACCCTGGTGCTCTCGCGTGACACGGTCAGCCTGCGTATGGAGGCCAGCGCGCAGCAAACCCGCTGGCGCGAGCTGGTTCGGAGCGGGCGCCACCACGACCTGATGCAGCGGCTGATGGCGGCCAGCCGCCGCCGGGGCGACCCGCTGTGGACCCACTCCGACGACTGGCCCGCCCTCGAAGATCAGCTCGCGGTGATGTATGGCACCTGGGGCAGCCAGCCCGCCAAGCGGGTCTACGAGGCCTGGGCCCCCAAGAGCCAACGGGACTATCTGCGCCGCCTTACCCAGTCTGAACAGTCGGTGGAGGGCTTGCTGCGCAGCCACCCGGGGGTGATCGCCGCCTGGTGCATCGACGGCATCAACCACTTTGTCGACCAGGGCCTGCCGCTCCAGCCGATCCGGGCGCTGGTCGATCGCCACCCAGGTGACCCGGTGCTCGATCTGGCCCGGGCCCGCCTCGCCTGGATGGAGGGGCGCCTCGGCGAGGCCAGCCGCCTGCTCACCCGCCGCACCGACGACGCGGCGGCCGAGACCCTGGGACTCCTGGCCATCGTGCAGGGCGACGTGAAAGGGGCCAGCCGCCATTACTATCGGGCCACTGTTCACGAGCGCAAGCGCACACCGGGGGGAGACCTGCTCATCCAGCCCTCCGATGTGCTGGCGCCCCTCTCCCACATCGCCTCTGACTTCGTGGCGCGCATTCAAAGCGCCCATGTGAGCGCCCGGCGGGTGGTGCAGCGGGGCGGCGCATCGGCGGCGCGGGCCCTGTGGGTGCAGCGCCTGCTGGCCCGCAACGCGGAGATGGACATGGGCGCCCCGCCGCCCACCCCGCCCGGGGCCTGGGGGGCGCTGCTGGCGGGCCTCGTCTCGCGCTGGACGGGGCTGCGTCCGCCGCGCGAGGCGCTTCGCGCCGCCTTGACCCGCGCCCAGGCCGCCGGGCACCGCTGGATGGCCGCTGAGCTGGCCCGGGTGCTCGACGAGTCAGAGCCCGCGCCGCCAGCGGGCTGTCGGCCGCTGCTGGGGCTCCTGGCGCTGGACGCCGACTGGGAATTGACCCTGGGCACGCTGGAGGGGGTGGCGCCGCCCAAGGCCAAGGCCCAGCGCGACGCGAACGGACGGGTGGCCTTTCGGGTCGAAGAGGACGATGGCGCGCTGCTGGTCTCCGCGGTGCGCCAGTCGCGGACGGCGGAGGGCTGGGGCTCCCCGTCGACCGTCACGCTGGCCGGCCTCGCGGGCGGGATCGCCACCGTGCCCGACCTGACCGAGCGCGATGAGGCCCTGCTCCCCTCGCTCCTCCCCGACACCTACGCGCCGGAGAGCTGGCGGGTTCGGATCTCCCCGCTGGCGGGGCTCAAGGCGCTGGTGGGGCATCCGGCGCTGCTGCAGTCCGACCGGGCCGACGCTCCCTTGCAGGTGGAGCCGCGCGCGCCGGTCTTGCGACTCGACGCGGTGTCGGGAGGGCTCTGTCTGCGGGTGGAGCCGGCGGTGGCGGCGGGCGCAGACGCTGCCTGGAGCCGGCCGCGGCCCGACCTCTTCGAGCTGACGGTCTTTACGCCGGCGCAGCTGGCGGTGGCTCGATTGATCGGCGCGGGCTTCACCCTGCCCTTGAGCGGTCGCGGGCGAATGATGAATTTCCTCGACCGGATCGAGGGCACCTTTCCTGTGCTGGACAGCACGGCGACGGGCGGGGCGCACAGCGCGATCCAGCGGGCGGATGGGCGGCCGGTGATCTCGCTGCGGCCCCGCGGCGGCGGGCTCCGGGCGCAGGTCTCGGTGGCGCCGCTGGGGCTCGACGGGCCGCGGATGCCCCTCGGCGCGCCGCCCACCACGGCGGTGGCGCGGGTAGACGGTCGATCGCGGGCAGTGGTGCGCGATCTGGCCGCCGAGCGCGCGGGGCTCGGCCGCCTCGTGGAGCAGGTGCCCGCGCTGGTGCCCTTCCTGGCCAACCAGCCGCTGGTGATCGACGCCTTGGACGAGGCCCTGGCGCTGGTGGAGGTGCTCGGCACCCTGGGCGAGGCGGCGTATGTGGAGTGGCCCGAGGGCGGCGTGCTGCACATCCGCCCGCCGCTGGTGGCGGGGGCGCTGCGGCTGCAGGTGCGCCAAACCGGGCCCTGGCTGACCGCTGCGGGCCACCTCGATCTCGGTGAGGGGCTCCAGCTCGATCTCGATGAGGTGATGCGCATCCTGGAGGTGGGGGGCACCCGCTTCCTCCGCCTTGGAGAGGGGCAGTTCGTCGCCCTGGCCGACCAGCTTCGGGCCCAACTTCGCCGGCTCGGCCGCATGGGCAGCCGACACGCGGGGGGCCTCCGGCTGCACAGCCTCGCGGCGCCGGCCCTGCTGGAGTTGGGCGAAGGCGCTGTGGTCGACGGAGACGCCGACTGGCAGGCCCAGGTCGCTCGCCTGCGCTGCCCGCCGCCGGCCCCACCCCTGCCGACGGGCCTCCGCGCGACCCTGCGGCCCTACCAGGCGGAGGGCTTCGCCTGGATGTGTCGACTGACCTCGCTCGGACTGGGTGGCATCCTGGCCGATGACATGGGTCTCGGAAAGACGGTTCAGACCCTGGCCTACCTCCTGCACCGGGCCGCCGAGGGCCCCTCGCTGGTGGTGGCGCCCACGTCGGTCTGTTCAGCCTGGGCCGAGCAGGCGGCGCGCTTTGCCCCAGACTTGCGGGTGATCCGCTTCGGTGAGGGCGATCGCGAGGCCGCTCTGCGCGGGTTGGGGCCGGGGGCGCTCGTGATCTGCAGCTACGGGCTGCTGGTCTCGGAGATCGAGCGCCTGGCGCCGCTCTCCTTCGCCGCCCTGGTGCTCGACGAGGCCCAGGCCATCAAGAACACCGACACCCTGCGCCACCAGTGCGTGGCGCGCATCGCGGCGCGGCAGCGCTTCGCCTTGTCGGGCACGCCTGTCGAGAACCATGTGGGCGAGCTCTGGGCCCTGATGGAGCTGCTCAATCCCGGCGCGCTGGGCTCCTGGGCCCAGTTCCGCTCGCGCTTTGTCGATGCAGCCGGGGCGGGGGAGGGCTCCGACGCCCTGCGTCGGCTGCTGCGGCCCTTCGTGCTCCGGCGCACCAAGGCGATGGTGCTGGGCGACCTGCCGCCGCGCACCGATGTGGTGCTGCCCATCCCCCTGGCCCCCCGGGCCCGCCTCGCCTACGAGGCGCTCCGCCAGCGCGCGATCGGCGAGCTGCGTAGCGAAGGTGCAGCCAACACCCTGACCGTCCTCGGCTGGATCACCCGGCTGCGGCTCTTCTGCTGCCACCCGGCCTTGGTTCTGGGAGAGGGCACCCCGCTGCCGGCGGCCAAGATGGAGGCCTTCACCCGCCTTGTCGGCGAGCTGCGCGAGAACAAGCACCGGGCGCTGGTCTTCTCTCAGTTCGTCAAGCACCTCGACAAGCTGCGGGTCTGGCTCGATGCCGAGAAGATCCCCTACCAGTACCTCGACGGGGCCACGCCAGCGCGGGAGCGGGCGGCGCGGGTGGAGGCCTTTCAGGGCGGTGAGGGGGATCTGTTTTTGATCTCCATGAAGGCCGGCGGCACGGGGCTGACCCTGACGGCCGCCGACTATGTGGTGCACATGGACCCCTGGTGGAACCCCGCCGTCGAAGATCAGGCCAGCGATCGGGCCCACCGCATCGGCCAGCAGCGGCCGGTCACCGTGTATCGACTGATCACCCAGGGCACCATCGAGGAGCAGATGATGGCCCTGCACCGCGACAAGCGCGACCTCGCCGATCGGCTGCTCGACGGTGCGGCGGCCGCTGCCTCGCTCAGCGGAGAGGAGCTGCTGGCCTTGCTGGTCGCGGGCGCCCCCTCAGGGGAGGATGCGCGGGGTGACGCCCCCGGCGTAGCGCAGCCAGCCCAGGGTCTGGCGCCCCTCCACGGGCAGCGGCGTCGCGGGGGGCCACAGGGTGACGGACTGGGCGCCGAGCCCTAAGCGGGCGCCGCCTTGCGCATCGCCGGCGAGGGGAGGGGCTGGGGAGAGAATCGTAAGAGAAGGAACGGCACCCTCCTCCTCGCCGGTGTTTTCTACCACGATGTTAAACAGTCCCGGCGACTCGGGCTCCAGGCGGGCGACCACCTGGGCCTGTGGCGCCCGGCCCTGGCGAACGGCGGCCAGGGTGCGCCGGTGCCAGACCTCCGTCTCGCCAGGCAGGGGGAGCCGAAACCAGCGGATGCCGACCAGGGCGGGGGGCGGTGACGCACGGAGCGCGGCGACCAGCGCGGCCACCGCGGCGGGATCGGCGCGCAGGCGTCGTTCGAGGGGGCCCTGGGGGGCGCCGGGTCGCAGGCCGGAGAAGGCCCCCTGGGCGCTGAAGCGCAGGGTGTAGGCATAGGTGGGCAGCGCCACCCAGAAGGGGTGGCCGAGGGCCGCGGCGGCCTCGATCGCCTGTGTCGCCTCGGGCAGAGAGAACAGAGGGTGGAGGCGGTCGGGGCCGTCGGGCGGGCGCAGGTCGTGGAGCTGAACGGTCCAGGACTGTGTCTGGGCGAGCAAGGCGGGCAGGTCGGGGCTGCGCAGCCAGTCGGGCAGGCCGGTGATCGAGAGGGGGGCCTGCACGGCCGACTGGACGGCCTCCAATTGGGAGACAAAGGCGCTCAGGCGGGCGGTGGGCAGGTCGACGTCGAGCTCAAGGCCCTCGATCTGCAGCCCCTGGGCGCGCAGGCGGTCCTCGGTCACGCGGGCGATCGGGGCCAGCGGCGGCAGGCGGTCGAGGCCGCCGGGGCCGAGGTTGGCGCGCAGGACGGCCTCGATGGGGCGATCGAGGGGGGCGGGGGCCTCGATGCTGCGGGCGCTGCCGTCTGCCTCCACCTCCAAGACCAGCAGCGAGAGGGCGTCGTAGGTGGGGCCGTCCCTGCGCAGCGCTTCTTCGAGGGCCGGGGTGAGGGCCCGCTGCCAGACATAGGCCCGCTCGGCGAGGGGCGCTGGCGGCGGGCCGCAGGCGAGGAGGAGCAGCAGGGCGCCCACCGGCGGACTAGTCGTCGAGCAGGCCCTCGTCGAGGCCGTCTCTGCCGCTGGGCTGCACATCGTCGAGCTCGGTGGGGCCGACCTGGGGCAGGGATGGATCACAGAAGATGATCACCCAGTCCTTGCGCGTGAACTTGTTGTCTTCGGGCAGCCGCTCGGCGAACTGGGGCATCGGCTCTTTCTTGTCGAGCTGCTTGAGCAGGGGCACGGCCTGGTAGGAGTCCACGCAGGTCTTGTACTTGTCTTCGAAGGGGGCCATGGCGGCGTCGACCGACTCGTGGCACTTCTCGTGGCGGTTGCGGGTGCCGCGGTCGCAGATCTCCACCTTGGCCTGGGCGGTGAAGCCCACCCAGCGGTTGGCGGTGGACTCGTTTTTGTATTCCTTGGCCATCTCCTTGAACTTCTGGGTCTCCTGCTCCTGGCGGCGCAGGTCGCGAACCGTCTGTTCAAGTTTGGTCTTGATCTCGTCGCGCTCGACGGTGGCCTGGGTGAGCTGCGTGCGCAGGCCGTTGAGCTCCTCCTCCATCGCCTTCCACTTTTTGGCGGCGGCCTTGCGGCGGCCCTCGTCTTTTTCGTCCTGGGCCTTGAGCGCGGCGATCTCCGATTCGCGGCTGGCGATGTCGCGCTCCAGGTCCATGACCCGCTGCTGGGCGGCCTTGGCGCGCTCGGTCTCGGGCATGACCTGCTCGACACACATGAGCGCCAGCTCTTCGGGGGTCAATCCCTGCTTGATGACCTCCGGGGGCTGCTTCAGGATGACGGGCTCGTTGGTGAGGCCGTAGAGCGCGTAGCCGCCGACGCCGCCGCCGAGCAGGCCGATGGCGAGGGCCGCGATGGCCAGGGTGAGGGTGGTGCTGCCGTTGCCGTTGCTCATTCGAAGACCATGTCCGCCGCGCTGCGGGGCAGGAGCTTGTTGTTGCTGAAGGTGTAGCTGAGCACACCGGTGATCGAGGTAAACGCGGTGCCGACGGTGCGGGTGGCGCTGGAGCCGCTGTACAGATCGTCGTCGACCCGCAGGCAGCCGGCCACCTCGAATTCCATGTAGTCGCCGGCGCCGTCGGGGTTGGCGCTGGTGATGGTCACGCCGTTAACGGTCACGAGCATCGACTCGAAGCGCTCCGCGTCGGCGCCGCCGGTGCCAATGGCGCAGGGGTCGGTGATGGCGACCGGGGCGGGCACGGTGGCCAGACCGGTGACGGTGGTGATGGCATAGGCGACCTCGGTGAGGCCGTAGTATTCGGTGTAGGTGCCCGAGACGGTGACGGTCTCGCCGACCGAGACGCTGGCGTCGCCGGAGTCGTAGATGTAGACGCCGTCGTATCCGTCGCTCTCGGTGGTGGACTGGATAAAGTAACCGGCGCCGGTGTTGACCCCGGTGACCACACCCGCGACGGTGACCTCGCTGCCCTCGGCCGGGTGGTCGGGATCGCTGACGTCGCGCAGGGCGCCGATGGTGGTGGGGCAGGCGCTGTCGTCGGGGTTGGGCACGTCGGGGCAGCGGTCGCAGGCGTCGCCGGTGCCATCGCCGTCGGCGTCGGCCTGATCGGCGTTGTAGAGGTAGGGGCAGTTGTCGTCTTCGCTGGCGAAGCCGTCGCCGTCGATGTCGGCGCTGGTGCCGGTGCACTCGTCGCTGGTGGGGTTCATCGGGCAGGGGTCGCAGGCGTCGCCCTTGCCGTCGCCGTCGAAGTCCTCCTGATCGGGGTCCCAGCCGTAGGGGCAGAGGTCGGCGCTGTCGGCGAGGCCGTCGCCGTCTTCGTCGCCGGCGGCCGGGCTCGACAGGTCGCAGGCGGGGGGCGCCGTGTCGGGGCAGGCGAAGATGGGGTCGAGGGTGCCGGCGTAGTCGTAGCCAGAGGGCATCGAGACGGCGCCGAGGTCGGCCATCAGCAGCGCTTCGAGGGCGGCGTAGGTCTGACTGTCGTCGCCGGAGCTGGCCGACTTCACACAGAGGGTGCGCGAGGCTTCGCAGGCGGTGACGGTCTCACACCAGTCGGGGTTCTCGGCGAGGACATTGAGGATGGCGCTGTCGCCGTAGAGGGCCTCGCCTTCGACCACCACGAGGCGCACCGTGTCGGAGCTGGACTGGATGACCGCGCGGTAGGGCTCGGAAGACCAGTCGAAGACGGCGATGTCGGCGCGCTTGCCGACCTCCAGGCTGCCCAGCACGCCGTCGGTGCCGGTGGACCGGGCGGCCTCACTGGTGATGAAGCCGAAGAGGGTGGTGTCGGCGATGTCGGTGTTGCCGCGGCTCTCCAGGTACTCCTGGGCGCACTGGGCCTCGGCGGCGGGGTTGGCCGAGCCCGACCAGGTCCAGTCCGGGCCGAGGGCGACCGGCACGCCGAGGCGCAGGGCGACCTCGACGGGGGCAGTGCGCTGGTAGAGGTCGAGGTTGCTGCGGGGTGACCAGATGAGGGTGGTGCCCTCTTCGGCCATGTTGGCGAGCTGGGTGACATCGGCGTGAACGGTGTGAATCCAGGCCTGACCTGGGCCCACCATGCCGATCTCGATCATGTGGGCGATCTCGGCGCGACTGTCGTCGTTGGTGCCCTCGCCGACATGGTTGAGCAGGGCGTCGAGGGAGCCGCTGGCGAGCTGGTTGCCGTAGGAGGTGCCGTCGGCGGCGTCGTACTTGTCGGTGACGGTGCTGGCGGAGAAGATGAGGTCGTGATCGTCGAGGTGGCTGGCGGCCGCACCCTCGTCGAGGTTGCGCACCAGCACGTTGATGCAGGAGCCGCCAAAGGAGCCCGTGGCTGCGGTGCCACCGCCGACCAGCACCCGCAGCTCGGCCCACTTCATGATCTCGCAGGCGTCGTCGTCTTTGATGGCGTCATAGGCGGTGCGGTAGAGGTCGTACTCGTCGGCGGCGCGCCAGTCGTAGCGGTCGTCGAAGCGCATGCCGTGCTGCCAGCGCGGGATGACGTTGTACTGAAGGTGGTTGTGGGTGTCGATGAGCCCGGGGCTGATGACGCCCTCGGTGCAGATCACCTCGGCGCTGTCGGTGCTGCAGGTGGGGCCGACGCAGGTGATCTCGGCGGAGCTGCGGCTGTAGACCACGAGGCCGGCCTCGGGGCCATCGGGGGTGAGCACCACGCCGGAGAGGGCGACGAGGTCGCCGCTGCCGCTCTGGGGGGTACAGGCGGGCAGCTCCGGGCCGGCGGTCCAGGTGAAGGGCTCGGGGCCGGGGGGATCGCCGGTGTCATCGCCGCCGTCGCTGCCATCCGACCCATCGGTGCCGTCGGTGCCGTCGGTGCCATCCGTGCCCTCGTCGGCGCCGCCGTCGTCGGCCGGCGAGGCGGAGTCCTGGGTGGCGGCGTCTTTGCCGCCGGTACAGGCGACGGCGAGGAGGGCGAGGAGGAGGCTTTGGCGCATCGGTCGGCTCCGTTGTGGGCCCGTCTATAGCTGATGAGCGGCCGGGCTGCCGCGTGGCCGGGTGAAAGCAGGCTGAGGTGGCCCGGACTGGGCCCTGAGGCTACCGTTTCAGCAAGCGCGCTCCCATGGCCGGGGGCCGGGAGCTGGCATGAACGAGTCGGTCGAAGCCCTTCAAGATCCGCCTGGCTTTGAGGTCCCCACCGCGGGCTTCAGCGAGGCCCCCCTCTCGCTGTCCACCGGCAATGGCAGCGTCACGAAGGGGATCTTCCTCACCCTCACCGTCTTCGTCCTCTACTCGCTGGTCGTCGCCTCTGTCGTGGGCGTCGAGCAAATCAGCGAGCCGGACTCTCTGGCGGGGCGGGGCTACCACTCTTGGGTGCACATCTTCTTCGATCGCGACGCCTACCAGCTCTGGTGGGTGATCCCGATGATGCTGCTCTTCATGGTGGCCCAGCAGGTGCGCACCTTGGGGGGCGTGACGCTGGCGGGTCTTGCGCTCTACATCTTCAAGAGCGGCGCCATCGACCTACACACGATGCTGTGATCGGCGGGTCGGCCTCGGTTAGTCGGGGCTGCGATGCCGCGAATCCTCCTCGTCGACGATGACCCTGCCTTGCTCGATGTGGTCGCGATGGCCTTCGAGGACGCTGGCTTTGCGGTGGAGACGGCCGGCGACGGCATTTTGGCGATGGCCGCGGTCAACCGCCAGCGCCCGGATCTGGTGGTCACCGACGTCAACATGCCGCGCCTCGACGGGCTCGGCCTCTGCCGGCGCCTGCGGCGGGCCTGGCCCCAACTGCCGGTGATCCTGCTCACCAGCCGAGACGCCGAGCTCGACGAGGCCATGGCCCTCGAAGATGGCGCCGACGACTACATCACCAAGCCCTTCAGCACGCGGGTGCTGCTGGCGCGGGCAGGCGCGCTGCTGCGGCGGGGCGCGGGCGGCGTGTCGACGGCGGGCAGCGGGCCGCGCCACCTGGGGCCCCTGCGCATCGACCTCGATCGGGTGGAGGTGCGCTTTTATGATCAGCCCGTGGTGGTGACGATGGGCGAGCTACGCCTGCTCGACGTGCTGACCCGGCGCCCGGGGATGGTGTTCTCGCGCGACGCGCTGCTGGCGCAGATGCGCGACGACGGATCGGTGGTGGAGGCGCGCATCATCGACACCTATGTGCGCCGCATCCGCCGCAAGCTGGAGGCGATCTCGGCCGAGGCCGACCCGATCGAGACGGTGATCGGCGCGGGGTATCGCTGGCGGCACCCGTGAGGGCGGTCTGGCCGCGCGGCTGGATCCCCCTGCGGCACCGGGCGGCGCTGGTCGCGGTGAGCGTGGCGGCCCTGCCCTTGCTGCTGGTCTGGCTCTCGGCCCTGGGCGACGCGGCCCTGGGGCAGCGGATGGCCGAGCGCGGGCTGCAGGCGGCGGCGCGGGCGGCCCCGCAGGTGGGGCGCCCCGACACGGCGGCCCAGGTGGAGGCCCTCGCCCGCAAGGAGGGCCTGTGGATGCGGGTCATCGACGAGGATGGCCGCGTGGTGGTGGACGCCAACCACGACGCCGCCACCGGGCTGGCGGCCTGGTCCCAGGCGCTCTTCTTTGGCCCGGAGGGCCCGCCGACCCTGGCCGGTTGGGAGCTGTCGGCGGGGCCGCCGGGCCAGCGCCTCGTCGCCCTGGCCGCCGAGCAGGGCCGGGCCAGCCACACCTGCACCTTCGTCGAGGGGCACCGCCTGCTGGTCTGCGAGGCGGCGCGGGTGGCCGGGGATGGCCGGTCGATCCTCTACGTGGTGGAGAGCTCTCAGGCGGCGATCCGTTCGTTGCACGACGCCCGCTACCCCCTGCTCAAGCTGACCCTGATCTCGGGGGTGCTGGCCCTGGTGTTGGGGGCCTGGCTGGGCTGGCGGATGGTGCGGCCGATCGAGCAGCTTCGGGCCCAGGTCCTCGATCGCAGCCGGTCGGCGGCCCTGGCTCCGGTGGCCCTCGATCGGCGCGACGAGTTGGGCGATCTGGCGCGGGCCTTCAACCGGCTCCTGGGGGCCCTGCGCGACCGCGGCGCGGCCAACGAGGCCTTCGCCGCCGACCTCGCCCATGAGGTGAAGAATCCGGTGGCGGCGGTGCGGGCGGCCTCCGAGCGCCTGAGCGCCGGGGGGCCGATCGACGCCGAGCGGGCGGCGCGCCTGGGGCGGGTGCTGCGCGAGGCGAGCGATCGGCTGGAGCGGCTGTCGAACCGCTTCTTGGAGTTGGCGCGGGCCGAGGCTGGGCTGGTGCACAGCCACCGCGAGCGCGTGCCGATGGGCCTCCTCGCTGAGCGGCTCGTGGAGCGGCTGGCGGCCGATCCGCGGGCGGAGGGGGTGCGCCTGGCCGCGGTGGTGGCCGGACCCTGCGTGGTCGTGGCGGTGGCGGAGCGCCTGGAGACCGTGCTGATGAACCTCCTCGACAATGCGCTGCGCTTCGCACCGGAAGGGGTGGGGCCGCCGCAGGTGACTGTCACGGTGGCCGAGCGGGCGGGGCGGGTGGAGGTTCGCGTCGAAGACAGCGGCCCGGGCGTGCCGATCGCGGATCGCGAACGGGTCTTTCAACGCTTCTTCAGCCGGCGGCCAGGGGGCACGGGCCTGGGCCTCGCGCTCTGCCAGGCGATCGTCGAGGCCCATGGCGGCGAGATCGCGCTGGAGCCGGGGCCGGCGGGCTGCGGATTTTTCTTCTGGCTCCCTACAATAGATTCACAGCCTCGGTGAACTTTGAGTGCCGGGGTCCACAATTCAGCGGTAGGCTGAAGAAACTCTCCGAGGTGCTCATGCGTTCGTGGACCCTGCCCCTTCTGTGTTCGTTCGTGTTGCTCGGCTGTGAAGAAAAGGAAGGCTCCTCTGCCGGTGGCGGTTCCTCCGATGAAGTCGGCGGCGGTGACGGCGGTGGCAGCGAGGTCAAGGACTCCGATGGCGACGGCCTGACCGATGACGAAGAGGCGGCCCTGGGCACCGACCCGGCGCTGTCGGACTCCGATGAAGACGGCCTCTCCGACAGCGAAGAGGGCGCCCTGGGCACCGACCCCCTCGCCGCGGACTCCGATGGCGACGGCTTCTCCGACCTCGACGAAGACGACACCGATCCGCTCGACCCCGACGACAAGCCCTACCAGGGCGGCTGGAACAAGGGCGACTGCCGCAACGACATCGAGGCCACCGGCAACGGCGTCGGCGACATCGCGCGCGACTTTGAGGCGGTCGATCAGTTCGGCGACACCGTGCGCCTGCACGACTTCTGCGATCGCGCCGTGCTCGTCATCCTGTCGGCCATGTGGTGCGGGCCCTGCCAGTCCGAGACCGAGGACCTCGCCAAGGACTTCGTCGAGCTCGAGAGCCGCGGGCTCATGATCATCCAGCTCCTCGGCGAGAACAACGGCGGAAATGCGCCCACCGACGGCAACCTCGACAGTTGGGTGAACGACTACGACGTCACTTTCCCGGTGCTGTCCGACGGCGGGTGGTCGATCTCCAGCCGCTACGAGCTTGATGGCTACATCCCCACCACCTCGCTGATCGGGCCGGGAATGGAGATCCTCGAGGTCGATGGCCGGGTCACCCCGGGTGAGATCGAGGCCGTCCTGCCCTGGTAGTCGGGCCTCGGGGCCCCAAGAGCCGCGGGGCGGGCTCCTCTTCGGAGGGTCCCGCCCCGCGCTTCGTTTGGGGGATGGGGCCTCGCCCTACTCGGCGTACTTGAGCTTGCGGTGGCCCACCACCGAGTTGATGGTGCCGCGCTCACCCTGGATGGCGACGCGGTTCAGGTGGCCGAGGCAGACGGTCATCTGGGCCGACACGCCGCCGTCGAGGTTGATGGCCTTGTCGGCCTTGACCTCCTGCACGAGGTAGTCGGCGAAGCGATCGAGGGCGAGGCCGTTGTTGGAGGTCTCCTTGAGCTTGATCGGCCCGGTGGGGGCGCTCAGGCTCTTGCTGTCGAAGGCGAGGATGAACTCCACGGCGTCGTCGACGATGGCGATGGCCGCGCGGGCGGCCTTGTCGGGGTTGGGCTTCACGAGGTTCTTGCCGCCGTCGACGAGGCGGTCGATCGACTGCAGGGCCTCGGTGGGGCCCGGGGTCCAGGCCTCGCGGGGGCTGATGTCGAGGCCGGCGGGGCCGGCGAAGAGCACGCCGCTGCCGCCGCGATCGGAGAGGGGCGACAGCTCCTTGCCCTCGTGGACGACGAGGCCCATCGGCTTGCCGCCTTCGTAGAACCCGCCGTTGATCGCCACCCAGGGGTCCTCGCAGGGGGGCGTGAGGGCGGAGAAGGGCGCCACGGCGTCGGCGGCGCGCACCTCATAGCGGGCCGCGCGGTCGAGGCGGGCCCGGTAGACGAAGCCGCTGCTGCCCCGGTCGCTCCAGGTCTGGCGGGAGAGGGTCAGGCCTTCGCCTTCGGCGACGGCCTCCACTGGCCCCACTTCGACGAGGTCGCCGACGGGGGCGGACGCGCAGGCCCAGAGCAGCAGGAGCAGCATGGCGGACTATCCTTCGGTGGAGGGCTCGGGGCTGTTGGACCCTTCGGGCGCACCTTCGGTTCCACCTTCGGTGGCGCCGTCGCTGCCGCCCTCCTCACCCCGGGGGCCCCGCCGCCGCCGGCGACGACGACGGCGGCCGTCGCTCTCCGACTCGGGTGCGGTGGGCTCGCCGCTCAGGTCTTCGGCGCCCTCGACGGCGGGGGCCGGCGCGCTGGCCTCGCCCTCGGCGGCGGGCTCGGGGCGGGGGCGGCGG
>Ga0164294_10001293_pt1 | contig 23336 bp, 26 predicted proteins | sample GEODES005metaG_FD_111479 | JGI IMG/M metagenome (GOLD analysis project Ga0164294, IMG submission 111479) | Oligotrophic lake water microbial communities from Sparkling Lake, Wisconsin, USA - GEODES005 metaG | ecosystem: Environmental > Aquatic > Freshwater > Lake | place: USA: Sparkling Lake...
CGCTGAATACATACGTGATGGACTTGTGTGGCAAGACTGGGTTGACAACGTTGAAAAGTTACTGGACAGTAAAAAGTTCCGTGGTATACACGTCATGTGCACAATCAATGCCCTGTGCCTGGATAGTCTAGATCAACTGTTGGAATACGTAATGGAATGGAAATCTAGATATGGGCGTGATGCTATTAGCTTTACACTGAATATTTTGCGGTTCCCTAGCTTTCAATCTCCCTTGGTATTGCCTGATATCACACGCATGGTTTATCGACAAAGACTAATCACATGGTTAGACCACTACCACAATTCAATCTTCTTGCATGAGCATGAACTCAATCATGTTCAACGACTAGTAGATTATCTAGACGTAGTAAAGACACCGCATAGTGAAGCATTTGAAATGCCTAAACTATTAAATGATTTTAAACAGTTCTACACACAGTACGATCAACGCCGGGGAAAAAACTTTGAACAAGCATTTCCGGACTTGACAGATTGGTACCAAACATTATGAATTTTAACCAAGCACTTGATGCATGTCGACAAGAATTTGATATTGTTGCCGAAATTGATTTAGCACAATGGGGCACGGATTACGCCCAAGGGCAACAATGGTTGGAAACACTTTTACGAGAGATTCGACGTGATGAATTTGCGCCACAAGAACTCATAGTGGTGTTGCATCGACAAGATTTCTTTACACCCGACAGTGATGTTGGACTGATCTTGAAGAATTTACAGGTGTTGCTCAATGAAGTAGACATCAGCAATTATTTTGTACGTGTGTTGTCTAGCGATCCCAATATTGATCAAACTCGTTCATGGTTGTTGTCAACCAGTACCGACACAGTGCCGTTGACAATTGATGCAGTTGATGATCAGTTTGACGCAGTAAAGTTAAATCACCACCCTGCTAGTCTTAAAGAGACTTATCAATACGGCAGTAGCAATCCTTTAAAAATTAACATACAAGACTTGTCCCAACGTGAGCGTGAATTACTCACAGAATCAAAAACGTTTTGCATGTACCCTTGGATTCATTTACACGCATTTCCCACAGGAGATGCACATCCTTGTTGCTACAGCGAAATGGCCCACCAGATCGGACACACAAAAGAAAACACCTTGGCTGAAATATGGAATGATCAGCCCATGCGTGATTTACGTATTCGCATGCTCAACAATGAGCCTAGTGGTGCGTGTAAGAAATGTTATGAACAAGAAGCCAACGGGTTTTTTAGTGGCCGACAAAGCGCCAACAAACATCACGGGCATCATGTTCAACGGGCATTAAACACACATGATAACGGACATCTAGATCAGTTTGAAATGACTTACTGGGATATTCGCTTCAGTAACCTTTGTAATTTAAGTTGTCGCAGTTGTGGACATATTTTTAGTTCAAGCTGGTACAAAGACCAAAGTCAATTAGCCGGGCCCGAATGGGCGCAACGACATCAAGTGTTAAACTTTGCTGGACGTACCCAAACCGATATTTGGGAACAACTGGTGCCGCACCTGGACTATGTGGAACAAATTTACTTTGCCGGCGGAGAGCCACTCATGATGGACGAGCACTATCGTATTCTTGAAGAACTTGAGCGTCGTGGCAGATTTGATGTTAGGTTAATCTACAACACCAACTTTACGCAAGTGAGACTTAAAGATCGCATGGTGTTTGATTATTGGAAACGATTTGACAGTGTTAGCGTGGGCGCCAGTCTAGATGACATGGGACCACGTGGCGAATACATTAGAAAAGGCACACGCTGGGCCACTGTTGAAGCCAATCGTGAACGAATGATGCAAGAATGTCCTCGTGTGGATTTTTATATTAGCCCCACACTCAGTATTTTAAACGCCTGGAGTCTGCCAGACTTTCATCGCAATTGGGTTGAACGAGGCTTTATCCGCCCACAAGATTTAAATGTCAACATACTGCAAGACCCTGTGCACTATAGAATTGATATTGCACCCAGTGAATACAAAGCACGTTTAACTGAAAAGTATCAACAACACATTGAATGGCTACGCCCACAAGACGCTCTGGCCCGTGCTACGGTGGGGTTTGAAAGTGCAATCACGCTCATGAACAGTACAGACAATACTCATTTTATTGATACATTTTGGCGCAAAACACACGAACTTGACAGTATCAGAAACGAATCCTGGGCTAACATCATACCCGAATTAAAGGCATTAAAATGATTATTCCACACGATCGATTCTGTGTGTTGCCCTGGGTTAGCTTAGAAGCCAGCCCCATTGGTACAGTGCGTCCTTGTTGCCTAGCCGATGACGAAATTGTAGACGACACAGGTAACAAATTTGTGTTGGCCACAGCTGACTTCTCTAACATACAAAACAGCAATCACATGCGCCAATTGCGTGAACAGTTTTTGCGCGGGGAAAAACCACAAACCTGCCGCAAGTGTTGGAATGAGGAAGGAGCAGGGCGTACCAGCAAACGTATGCATACCCTGGATCGACTCAAGCACATGTTGCCCGATCAAGACTGGACTGTGGGTGCCAAACCACTAATGTTCCTGGACCTCAAACTGGGTAACATCTGCAACTTGAAATGCCGCATTTGCGGATCTTGGTCCAGTTCACAATTTGCCGCAGAGGAAATCAGCTTTACTCGTCCCGAACAAAGAAAACAAAGTCATGCATACCAAATGCTAAAAGCAGGAGCGTGGCCGCGAGATAACACACAGTTCTGGAATCAAATTGATGAATCATTAAATGACATACGTTATATTGAATTCACTGGCGGCGAACCATTCATGATTCGCGAACACTTTACCATGCTACAGGGTATTGTGGATCGTGGCATTGCTCACAATGTGGAAATACATTACAACACAAATGGTACCATTTATCCTGACGAAGCTGAAGAAATCTGGAAGCATTTTAAAACTGTAGAAATTGCATTCAGTATTGATGACCTAGGCGACCGATTTGAATATCAACGTACCAATGCCAAGTGGCCCGAAGTTCAAGAAAACATTGAAAAGTTTTTTAAACTAAAAAGATACCTACCAAGTATTATACAATTACAAGTGTGTACGACTGTGAATATTTTCAACGTTCGATACATAGATCAAGTAGCACAATGGTTAGATGGCAGACCTTTTAATTTTGTATACTGGAACATGATGCATGATGCTTGGTATTTCAGTATTGCCAACTTACCTGGACCAGCCAAACAAGCAATCCAAGAGCATTTGAATTCAGCTGACATACCCCAAAAATATCAAGCAGAATTTCAACGCATTATAGAATTCATGACTCGAGGCCCAGACAGCAGTGGAGAAGTCTTACTGAGAGAAATTGCCAATCTAGACCGGCGCCGAGAACAAAATCTTAACACAGCCATGCCTGAACTGGCTAAAATGTTGAACTACGTTGGACCATGACCGCTCCCAAAACACTATGCCTAGCGCCTTGGACGCACACATATCTATCGCCGCAAACTGAGCGTAGGATGTGCTGTGCATCTAGAGAACCTGCACAGAGTTTCCGACAATACATAGATACCGGCGAAGGATCGGGCAAATATCAACCAGTTACTCTAGAACAGCACTGGAATGGTGATCACATGCGTGGTGTACGCCAACGCATGATGGCCGGGGAAACGTTGCCGGAGTGTGATGTATGCAATAGCAAACTATTGAATACTGCTGTGTATAGGGATTATTTCAATCAGTTGTTTGCACACAAGCTAGACGAAGTATATGCGTCTACAGACACAACAGGTGCAACCACAATGAATCCTGTGAGTTGGGACTATCGTTTTAGCAATCTTTGCAACTTCAAATGTCGCATGTGCGGTGACATGTTATCAAGTTCTTGGGAAATTGAACAGCGGCAGCATAACATGGTGGATCTTGCTAATCCCAAAAATAACTGGATGATCCCCGAAGTTCGCAAGACTATTAGCCAATTTCAAGACACACAGATTGAACAAGAGTTTAGCAACGCTGTGGAACAACATCGTGTTGAGGAAGTGTACTGGGTGGGCGGAGAACCACTCATGTTTGAACAGCACTGGCGCTACATGAAACGCATAGTTGAACTAGGTGATGGTGGGCGAGTATATGCAAGATACAATACCAATCTAAGTCGTGTTGATTACAAAGGTGTTAATTTATATCAAGACATTTTGGCCAACATTCGAGACTGGCAGATTTGTGCTAGCATCGACGGAACCGGCACAACCGGGGAATACATCCGAACAGGACTGGACTATGAACAATTTTGTAGAAACTTTGAGCAAGGGTTAACTTATCAAAAAAACCGTAGACAGATGCGCCTGGATTTCACACTCACATTACCTGGCATGTTTGAAGTTGGTGCTATACAGCAACTGGCCGCCAGGTATGATGTAGACATTTTGGCCAAGGTCATATTCTCGTTTAGCCCAGACATTGTCATGAGCCCATTGGCATTACCGCGTGAGTTATTAGAGCCTTGGATTGATGAACTTGTGGCTGATAGTAACGGGGCTGTTCGAGATGTTCTGACTCAACTAAAACTACGACCCACGTTTGCAGAACAATGGCCAGATGAATATCAAGCTGGGCTTGCAAAAGGCAAGTCTCGTGTGTTAAAATTAGAAAGCATACGTACAGCCTCTACTTCAATGACTGAAATACTAAGCCAGAGGCCAGCAATAAAGAAATGGTGGGATCAAATTGATTGAAATAGATTTACGCAGTGATCAAGGACATACGCACACAGTGTACATCAATGTACATGACAACAGTCTAAGTCAAAAGTGGCTGGCTGCGTTGAATCAGTTGCTTGAGCACAACTACCTCCTGGAAAAAAATTATTGCTGGTTTGGGTTCCCTGGCAATGCTAGAAATCCTGAATACCTGTGCACACAAATAAACCGCAGTATCAAGGCAATCAATGCTGCCGGGTTAGGCTACACTATTAATGATTGGTTTAGTCCCGCCAATACAATAGCTTCGGATGATGGAGTTGATCATGCGCACATGAATGACTTGCACAGATACTTTGAAGACTTGCAAGGAGTAAGTGGCGCACTAAGTCCTTATTATTTGTCAGCTGATGCTGAAACCCGTTGGCACATACGACAGTTAAACTTGTTGTGTCACGAGCACGAAAGTTTAATACTGAGCATACGCAAAGCAAACACAGCTCCAGACTGGCAACGTCCCAGTCAACTCATGTGCTGGCTAAATGCTCCAAGATTTGTTCTAGATGCGGAAGACTACAAATTGTTTGGGGTAGACACCATCAGTCGTGACCTTGGGGGTGTTTATCTAGGTGTGAACAAAGCAGTAGGCAAGCATCACTGGGAAGTTTTCAATGACGAAGGCCGAGATAGCCGTATTGCTGAACTAACCACCAGTACACTTAAATCACAGACAGAAGCAGCCGGGGATTTTGATATAGAATGGGGACAAAGCCCCGCAGGTCATGACTGGCAAGAATCTAAATTAGCAGACTTTCGCACTTGGCTAACAGCAAATGGATTTGATCATGCTGACCCAAGCTTGACAATTGGGCACCCGCAAGTGGCTCATGTTGAGTTGAATCGCAGTTTCGGCACAAACAATCATCGCGACATATGGAACTGCTTAAATACACACCTAGACGTGGCAGCTATACGCACAGAAACTGCCAGTGCTGAGTACAATTATCGCTGGAGCGATACAGACTTTGTTCAGCGTCAGATCAACATCATCAAAGGATAACACTATGCAATGGATACGCAATTTAATCAATCGAATCAAGTTGGAAATTCGATATAGAAAAAAATTAAAAGAACTTCGCAAACGAGACCCATTTATCTACAAATGAACATACTAGGTATCAGTGCCGGCTTCCACGATGCCGCTGCCACAGTCATTGATCAACAAGGCAATATACTATTTGCTGGACATAGTGAACGTTACTCAAAAGTCAAGAATGATGCTGAGTTTTGCGCACCATTGATTTGCGAACTAGAACAATTCAATCCTATTGATACTGTGGCCTACTATGAACGCCCGGTAATGAAACAGCTAAGACAGTGGTATGCTGGACAGGGCATTGAATGGAACAAGTTGAGTCTACGTGGAGCAGTACATGATCAAATTGGTCATGCTTGTTGGCAAGACCTAAAACATTACAAAAGCTACAACCATCACTTGAGCCATGCGGCAGCAGGATTTCAAACTTCACCATATGACCGTGCCACTGTTGTGGTTATTGATGCCATAGGTGAATTTGAAACAATAACAATCTGGGGAGCAGGATATGATAAACTGGGTCACGCAACATATAAAAAACTTTGGCAACAGAATTATCCACATTCAATTGGACTGTTCTACTCTGCGGCTACTGGCAGCGTTGGCCTACGCCCACTAGACGAAGAATATATACTAATGGGTATGGCAGCTTATGGCAACGCCACGCAAGCTGTTGGTATGCAAACGTTAGTTAAGGACTCTGACCGAATTGAATTCCGTGAAAATCTACACACAGGCATAGACCGCAAATACCTGCAAGAGTTGTCAGATTATGATATTGCTGCCGGCGCTCAGGACATTGCCGAGCAACTAATCAACTCAGTCATGCGCAGAGCACGTGATTTTAACTTCAGCACTAATTTAGTTTACATGGGCGGCGTGGCTCTTAACTGTAGTGCTAACCGTAACTTAGGAAAGTATTTTGATAACATATGGATTATGCCTTGTCCTAGCGATGCTGGCAGCAGCCTGGGCGCGGCAGCACTGGCTTACAGGAAACAGATACATTGGACCAATGCCTATTTGGGCCATGATATCCCTGGTGATTATCCTGTCAGCGATCTTATGGCTAGCCTTTTACGTGACAAAATTGTGGGTGTGGCCAGCGGTCGTGCCGAATTTGGGCCCAGGGCTCTGGGCAATAGATCATTACTGGCAGACCCCCGTGGTCCAGACATTAAAGATCGTGTGAATAAAATCAAACGCAGACAACAATTTCGGCCGTTTGCACCTGTGATTCTTGAAGAGCATGTGGATATGTATTTTGACATGCCCGTGGGCTTCCCTGACAGTAGATATATGCAAGTGATCGCTCGTTGTAGACATCCTCACATATTTCCTGCTATAGTTCATTATGATAACACCAGTCGAGTACAAACAGTACCTGATGATGGTTCAGGGATTAGACAACTACTAGAAGCTTGGTACAAGGCAACAGGCTGTCCTATGTTGCTCAATACTTCATTAAACATACGTGGAGAGCCCATGGTAAATGATCGTACTGATGCAGATAGATTTGAAACACTATATGGGGTGACAGTCATATCATGAAACAATGGTCTGTTGCATTTGTGGCCCTACTGTCAGTATCGACCTGGGCATCACCGGCAACTCTAGTGTACGATTTGTCTGACAACCGGGTGGTAAGTCAGCAAGGCGATAACATGCAACGACCTATTGCTAGTTTGAGTAAAATAATGACTGCAATGGTTGTTTTGGACAGCACAGTATCACTCAGTGAAGTTGTTGCTATCAGTAATCGACGTGTGTCTACACAGTTGCCACAACGTGAATATTCAAGGCTTGAATTGTTGCATGCCATGCTGGTCAAGAGTGATAATGCTGCCGCCGAAACACTAGCTGAAAATCATCCAGGTGGACGGAGTGTTTTTATGTCCGCTATGAATTTAAAGGCTGCAAAGCTTGACTTGCCAAATACACAATTTATTGACCCATCGGGCTTGAGCGTGTTTAATGTAAGCACACTTCGTGAAGTTGGGGAAATGTTCAAGGCTGCCAATCAATACGAGCTCATACGCAGTATCAGCACAATAAAAGAACTACACCTACCAGCACAAAAAAAGAAACATAGGGTTAGTTATGTCAATACCAATTACAATGCATTGATGCAGTTTAAAGACATTGTAGTAAGCAAAACAGGCTTTACAAGTCCGGCTGGATTTTGCATGGGCCTAATACTAAACCGTCAAGGGCACGAGTTTATAGTAGTAGTACTGGGTGAGAAAAACAAAAATCAACGTGCCGACACTGTGGCACGTATTATGCAAAACTTATCTTAAAGATATGTTTCTAAAGGTCCGCGACGCCGGATGTCCTGGGTACAGCAACTAATACCACCATCAAAGAAATATTTGTGACGTAGTTCACATATGATGGGTTCAATGTGATGCTTTTTGCAAAAGTCAAATACTTCTTTGTTGTAACTTGAGAAGATCACATGCGATTCGTCTAGTACCAAGCAGTTGACATCAAACACAGTTTCTTTTACAAAGCCAGTCCACTTGTTAAGATAAGTGTCAACAAATTTTGCAAAATCATCTGTTGGGTTTACTCCGGGTACATACCAGCGATCATTAAAGTTTTCGTACTTGAACTTGCCTACTTCCATGGCAGCCATGATGCTGGCATCTCGTATGCGACACAGTTCCCATCCAGGAAAGCTCTCGTTGTAGTCAATATCTCCATCGTGCATGCTTGATAAAATAACACCAGGTTTTAGAATAGCAAACACACTATCACCATGACCGTTGGTTTGTGCACGATGCACTTGATATCGAGAATCTAATACATTGTCTTTTATCCAATTCATTTGGCCTGTGGTCAACCAATCACTATTGTCAAAAAACACATCAGTGCCCACACGCACAATACAACTGGCAACAGCATCAACCATGACATGGTCAGTGTTGTATCCATCGCCGTGCGGATCGACCACACACCCTGGTTGTTGACGTTCATATTCGTTACAAATGTTGTCAGTTTCTTTAATATTGATTATTCGTAATAGTTTTTCTCCCATGGTAATTTGCCAATCTCGTGGAGTCAGCGGTGGGAGACCAATGCTTACTTCGTGAATTTGTAGTTTATGAAACAAATCAACATCTGGCAAGTCCGGACGACGCACAACAGCACCATACTGCTCGATTGTGCGCTGTAGGTTGTCAAGGTCTTCGTTAGTTTCGTCTAGCAACTGAGCCATTTGACGTTTTACATTTTCATCTTTAATGAAATCAAAATGGTTAGGTGTGTGCACACGACCTACTATAACTTCCTCCAGTGGTTGCCAACTGGTATAACTTTGTACTACTGTAGACATTCTAATTCCTTTAGTAATCTATTTACTGGTTCGTGTGTGCGCTGTGCAAATATTTCTTGATTGTGTGCAATGTCGTGTGAGCATGCTTCGTACCATCCTGGGTTGAGTTTTAGCTCAGTTAGCAAATCAGCAATGGCCAACCAGCGATCTGTGTTGTTTTGTATAGTATCGTACCTGGGATTGATCACATGATCGAATGTTCTGTAACCCATATTACGCAGGGCCTGTAAACTCCCGGGACCTCCAGCTATAACAAATGGTTGACCGTATTTGATGGCTTTAAATGTTTTTTCGGTTAAAAATGCTCCGCCTGATTGGTCAACATCAAACAACGTTTCTAACACAATATGACATCGACTTTGTGTGTACAAGTCAGTATTCACAACATGATGATCGTTGTGCTGTATACTAGTTAAGTTATCACAATAGTGTGGAGACAAGTTAGCAAATACTTGTGCGCGATCCCTCCATCCATGTAATCTATCTAGCTCAATAGGATTGTCCTGTTCAAGATCAATGCTGTCAGTTTTGGCTGTGTTGTAACTCCAGGTGCTGTTATCTAGCAATCCTCGATGTTGCAAGTCGCTCATGGCGCTGGCTCTCCACCACTTGTGTAATCTGTTTAGTGCAGTAAAATCTTGTGTGGGATTGGCGGCCATAGCCACCTGGTGCCGGTTAACAAATCTAAAAAAGAATTCGTGATCAGGGAAGTAACTAAAGTTTTTTAGTTGTGCGGCTGTGGTGTTTGCACTTATAAAATGATAACAATTACCTGGCAAGCGGTGTTGCGTTACTAATTCATCTAGCCTTTGTTTTATACGTACTGGGTTGTCGCCTTCGTGATAGTAAAACAACACCTTGGTATCACCATTTGATATTTCTTGCTTTGCTAGATCGCTTAGTAAGTCAAAGTAATCAATACCAAAATCAAACCAACTTAATCCAATAGGATACCAGGTCTTGGTACCAACAGAATTAATCACACGCATGACGCGGTAGTTCTTGGTGTACATCAATAATCTCAATGGAACTACTCTAGGATAGTGTGCATCGAACTGTCGCCATGCAGGTGTAAATGGTTGTGCAGAGTGCTTTGCTAGGTTTGGGTATCCTATTCCGTTGGCGTGAAATACTCTGTTGTAAGAAAAAGTAATCAACTGTTAAAGTCCTGTTGTATAGCATCAAGCATGGCAGTTAGTTCTTGCCACAATATTTCTTCAAACCCACCATGGTAAAAATGATTCCAGTTGTGTTCAACTACATCATGCACACAGTGAAAGAGTTTGTTTTTAGATTCAGAGTCAAGCTCATTAAGCTGTTTAAGTACCTGTGCAATTTTTTCAATACGCTTGTTGTCATCAGATTCGTCGTCGTAACTTTCGTCCCAAAATTCTCCAAACGTTCGAAACCCGTACCTGCGAAGGTATTCCAAACTGCCGCGGGTGCCCACAATCATGAAAGGTATTCCGTGTGCTATTGGTTTAAATGTCTTTTCAGTTAAATGCAATCTACGCCCAGTAGCCACAGTCTCAGTCACAAGATACAACAAGCTATCCTCAACTTGCTCAAACAAACTCAACCAGCAACTGTGCATGGGATGATCAGTTTCGCCAGGAAAGTCTATTGGTAGTTGTTGTGCCGCAAATACATCTTCAATGTCAGGATAAGTGTTGTTTAATGATTTTACAGCATCATGTACTGAAATGTTTTCTGCAGGACACACACTAGGACACGATACCCAGTTATTGGTCATGCTGTGTTTAAAAATATAATACAACATTGCAAGTCGGTGCTGACGTTTACCAGCCACAATGCGATTTGGGGCAATAAATGTTTGTGTTATTGTACGTTGTTTGAGATCTGTAATCAGGAATGTTTTGTCATATCCACGATACCAATCCAGTGCGGCCCAGCCATGGAAAAAGTAATAATATGGTGTCCATCCATATTGACTACATACTTGTTCAACATATTCGCTATCAAGCTCGCTTGTTATTATGGCTTTGTGAGTTGCCCCAGTTTTTTTGTTTAAATCGAGATTGCGTATGACAATTTCGTCAAACAATGGTTGGTGTATGTCCAAATGAATTGGTTCTTGGTCGTGTAAAAATATATAATTAGACTCTTCCTTATCTTCACCATGGTTAAACAAAGCATCAACATCAGTGCGTCCCGGGGGATCACAAAAAAACAGTCGAGTCAGCGGAATGCGTGTGTGTATAAACGGCCAAATGGTATTGTTGTAAATTTCATCTATTCTAATCATGTTTGATGTATTTTATATAGGCGTAAAACCCAATCTGTTTGTTCACGAACAAGAATGCAAATCAATCGATCATGCCCGTCAATTGAGTCGCACACGTTATTGCTGGATAGTCAACTACTTATCGGACTACACAGGCTGGGATTGGCTTTGGGAACCTCGCCCATGGGAAGCCGGACAACGACATGTTTGGCCTAGTCAATGGCAACGTGATTCTGGAACATACCTTGTGCCACAACACGGTTATACAGATACAAACTACCACAGTGACCGAATCATAACACGATTGTCTAGCATGACCGATCATTGGACAGTGCCATCAAACATTGATTATACCAAGTTTGATTTTTCTTGGCATCCAGATTATACTGATCCTGACCAATACGAATATCATTTTGGTACACAATGGCAAAGTTCTGGAGGTCCGATATACAACCAAGGTGCCGGTCCTGTTAAGCTGGTAACCGATCAACGTGCTCAAGCCATAGCAAGTTCTATGAACTGGTATTGTCCAGACTCGGCTGACCCAAGTACATTTGATTTTTCCTGGCATCCTAGTCCATTAGAACCAGCGTACACATATCAATTCGGAACACAGTGGCAAAAAACAAACGGGCCATGCTATACCACACCTGGTGCAACTGATATTAAATTTTTGCCCAGTCCTAGAGCTGTTAAAATCACAAAAGACAATTGTTGGACTGTGCCCAACAATGCTGATGTTGAAAGTTTTGATTGGACCTGGCACCCTGATGCCACTGATCCACCATATGTGTACCAGTTTGGTACACAACATCAACGCACAGGTGGGCCACTCTACACAGTTACTGGTGCAACTGACATCAAGTTTGTGGATCAAATAAAAATTAAAACACAGCGCACGGCTGGTAAAGTGTATGTGATTGATCATCTTGATGGAAATGCCAGCAAAGTGCGTGAACAAATATCTCACTGTGATTGTAGTGTAGTACGTTACTTTGACAATTATCTGGATACACTGACTCGCATTGCAAAAAATGCAGACAACGAACACTACGAATTTGTGTGGGTAGTGTCAAGCATCTGCGACTATACTGATTTTGATTTTTCCTGGCATCCCGAACAATGGCAAGCCGGTATGCTACATGTGTTTGCCAGCAATGATCAAAAATTTGGTGATACATTTTTTATGCACGTACCAACATTTGCATATCGAGCAGGGCAAGCAAAATTGCTTGAGTGGTATGATGTTAACTTTGTTAATACTTCGGTGCCACGTAGGCCAATCCCTATAATACAACACAACGAAGACAGCCAAGTTGATGCAGTGAAAAAGTTTGAGTGGGCCGGTCCATTAGCATTGTTTACTAGGACTGATTATGTTGATAGTACATTGGTCACTGTTCCGTTATGGCGGGAACTTACTAAAACCATTGTGCCCTTGGACCTAGGAGCATCAAGTGTGATTGTGCCACGTGTGGCTATACCGTATATCAAAACACAGTTATATGATTACCCCTATATCGATCGAGAGCATATAATGCTAAAAGGCTTTCCCTTGGATATTGTGTTTTTGAGCAATGGCGAAAGTGACGCAGACTATCTTTATGCGCACCTTTTGGACTGTGCATCTAGCACCAACCAAGTTCATTGCGTAACCGGCGTCAAAGGTCGTGTAGCAAGTCAGCATGCGGCTGCAAATGTCAGCACAACTGATTGGTATTTTGTTGTACCAGGAAAACTACATGTTGAAAGAAATTTTGATTGGGCATGGCAACCCGATCGTATGCAACAGGCCAAACACTATATCTTTCACGCACACAATCCTGTCAATGGATTGATATATGGTCACATGGCCATGGTAGCATACAACAAGAAGCTAGTGCTAGAAACTCAAGGCATTGGACTAGACTTTACTATGGAAAAAGCGCATGAAGTTGTTCCTATTGTAAGCGGTACTGCAACGTATGCATCAACCCCCATGATGGCCTGGCGTACTGCCTTCCGTGAAGTACTCAAACTTCAAGCCAGCCTGCCTGATATTGAAAACGAATACAGGCTCAATCAATGGTTAACCGTGGATCTCTCTACTGACCAATGGAGCCAAAAAGGTGCCCAAGATGCTGTGGCGTTTTATAACGAAGTCAAAGGAGATCCCACTGAGCTTCATAAAAGCTACGAGTGGGATTGGTTGGCTAGTTATGTGTTTATCAAGCAAGGGCTAGTTGAGTAGTCCAATAAGGGCTTGCTGTAAGCCAGCGGTGGTATTCAACAAAGCCTTGCTCTACATCTACCTTGGGATCATATCCCAAAATAATTCTGGCTCGATCAATATTCAATGCACCACGACTGGGGAAATCTGCATCTTTGTCTCGACATTCAATCGTGCCCTTTCCTACAATCTTAACAATCATTTCAGCGGCCTCTAGCAAGCTCACACTGTGCGACTTGGTGATGTTGTAGGTCATATTTTTACTCATGATACGAGTTGCGGCAGACACAATGCCGTCGGCCGCGTCATCTACATAGGTAAAGTCTAACGTCTCCCCTGCCCCATTAACTCGGAGAACGCCTCCTCGCATGGCAGTGAGCATAAATTTTGCCACGACTCGGTCTTCCACATCCAAGGGGCCGTATACAGCACTAGGCCTAATAACAGCGTAATCGAAAGCGCCGCGGCGATGGTAGTCTTTGACAATATCTTCTCCGGTTAATTTCATAATGCCATATTGGCCAATAGGTTTGCAGTCGTAGTCTTCTTCTACTTGATCTTCAAAGTCGCCATACACCATTGAACTTGAGATGTATACCACACGTTCCACATTGTGAGTTTTGGCACTCTCACAAATGTTAATCAACCCCTCCATCATAACTCTAGCACCCCAAGCTGGATTGGCATTTACAACCTTTTGTCGGGGGAAACTTGCCATGTGTATTACTACTTCTGGCTTGTGCTCAGCCATAACAAAGTCCATGTCACTGGCATCGGTAATATCGTATGGATAAATTTTGGTGTCTGGCGCAAGTTTTTTCATACGCTCGTGCATTAAATAGTCAATTTCTGATTGTGGAATAATACCATAGTTGGTTTTTGTATCCACAATTACAACATTGTCTCCTCGAGCTTGTAAACGTTGTACCACGTTGTGACCAATAAGACCCAGGCCGCCTGTTACTAATATCTTCATTTCTTTCCTTATTATATTAGATGTTGTGCAAGTACCATGCAACTAATCCAGACCCAAATTGTATTAAACCCTACCAAAGTTGGCAATGCTTTTTTATTGCTAGCCCAAATAAGTGTTAGACTTGTTGCTAGTGTAAAGAAATACAACCACCAAATAGTAATGCCAAAGATCAAGCCAGGAACAATAATGGTAGCTTTTGCCGCCCAACTTAAAAACTCTACAGTATTATAGTCAGTCCAATATTCTTTTGTAAACCACATGCCATAACATTCTTTAATCTTGACAAATGTGATATGTTTGTAGCTGATTAATATCAATACTGCCCACACAACTGTGCCAGCTAACATTTGATTCTCACTCATATATTTTTCCTATTATAATTGATCCAATGAACATTCCTATAGCATACTCTGCCCATAGTAGTAAACTATCCGTCATATTATCCCATTGTGCGTAGCTAATCCAGTAACCGGCCATAATACAAGCAGGCAATAAGCTAGACATTCCTGCAATCATAACAATGATGTTGATACGGGTTGCATGATCCCAAAAGTAATTTAATGCCATTCCAAGTCCAATGGCTATTATAAAATCTGTTGTTGATGGCACAAAATTTTTAGTGAGCTCTGTGGCCAACACAACCGGAAACTGATAAAAATACAACCATCCGACTACAATCAAAATTGACACGTATAGAATTAAATGTATTAAATTTTTTATGTTGTTTCTAACAGCACAAATTACAACTGCCATTGGAAATCCGACTTTGCTAGCAAATACCAACAGCAAGGTATTATTAACAAACCCCCAACAACATCCGATACCACACAATATACACAGCAATATCTTGGAAGTCAACGACAAGTCGTCAAGTACCGTGAATTTCATGTTTTCTTTGAACTCCATTTTAGTGTCCAAAAAGTTTCGTGTTGTTCGCTAAGTCTGGCCATGATACGATACAGGTGTCCGTAACTAGACATATCTGCTTGGCGAGTCCAGTAAGGTTTCTCCACAGCATGTTCCATGATAAATTTACCAGCATCGCTTTGCTGCCATTTCCATATGGGATCGGCTACCATGATGTCAGGATCTTCTACATCACCCATGCGTATCTCATGAACACATACGTCACGAAACTTTACGGCCCGGTCATTGATAATTTTGACCTGTTCAGGTTGCCAGTGTTTGTATTCGGATTCGTAAGTGTGTGTTATTGCCATAAATTAGTATAACATACGTTGCACTTGTCTACAACGATTTTGATATGGTGTTGATCAGATAATCAGCCCACCATTGGTGAGCTTGTTCTTGTGGATGTTTTGTAGCAATTTTGCCATTGTACGGACTACTATCTAACCAATCTAGAGCACTAATACTGTTGTCAAGAAATGCATCAAGTTGTTGTTTGGCATGTTTTATCTTTGAATTTTTTTCAACAAACTCAATCAACGATACAGCACCTATTCCGCTTAGTGCCTGAACTGGGTGAGGATACATCGACAAGTTGCCGCATGTAGCAATCACATCACACCAGATGTAATCAAGTGCAATACAGTTGCTCACACGACAAATTGCCTCTGGTACTATACTTGTAAAATTTTTTCCAATCACCAATTGAAATCTTGTTTGATCAAGCTTGTTCCATAGTTCTTGAATAATGTCAAATGTAGTTGTTTCATAGCACAGCAATAAATCATTAACAGTTTTGGCCCGACTTAGATTGACATGTAACTGCATCAAGTATCTAAAGAAAATATTTTCTTCACGCATCCATGTCATAGCAACGTCATATGACTCTCTGTTAATGACACCATTAACTAATTGATCCCAACTGGGCCAGTCTGGCCCTTTTAGTAGTTGGTATTGATGTTGCAGAGACAATAATCCGTTTGGTAGTTCTCTACCAATCTCGGTCAAGCTCAATACAATTGTTATTTTAGAATAGGATTTTGATATATTTGGTACGACCTGGTCAAACACTTTGCTGATTATATCAACATTGGCACCACCTGGAACACCTACATTGATCCAGTCAGAGTTAATTGCCAAGCTAACACGATTTCCATACACATGTTCAATTCGATATTCATGATCGTTGTCTTGCCCGGGTTGTGTTTTACCCAACATATCACCCCAGGTCCAACTGTCCCCAGCAGTGATTAAAAGTGTGTTACTATTGTGGTCTTTGAAATCGTACCAGGACCTATTGGGGCTGATTAATACCTGCGTATTGCTTAGATTAAACAATGTCATGGCAAAATTAATTTTCTTTGGCGACTAGATCGGCCGCCAATGGGAAGATTGCTGTGATGGCTTGGGCGCATGCTCTTGCAATTTCTTGGTGTTCTTTTTGTGTACCATTGGCACTGCGCAATTCAATAAAGTGAATCCATGAACGCAATGTGCCGTTCATATATAGTCTACTTTCAATTAGACCTTCCGGTAATACTGCACGAGCTTGTTCTTTGGCAATACCGTTTTTGATTGCCCACTCATATTCACGCTGTGCCGCATAGATAACTCGTTGTTGAGCTCTGTACCATTCGTTCTGTAACAGCACATCATCAGTTTCTACGCTGTTCTGTCTATTCTTTGTGTCTTGCAGTCTTGCTTCACGTGTAACAAAGTTTAGATCCTTAGTTGGGTCAGCATAGCGTTGAGAGAACTCTTGGAAGCTGAAACTTCTATGTCGCAAGATTTGTCTTGCAATATCTCTTGTGGTTGTGATTTCCAAACAAGCACTGACCATTTCAAGTGGGCTCCAGTGTTGGTGCTTGACCAAGTATCTAATAAGTTTGTCTGACGTCTCTGTGTTGAGTTGGTTAGAGGGATTGCTTACACGGGCGCAATATGCAATAAGTTCCTGAGCATCCAAGACACCCATGTCTGCAAATCTCTCTGTTGGCTGTGAATAAGATAAAAGTGTAACATTCATGTTATTTTCTTTTGAAGTTGTTTAGCAAAAAGTTCTTGACCAGCGGTTGACAGGTGTGCCCCATCTTCTGCAAACAAGTCGTATTTGAGTCCGATTTCATACGGAAACAAATTTATAAATTTTTTCCAGTTAACCTTTGAATACATGGGATTCTTTTTGTCAAGGCATCCGTAGAATTTTTGGTAAGCAGTGTTGAACGGGTCGTACACAAAGCTAAAGTTATAATTAATTTTGTGCGATTCTAAAAAGTTAATGCAATTGGCGACAGCTTTGTAGGTTTGTGTTTCTAAAAATGTAGCATTGTTGAAATAAGACAGTGCCCAAGCACCTTCTACTAACTGTTCCAAACTCCAACAGTCAAACTCAAAAAAATCATGATCTAGGCACTCTTGACGTGTGCTAGAAGTAAGATTCAACCAATCTTCAACCCCGGTTATGTCTGGCCAACTAGCATCACGAATTTCGCTGTAACAACGAACTATGTTGGCATTTATTTTGCTACCACCAGAAAACAAATACACAGTGTCATCTAGCACCGCCCCAAATTTTTTTTTATCTAGTAACTCTAGTGAACTTTTGGTCTTGGGCAAAGTAATATCTGCTCGGTTAACACCGGCAAACAAAACAAACACATAGCTGGGAGGGGATTTTAAATCAACAGCATGCATGATGCTATTGGATATGTACTGATTACCGGCGCCGTGTTGGCCAATATTAACAACGTTGCTGTTGGGGAATGCCATTTGTGGCCACATGGCACCCTCAACATAACTACATCCTGAGACTAGAATCCGTTTAGGACTCATTTCATGCCTTTTAACAGCTTGTCAGTCTCGGGTTGTAAGAGTCCTGCAACAGCTTCTACATCTAACACAAACTCCATGCTAAGAATAGCTTCTTCGTTTTCTTCGATGTATCGTGCTACTAGTCGTTCAACATCCTCATCATCAAGACCCTGAGATCTCAAGTGACGAAGATTAATAGTTTTCTGTCGTCGATCGTGTGTTCGAAAAACTATTTTTTTAACACAATCAATGGGAACATGTTCTTTATCAACTTGTTCAACAATGTTTTCCCACCTTTTGAGGAAATCATCAACCAATAACATTTACCGCTGCCTGCGCTTTGGATGGGCGACCACGTTTGGGTTTGGCGGCTGTATTAGTTTCGGGCACTGCGCCTGACATTATTGCGGCTTCTTTATGTAGTCTAGCACTCTCGGCAAGAAGTCCACGAGCCTCGGCTTCCATACGAGCAGCCTGTTGACGGAAATCACTGGCCAGCGCAATATCATCTAGTGCGCGAGCCGCATCACTACCGGCTACTGCGGCACTGCCTTGGCGTACAGATTGATTGGGAGCACCAACTTCACGGCCAAAGTCATCCTTGCGTTTGTAATTGCTCATGCCGCGATTTTTGTCTAAATCAGCCATCTCACGAATAGCACTTTCGCCAAGTTTCATCTTGCGAAGAATGTTGTTCATCTCTTCTAGGTTGACATGACTGCTGTGATTGGGAGTAACTACAACCTGTTTGGTTTGCACTTTCTTTAACATACCTTCGGAATGGAATGTTTGAAGCATGGCTCGACCATCGGGAAACAATTCACGGAATAGTGCATCGCCTAAATTTTCAGCTTGTTGGGCTTGTGCACCTTCGATTGTGCGCATAAGAGCATCGTGCATCTGAACAGGCAATGTTTCTGTGTACACTACTAGTGCCATGTGCTCTTCGCTTGGTACTTCTCGAAACACAATTGCAACCTTGCGGTCTCCGTGTTTACCTATATGTTTAATCATTTGATTCTCCTTGGGGTTGTGTATCTGCTTGGGCTTGGGCGGCCACTGCATTTAAGAATGCATCGACTCGCTCATAAACTTCGCCAACAGATTTCATTTCTGTTGCCTGAAATGTGCCACGTGTGCAGGCTATATTGATGATATTTCTAACAGCGACAAGATCATCAACTGTGAGTTGGATTTGGGTTTGTTCGTTCATGTTGATATTTAACCTTGAACTTAACTAGTATAAAATTTAATGACAATAAATTAACATTAATCGTCACGGTCTGGAGAACCATACACTGCCCAAGTACCAAATGGTGGGCTTGGGTTTTGGTCACCGTGTATGATCCAGCAGGTATCACAATAGTTAGCATCTCCCCAGGATCCAAACGGATACCCATCTGTAAACACCACTAGCTTTTTGGGCTCAATTTCGGCACTCTTGAGATATTTAAAGATAGCACCAAAGTCTGTACCACCACCACCTTGGATATCGTACTCTGTGATATCTTCCAAGTTGTCTGAATCGTATTGTTGTGGGTTGTACGTTTCTGTGTCAAATGTAAACACATGAATGCGATACGAGTCGAACGCTTCCATGATACCTTGGATCTCACTCAAAAAGTCTTTGCATTGTGCAGTACTAATTGAACCTGAAGTATCAATTGCTACAGCAATGTCAATCGCATCTGTTGTGCGCATGCCGGGCATGATGGCATCCAAGTCCCAGCCTTTGCGACTTGTTCGCATCCAGCTATAGTCACTTTTGATAGTGCTCTCTAATTGCATACGAAGCAATTCCCGCCAGTCCATCTGAGGCTCAGTGAGTTCTTGCAATAACCGTTTGACTCCGGCTGGTAAGTTGCCTGCGTCACAAGTCTGTGCCGCTGATAACACGGCTTCTTTGATTTCGTCTTTGATCTTGGCACGCTCTTCTGCACTCAATTTTGGACGTTTACCCTGACCCTCATCATTGCCGTCGCCATCACCACTGCCTTCACCCTCACCATCTAGGTGCTCATCAATCATCTGATCCAGTAACTTGCCAACATCAATTTTTTCTGCTTTTTCATACAAGATTTCATAGACTTCTTCTGAACTCAGATTCTCATACTTGGTGTCGTACAAGCATGGAACAGAAGTAATAAATTCACCAACTCGGTGCTTCTTCAAATCTGCATTGACACAAAAGTCATTGGCAATATTCCATAACTGATGGTCGCGGTCGCCACGACGTCCAAAATGGTCATATACACAATGTAATACCTCATGTCCAAACAAAAACTCAATTTCTTTGGGTTTGAGCATTTTAATAAAACGTGAGTTATAATAGAAATGGCGCCCATCCGTTGCGGCTGTAGAACACCAGTTGTCTGCGTTAACAAGTTTCAGTCGTGTTGCCAAGTTGCCAAAGAAACTGGCACGAAGCAACATGCCCACACGAGCAGTTACTAGCAATTCACGAACTTCTCGATCTAGTTTAGGGTCAGTGGGACCAATTAAACTAGCAAACTTTTTTGCATCATTTTTGTTAACTGTTGCAGTAGACATTAAACACTCCTAGTTTCTATGTATGTATTATAACAAATGACAAATTACCAGTCAACCTAGCAAGTGATCTAGCTCATGTAAACTTTCAATCATTTGTATGTGCAAGTTGGAAAAAGGCCAGCTCGGGGTCTCCTCGCACGTAGATTCTGGACTTGGTATAATTACCATCACCTGTTTGCCAGCTCCAGGTAAAGTTTACTGATTCTGGTAAGTTTGGCACCCCAGCGCCTAGGCCATGCTTCCAAACAGGAATGTTAGCATTCAAATGATAATAACGTAAAATTTCATTCCATTGACGAACTTCGGCACTCCAGCCATATGTTTTAAAAAACCAGTGTTGTGCGTTTGTAAAATGTTCAGGCCCTTGATTAAAGTTCATCCGGTGGCCAAACTCAATGCAGTATTTGAAATACTTGTTGTGGCTGTAACGGCCGTCTAGTGTTTGTACAGTGTATTTCATTTGAGGTATTTAAGGCCAAATATAGTAGCGTCGTGTGGATCTCTAAAAACAAAATCCACAGTCCAGGTATTGACTTGGGTGTCTAGGTCTAGCAAAGGGCTTTGGTAATACCAACGACTTTTGTCTCTACCAAACTCTTGGCTGACTTTTTTTAGAAAGGTTTGAACTTGCTCGTGGTTGTAAGGATCAAAGCTGATCCTTACAGTGGCATAAGTTAGGGTTGGATCCGACATAGCCCTATGTCCCTTGCGGTACAGATCCAACCCTGGCACTCTTAAGAATTGGCTTGCAAAATATACTTGCCATAACGTTGATGGAACTCATCAAAGTTTTTCAACTTGGTGGGCTGGAACGGCAGGTTGTAAGTGGTAAGAGCAATACGAGCACCCATTACCACAAGTTCTGTCTCAAAGTTCTTCATCATGTAGCCAAAGAAGTTGTCTGACATTTCATGGAACTTTTTGTCATCTACTTTGCGCACTTCTAATGCATCCTTGAGCTCATAGCACAGACTGATAACCAAGCTGTACATGGCACTGACCTCTTTGACTTTGAGATCTTTTTCTTTGCCTGACAGCACATCCTCGGGCTTGGGCAAGCGTCCGGCAATCTTACGATGCGCCTGGAACTTCACAGCAAGACCTTCGCCCACTGTACCGGCCACCAAGTCGGTGGTAGTAGTCTCGTCTGTGTCCTCATCTGCCAACAGCTCACTAACAAACACCCAAGAGCGTGGTGTGGCAAATGCACGTGAGCTGGACTTGGCATCAAAGTCATACAAGTCCTGTTTGGCAAAGCTCAAGTAACCCACAACATCTTTGTGGATGTTGTTTCGTACAGCCCAGTCTTGCCATACAGCAAAGTCCGGTTTCATCTCGATGTGCACAAACCGGTTTGCCAGCGGAGTAGGCATACGATATGTGACACCTTTGTCGCTCTCACGATTACCAGCCGCAATGATTACCACATTGTCGGGCAAGAAATATTTGCCAATGCGTCGGTTCAGTACCAACTGATAGGCCGCCGCTTGAACTGCCGGTGCGGCACTGTTCATCTCATCCATGAACAGCACAACCACAGGATACTTACTGGCCAGTTCCTCATCGGGCAGGTCAATTGGGGGAGCCCAATCCATCTTGCCGTTTTCTTTGTTGAAGAACGGGATACCACGAATGTCTGTGGGATCCATTTGGCCCAGGCGCAAGTCGATCATGTAGCCACCCATCTCTGCGGTGATGTCTGCTACAACTTCTGACTTGCCAATGCCGGGAGGTCCCCATAGGAACAAGGGGCGTTTCTTGGCAAAACATTTTTTGATTGCTTTACGGGCACCAACCGCGGTCACGGTGCGATTTTCATGGGACATAGGGCTTCCTTTGTTAAAAATTTAAGATATAGTTATTGTATGATGCTTTGAATTTGCAGTCAACTGTTTTATACAGTAACCACTTTCCAAGCAAGGGCTTGACTGAGCTTGACCAAACGACCCTTGAACTCGCCTTCCATGCTACCGCAGTACCATATACCGTTTTCCATCACATAGTAATACTCGCCGCCGCAGTTGTCTACCTGCTCTAGGAACTCGGAAAAATTGTGTGCTACCTTGAAGTCCACGTCGGTCTCAAGACGATCGCGACCGTAAAAGGTGCACATGTTTTGTGTGGTTCTGATAAAGTCGTCACGATCCATCTCGTCTACTTCGAACTGAGTGAACGGATGTTGGTCGCCAATCTCGGGACGCAAGGCACTCAAGTCGCCCAGTGCTACTAGGTGGTTGGCCTTGGCTGAGTCATAGTGCTCCTGCAAAATCATACCATTGTGTTCTAAATAGCCATCAAAGTGGCAGTAAACAGACTTGCACTTGTTGCCGTGCATAACACCAATTCTTGAACGTGTACTCATTTAAGACTCCTGTTTTGTTACTGTATGTTTCTATTATAGCAAATGATCTAATTCTGGTCAACCGGGGTACTTGGGATACTTGGGACGCTTGGAGCAGAACTGGCACTCTGGATCCCGGCACTTGCCTTCTAACCATGAGTTACAAGGATCACAATAATTGCTGTCAAATTCAAAA
>Ga0164294_10001294_pt1 | contig 23334 bp, 21 predicted proteins | sample GEODES005metaG_FD_111479 | JGI IMG/M metagenome (GOLD analysis project Ga0164294, IMG submission 111479) | Oligotrophic lake water microbial communities from Sparkling Lake, Wisconsin, USA - GEODES005 metaG | ecosystem: Environmental > Aquatic > Freshwater > Lake | place: USA: Sparkling Lake...
AGCAGACAGTAACACACGTTATACTTTAGCAGGAAACAATGCTAAATCAGTGGCGATTTTGAATTACATTGTGACTGTGAATGCAGGCGACTATTATCAAATTGCTTGGTCTAGCCCTGACGTTGATGTAAGACTTTATTATGAAGGAACAAGCACGACACCAACACGCCCAGCGATTCCGAGCGTGATTTTAACTATCTTGCAGATTTAATTTCTCTCCATTGTCTAAATGAGTCAGACGCTTTTGTTAGGAAGGAAATTAAATGACGACATTGTATTGCCGTTTGCTGTGGATGCCAGTGGAATCCTACTTGTTTCGAGTGACAGTCCGAGTTACCTGGCTTCTCTCGCTGATGTGTCGTTGAATGGATTGGCAAACAACAACATTTTAGTTTATAAGACGGCATCTAATCTGTGGATAAACTACGCTCCTGTGCTTCCTGATTTTCTCTCCTACATTTTTCCAGCAACATCACAAAATATTGGAGTGGCAACTTTGGCAACAGGAACTCTTACACGGAATACATTAAACATTACAGAGACACTTAATGACTGGACTAGTTTGGCTACAAATACTTTTCTTGTGACTGGCTTGACAAATGCAGTGTATAGATTCACAGGAGTCATGGGTTTTAGACGAACAACAACAAGTGATGTTGCTTTTTTTCTAGTAGCAACAGAAGGTGCTAATGCCTCATCCCAATCTAACACACGTATTGCTTTAGCACAAGAATCATCATACACAGCAAATGCTAATGGATCATGCACAATGAGTTTTATTCGAGATTACAGAACAACTCTTCCAGCCTATGTACATTTTAGTTTTCAAAATCAATCGGCAGACGCCGCCCAACTTGTCGTGCAATGTAATTACATTCTTGTTGAGAGAATTTACAATGTTTAAATATAAATAAAGTTAAAAATAAATATATTTATATTCTATAAGATTAAGAAAGATGGCGACTTCCCTTGAAAAGTATAAGAAATTCTCTCTGAGTGATTTTACTGAATTGTATGAGAAATACCACAGCGACCGTTCGTCACACACAAAGACAACGTTTCGTGATGGATTGAAGCGGGTTGAGAAGGTTTACGGTAAACCACTTGAGGAACTTGGAATGTCGTATGTGCTTGATGGAGCAGAGGCGATGGCTGAGAAGATGAGAGAAAAAGAATACAAGAACAACACAATCATCAGCAGTATTACGAGTGTGACGAAGATGTTAAGAATGATTGACAGTCCTTTGAAATACTTGAATGATTTTCTCTCGATGATGAACAAATTGACTCGTGAAAAATACAGCGAGCTTGAAAAGCAACAGAAGACAGAAAGTCAAGAAGAGCAGATGATGCCATTTGATGAGATGAAGAAGATTTATTTGGAGAAGTTTGATGATTATATGAGTGGAGAGAAGAAGTATAATGACTTTAGAAACTTTATGACACTTGGTTTTTTTCTGCTTGAGATTCCAGTACGGGTGCAGAACTACTTGAAAATGAAAATTAAGAGAAACACAGAGAACATTGAAAAACTGGCAAAGGCAAACAATTACTTAATCATCAACGGTGACAACATGTTTTTCCGTTGGAACAACTACAAGACGAAAGAAAAGATTGGAGAGAAGACTTATGAAATTAAAGATGAGAAGACGAAGCAACTGATAAATAAGTATTTGGAAGACTATCATCCAGATGGAAAGAAGAAGATTGCTCGTAAGGATTTCTTGTTGAATGAAAGCCTTAACCCAATCAGTCAATCTGATTTCAGTAATGGACTCAAGCAAATCACAGCCAAGTTGTTTGATAAGAGTTTTAGTGTGAATGCTATCCGTCACAGTTTCATTACTCAATTGCTTGCTAACGATCCGTCTCTCGAACAAAAGATTGAGATACTTAACACAATGGGACAGACATACAAGCCACAACAGGTTGATTACTATAAGAAGGTAGACAAGGATGAACCTGAAAGAGATAGTCAAGGAATGAAAAAGAAAGATGGAGAGAAAGTTTAAAAACAAATCATTATTTTGTGTTTGTATAATATAAAATAATGTACAAGGAAGATTCATCCAGAAAACAGTTTAGCGTCTTACTAAACTACAACAAGAATCAGTCTACAAGTGACGCCAGTGATTTCACTGCTATTTACAGCAAAGACATTGTGATTCCACCGATGTCCAAGGTTGCCTTGTATTCGGCTTCTCTCATTCGTAAGCCGATTGTGTTGACAGAGGATCAAATCTTTACAATTGAACTTCAAGACGCTTATACATTTCCAAATGGTCGTTTTTTAGTTGATGGAAACGTTCCACCAGTTCCAATAACAGTGCCTAAAGGTTCTTACAGTAAACGTGAATTTTTAAATGCTTTAGAACTAGAAACAAACAATGCTCTGGTTGATTTTAATACTTATTATAGTTTCAACTTTTTAGAATACAAGCCAGCAGTTGCTATTGAAAAAGACAGCGTTTTTTACAGCATCACGCCCTTCATCAATCCAGAAGGATTCTTTCCTGTGAGTGAAACCGCAGACTCTAGCAACAACATTGACACTGCTTTTACAGTTGGAATAGCACCTCAATATGATGCCACTGACGCTCCTACATGGAACAATTTTGCTTTTGCTCGTGCTTCTCTCTTTCCATTTACGCGCAATCACAAAGAAACATACGACACAAACCAGAACAATACAGACTGGTTTTTTAAAGTGGATTTACGAGTAACTGAAGAATGTCTTACAGGCTTTCTCTCACAAGGCTACCAAAAACAACAATGGGCAAATAACACGACAGTTGAGACAAGTGATGTTTTAAATAGTACAGCAGGAACAATCCCTAATTGCTATCTTGGATTATATTTTAACAAGTCAAGTGGGACAAGCGATGCTATAACGATGAGCATAGTAGCTGATGCTGGTTTAAGTGAGAGAACAAACTCGACTGATGCTATAACTGAGATGATCTCTCTTGTAGATTTAAGCATTGGTAACATCTCAAAGAGCGGAATATTTGGATTTAAGTTTTACTACGAAAACACACAAAATAATCAATCAACAGTATACGATAGGTTTTATTTTAAGGTTTATGGAAAGCAGACACAAACAGCTAACTACTACCAAGTCACAGATGAAGACGTGCTGTTTGATAGTAGAACAATTAACTTAAGCATAAGACGGGAATTTATTTTAGAATGTTTTGAGGCAGTCGGTCAGGATTATGGCGGTCTAGTGCCGTTTATAGCATTTAGGGGAGTTCCAAATAACACTACAGGCGAGACTGGAAACGTTTCTCTCAACATTATGAACTTAAATCAGGTGTATTTAGATGGAGTATGGAGGGACAGCGTTGGTATAAGTCGCTTTTCAATCACAAATGTGAGTCAAGAATTAAGTTATGTTTTTGGATTTAATGAGCAACTAAATCTTGACCCTAATGAATTTCCTAACGCGATGACTCCTGATAATGGAATTATTTCTCTCTACAGTGACAGCATTGGTTACAATGTCGAAATAACTAATGTTGGAATTAAGACACAGAACAATACAATAAACACGAATCCTGGTGCCGATCGTCCTTGTGTCTATCGTCTTCAAAATGAGGAATCTGATTTAAGCGACTTTAACCAAACATTTAAGCGTTTAACACATTATTCGTCCCACATTAAATTTGTGGATTTAGAAAATCGTGAAGCTTTACACATTAACAATCTTAACATCAAAATACGCCGTGATGTGACAAATCAAGTGGCTAATGAGATCGAGGACACAAAACTCGAATTGCTATTCTGTTAAGATTTAAAAACTTTTCATTATTTTGTGTTTGTATAGTATAAAATAATGTCTCTCGAATTAGACCGCTTTTTTAATCTTCAAGTTGATGAAGTTGAGGATGCTCCTCTTCAGCAGTCTTTACTTACTACAATCCGAACTCCCATTGAGGCTTCCAATCCCAACACTAACAGTGTGTTTATAAAAATCCCTAAGATCGGTCTTCTTACTTCTGACTCGATGGTTACATTACGTCTTAATGCTGAAGACGCTCTTGGAACCAACTGTCGTGTCAATTTGCTGAATGGTGTTCTTGGTGCTATAAAGCGTTTTACGCTCCGAGTTGACAACAAGATTCTCTCTGACATTGAGAAGCCATCGCAGTTTGTTACTCAGGCTCTTTACAGTCAGAACTCAGTTAGTAAGATTTCGTGCCTTCACCACTATTTGTTTGGATGCAATACTCGTCTTACTGTTGATAAACTTGATGGAATTGAGCGCCCAGATGTCCGTGCTGGTATGACTGTTTCGTATGATGCATTTGACATCCCAACTATGATCGCTCAAGAGTTTCTTATTTCTGACACGGCTAATGAAAATTTCCGTTTTGGAATTCCTCTTTCGTTTCTCGGAGCGACTTGGCTTGCCAATAACAACTTGCCTATGTTTATGATGAAAGACCGTGAAGTTATTATGGAGATCCAATTCGAACGTGATGCTCGAGAATATGTAGTGGGAACTGAAGGAGTAGATCTTGCCAAGTGTGTAGTTGATTTAGCAACTGTTGAACTTGTTAGCACACATATTCTTCAGGATGAAGAACTCGAGCGAGCGATGATGGCTCAAATAAAGAAGTCTCCATTCAAATATCCTATGCTTGATACTTATCTTGTAAAGAACATAATGCCAACCCAGACTGTTAATGATGAACATACTGAGACTTACAGAATTAATCTTCAGGGTCGTGAGCTTCACTCTATGATGCTGGCATTCCGTGATACTGAACTGCCTGATCAGACTGGATTAGCATCTTATAAGATCTTCACTGCCAATCAGGGTTCGGATGCTCTTGGTGATGAGAACTGGCTCTTAAAGATGAATGGTAGAAACGTCTTTGAGAGACCTATAACGTCACAGGCGCTCGTCTTCTTCTTAACTCAGTTGTATAACAAGGGAGTATCCCCTCAAGTAAGCAAACACCAATATACGTGTGATAACAACACTATTCTTAACGCTGCTGTTAATAGTGATGAGTTTAATCAAGATTTACGTGGTCGTTGCCACTGGGTTGGATTTGATTTTGAGAACGGAAACAACGCCGTTTTTGGAGGTGGAATCCAGCAGGTTGCTCCTCTTGAAATACAGTATACGATTACTCCTAGAACTGTCACATTTCCATCTCAGACAACAGTTCATGAGGTTCTTGCTTACATGTCAGTAGCAAAACTTTTGACGATTGGAGCTGGTCAGGTTGGCATTTCGTTCTAAACATTCCGCCTGGATGACGAATTGAATTCACTGTTATTTCCTCAAAAAAATCAATCCACTCTTGCTCTGCAACTCTTAATTGCTTTCTCATTGTATTTTTCTCTCCATTGAGCTGAATACAATCTAATACATCAACATAGGCATCGTCACACTTATCTAGTAAGTTGAATGAGGAACAGAATCCATAAGTTCCTTTTTTCCAACGCTTAAAATCACTACGATGCCGACAAAATCGTTTGTGAGCATTTTCCCACGTGGAACCAATATAGCATTGCTTAAGAGAATCGCTAAAAATTCCGTAAATGTAGCCTGTTTTTGAAGTCATCCTTAAGTTTTTTTATAAACAGAGAGAAATTAAATCTCACATAATTGTAAATGAACCGTTTTCAACAACCTATAATACGACGAGCCGCGATGTCAACAGATTTGGCAGCCATATCATCGAGTTCAAATACTTATGGCTCAAGTGCCTATCAGTCACAAAAACCATTGCTACTGAATAAACTAGGTTTGGAAATTCCAGCCCTTACAACATTTGACAGCAGTTTTATTTCAATTAATGACTCAGCAACAATAAGGATTGAAGTAGACAACACTAACTCAGTCGGTGAAGTGTATTTCACATTGGCCTTCTCTCCAACAGCGGCAGGAACTACGTCATACATAGCAATCGATAGAAGAATTTTGGCAGGTGATTACTACAGCCAGTATTTTCCAACAAAATCCGATTTCTTTTCTTACAGTATTGCAAACAGCAATGTATTTGATATTTCTGTTAACATGTATTGTTCGCTGTCTAGGTTCACACAATACGAGACGACTAGTCAGCTGGATAATCTGGTTAATCGAGGGGACATTGCTACCTTAACACGACAAGCAAACGATTTTCAGACTGACATAGCACTTGGTCAATTAGAAAATTATGTAATTGAGGATGTGAATGGTTTTACTACACTAGACATTAGCAATAACACATCTCTCGTGTGGGAATCGTCACAGAACTATTTGGATTTAAGTAGTGCTGAGACGATGAACATCTTTTCTCTCCAAGACACAGTAGATACAAGACAATCAATTATAAATGTTTATGGTGTCAATCAATTAGGTCAGGAGTATCAAGAGACAATCTTTTTAGATGCCTCAAATAGCACAATTCCAGTTCAAACAACTGGAACCTTTCTTCGTGTGAATAAACTAGATTTTTCAAAAGGAGATAAGACGAATAACGCTCAGATTCATTGTGTCTCATCTGTTACAAGCAAACTACAGGAATTGATTCCAGTTAGCGCGAATATCAGTAAGACAGCGAAGTTTGCTGTAGATTCACGTCATCGTGGTGTGTTAAAGTCAATCTTCATAAGTGGCTATGTAGATTCACACGATACAACTCTGACAATCTACAAACACAAATATTATCCATCTAGACGGAGAGAAATCTTGAGGAAAATTCCGATTTACACTGGAGCAACATACAGCGAGGAAGTAAGCAAACTGATTAATGAGTATGAAGAAGTGTATTGTTTAGTTGAGACGAAAGACCAGGTGAATGGACTTAGAAACGAATTGAATGTGACACTAATGCTGACTTTAGTTCCAATTTAAAAAATTCTATACTTTTTTTGTAAGAATAAAGTATAAGATGTCTACAATACGTCGTGTGACCAATCTCTCTCAGAACGTTGATGCCTCAGGCAATCAGGCTGTGTTTGTTGTGAACCCAGTGTATGATGTGTCGGCAACTCTACTCAATACTTTGCTGACAGTGGATATTTCTGGTGTGACTCCTGTGGGTGGTGCTCTTCCTGTGACTGGAACAATCACAACTACTCCGTCCTACCGTCAGGCTGTGGGAACACACGGTAACATGAATCTTGCTAGCACTGTGACTGGAGCATCTTTTAGTAATGTTATCGACATTAGCACTGCTGAAAGTGTGATGATATTTGGTTCAACAACAGATGGAACAAACTCAATCATAGTGCAGTTAAGTGCTGATGGAACTAGCTATTACGAGTATGGAGCGAGAATCTACCCTAACTTCTCTGATTCAACCACACCATTTGATTTTCAGTTGACACTTCAGAATGTTGCTGCTAATCGCGTGAGGCTGTCGTATGCAACATACACTTCAGCCACAGTGACGGCGACTTGTATGTATCGCTAAGGGCGACTAAGAAAAATATGTTTTAGTTCCCGAAGTCGGTAAATATAGTAATATATATCATTTATATAGGGATTTTTCTCTTATATTGTAAAAAATATATATATAGTTATATATGTTGTATTCAATATATATATCGTTATATATATGGCAAACAATATAATAACGTTATTATATTGTTTGCCATATATATAACGCTATTTATTTAAGTGGTTTTCGTTATATATATTAGCCCCCATATATATATCGTTATATATATTACCCCCAATATAAGAGACTTTTCACTATAATTACCCCATATAAAAAAGTATTTTAAGGGATTTTATTATATTCAGTTATAATAAAAAGAAATGAGCGAAATTCCCAACTGGATGGACTACGTCAAGACGAATAGGAAAGATGGTGAGGCTTACAAGGATGCTCTGAAACGCCTAGGAGAGGAGTATAAGAAGTTAAAGGAATCTAAGAAGATTGCTGTTAAGGAAACGAAGAAGAAGGAAAAAGAGCAGACTAAAGCCAAAGCAAAAGAAGACAAGCAACTTCAAAAAGAAGCAGTCAAGAGTCAGGACATCAACAACAAAGTCATGAAGAAGAACAACGAGACGAAGGAGAAGATTAAGAAGGACTTTGAAGATTTAAAGACCCGTCTCGTCAAGCAGAGAAACGGAGAGAAAGTGGAGCAAGCACCAGCACCAGAGCATAACACAATAACAGAAGAACAAGTAGTTATGAAAGTTGAAGAACAACCAATTCCAGAGAAAATGCCTGAACCCCTCCCTGAGCCAGTTGTTAAAAAAGAGAGCAAAGCAGATATCGAAGAAAAGACACGAGTAAATGGTGACCTTTTTAAAAACTACAATAGCATCGTGGATTCTGTAAGTAGCACGATTGAAAGTGAAACAGCACGAGCCTTATTTATTGAGACAGCAATGGGAATTGATTTCAGCGAGGGAAGCATTGGAGAGAACATCAAGAAGTTATTTGAGTTGTCTAAGATGAAAACCCGCGAGCACCTTGACTCACTTGTCAAGAAAAAACAAGAAACACAGACAAAGGATGAAAAAAAAGAACAGGTTCTTAAAGAACAAGCCGAGAGAAAACGTGAGATTGAGTTGATGAAAAAAATGGAGCGGATGCTGAAGATGAAGTAAAAAACAACTTAAAGAGAAAAAGAACAGAAAAGAGTAGAAAAGAAGAAAAATTAAAATATCTATCTACTACAAATGCCCCCGAAGAAACAGGACTACAAGATTAAGCCGATTGATATTGATCAATCTGAATTTAACATTGTTGAACAAGACATGTTCATATTTCCTTCTCTTAGTTGTATGGTTGGTCACGTTGCCTCTGGTAAAAGTACGATGCTTTACAATCTTGTGACTGATATCTGGAACAATGTATTCGATGACAGAATAATTTTGTTTAGCAGTTCGGCTGGTAATGACCCTCTCATTAAAAAACTTATTAAGGAGCAAAGGATTTTGCTTTATTTCACAGACTACACAAACGAGACGCTTCAAGAAGTCCTCAAACTGATTAACGAAAAATTCGCTGAAGACAAGAAACCATTTCTTATTTGTTTTGACGATATGCTTAACTTATTGCCAAAGCATAACACAAGACAAGGAAAATTCTGGGGGTCATTCATCAGCACATACAGACACGGTGGTATTCCGAACGGACAAGAGGGAAGCATTTCTCTCCTCATCTTCACTCAGTACTACAAAGATTTATCACCTGTTATTCGTTCCAACTTGACTTACATTGGATTTCTTGGTGCACATTCTGAGAAGGCAAAAAAAGTTTATAGCGAGGAACTGAACGCAGTTGTTGGAGGCGACGAAGAACGGTTTTTGGAATTGTATAACGAGGCAAAGAATGACAAATACTCATTTTTGTTCTTAGACTTGAGACGGTTGAAGGCTTACAAGAATTTTGAAGAATGTATCTATGACGTTAATAACACGGAGAGAAGCAAACTGAAAAAAGCAATTGACAAACCAAAGACAGCAAAAGATGTAGTCGAAGAACTTGACGAGTTAAGCGAAGAGGAAAGTTAAAAAAGTATTTTAATTTTATCTGTGTATTATTCAAATGTCATACACAGATACACTTCAATCTTACCAAGATCGTTTATCATCAATGATTGAAAATGAAGACACCGTTGGCGACTACTTACTGAATAAGGGACAGGAGAAAATTAATGCTTATCTCGAGAAGGCTGGAATACCTGCTGAATTAGGAGGAGTTTTTGATCAAATTAGTTTGTTATCAAACAATAGCGCTGTAAAAGCTCTTATAGAAAAATCTGGACTCAAAGGTGTTCTTGATGAACAGATGGAATCTGTAAATAGAAATGTTGATGAACTTACAAGTAAAGTTAAACAGTTTGCACAAAATGGTGTTGATTTTGTTAATGAACAAGTTTCAAAGGCAAAAACAGTAGCATCATCTGTTTTGGAGAGAACACAAGGAGGAATTGATGCCGTTAGATCTGCCGAAACACAAGGAAGAGAAGCATTAGAAACTGCACGAGGTATGGTTTCTCAGGGACAGGAAGCAGTTTCTCAAGCTCAAGAGGCTGTTTCTAGTGCTGTTGCTCAGGGACAGGAAGCTGTTTATGGTGCTGTTGCTCAGGGACAGGAAGCTGTTTCTAGTGCTGTTGCTCAGGGACAGGAGGCTGTTTCTGGGGTGCCGAGTGGGTTTGGTGCTACTGAGGGGGATTTTCAAGGAATGATTGAAGACTCGCTACGGTCAGCCAAAGGAGCTCAAGAGATTAGTGAGCCAGTTGCCCAGCAAGTAATGAGAGAACCAACTAATTACCAAATTCCAGAAGAATCCCTTACTGCTCCTCCGTCTCAAGAATTAACAGAGTTTGCCAGGGATACATCTGCTATTACTAAGGGAGAAGAAGTAACATCTGATCTCGCCAAAGTTGGGACAGGTTTAGAAGAAACTACTGGCGAGTTGCCGGGTGTTGGTGAAGTCACTGAAGTTTTAGGAGCGTTACTTCAAATTGGTTCTCTCATTGCTTCGGCATTTAAACCACACGAGACTGCTCCCAATATAGTTACTCCTGTAAGCGGATTTGGTTTTGGTTCTTTAAATCAAGTTGGCGGTGCAAGTTCTAGCATTGTTTAAAAATGATTTAATTTAAAAAACTTACGATTTTAAAATAAATCATTTATGTATAAAAGATGTCTGAGATTAAGCCCATTCTTCCTTCCGAAAAACCCGCCCCTGTTGCCGCCATTCTTGAGGAACAGGCTGGTGCTATGCCTCCTGCTCCTAAGGCTTCCCTCATGAATGTCAAGTATATGAACATTCTTCCTGATCAGAAGACGGCTGGATACACTGAGCAACAGAAAGCTCAGTTTACTATTCCCAGCGACATTGGCTACTTAGACCCTAAGCAGTCCTATCTCAATGTAGTTATTCGTCCTACTTCGACGTATGCCTCTTCGGTACTTACTGGTCTTACTGGTTATGGTAAGTATCCTTGTTGCCTCCCTCCTAACGTTGGAGCTCACTCACTCTTCAGCCGTGTTCAACTTCAGTCTGCTGATGGCAAGACTCTTGAAGATGTTGACGCTTATAATCTTTGGGTTTCTCTCCTGAAGTCTTATTCTCACGACGACGATGAGTTGGCTACGCTCAGCAAGATTGAGGGTGTTTCTGCTCACAACAACTTAGCTGAAGCACGTGATTTTGGAAACACCGCTGTCAACTACTTCTTACCTCCTAATGAAGTTGATGCCTCGGGTGGTCTTGATATTCAGACGAGTGATTATACTGCTCACGCCTTCCAGTTGCCTCTTCATCTTGGCTCGTGGTGTGGTCTTGAGAAATCTAAACATCAGGTTTATCCCAACTTGAATATCGGTGGTTCTCTCCTCACGCTCTTCTTTGACCGTGCTTCTCACGTTCTTACTGACCTCGCTTCAGCATTCACACCGCCGGTTGATGAGGATGAAGCACTTCCATACTATGACTATGTGTCTGCACAGACTCCCGTTGATTGTTCTGATATTTCTGGTGTTGTTGATATTTCTAACGTCTTGATTGCCACTACTGTCTGTGACACAACAAATTCTCTATTTGACGCGGCTAAACTTGTTTATCAGCCTGGCACTGTTATTGGCGTCAAGATTGGAAACAATGCTATTGAGTATAGTATTGTGGAATCAGTTGATATTAATAAGGGTAGTGGATTGAATCAAGTCAGGGTTAATTTCGACCCAGTGATTCCTTACATCGGTGTAACAGGGCCTGTAACAATTCAGGTTGCTCCTCCTGCTCATTCCTACACGATAGACAAGATTGAACTTAAAGTGCTTGAGACAATGCCTGATGCTGGAACAATGAACCGAATTGCCAAACAGATGGCTTCTGAAGGAACTACATTTGTGTCTGTGACTTGTAACAAGCTCTCCACTCCTGCTCAGTTACAGAATGCCGTTGTTAATGTTCCAAATGCCTTTACTCGCGCTCAATCAATTCTCGCCGTTCCTGTTCAGTCAGCAACACTGTATTCGACAACTGATGCCAACTCTTACATTTATCCTCAGGTTGATGCCAGCAATCAATATACCTATCAGTGGCAGGTTAGCGACACACTTATTCCAAACCGTGAAATTGCGACGAATACCAGTATTGATGCAACCAGTGACAACGTCATCCACTTCAATATGCTCACCCAGGCATTTCGTCCGATTTTCACCGTCAAATCCTATAACCAGGGTCTTTGGTCAGTTGACAGAGATGACAGACGTGTTCTCACGAATCCCTTTTGTTATCCGCTCCCCCTTGCCCCCGCGGGTGGAACATACAACACTCTTAACACTGAACTCCAGCTTCGTCAGGAGAATTCGGATGCCGCTAACACGACTAGCAAATTGTATCACGTCTTTACGCTTCATACCCGATCTCTTCAAACTCCGATGAGCTCACCTCCTGTTGTTCTCATTTAAGTAATTTAATACTTTGTTTTTTATTCTTTGTATAGATTAAAATGAAAAACAAAGAACAACCATTTTCTCTAGTAGACAAGAAAATTCTACATCTCAATAAGTCTTTAGGACAAATAGAGACAAATGCTAATAATGAGGTCATCTACAATTTGAGAGACCATATTCGGCTCAATCGAGGGGATCAAGTCTCGCTTTACAAATCATTTGTGAATGAACGTGGTTTGAACGCTCAAACTATTTCTCTCCAACAAGACTATGACACTGAGTGGAAATTTTTGTATAGTATTTCTGCCGATCCAAAACGGGTACAAGGACCACAGAATTTTTTTTATCAGGAGTATATTCCTTACCATAACTATCCAACATACAAATACACTGACATTGGAGCAAATGGACAGCCATTGATTCTTATGAAGCTGACGTCAGCAGTTTTACAAACGGCTTCAACAGATGATTTTATTATTGAGCCAATAATTGGTCGTCGTAGTATTTTTTGTAAAAGGGATAACTACTCTGTGTCTTCTATCGGCTCACTTATCACAGACCAATTACAAGGCACAAGACTTCCTGAAAATCAAGAAGGCGATTACATACAATCAAATATCAAGGCAAATGGTGGTTTCACGTATCAATTTTATGACGATAAGATGTCAGTCCATATTGACTTAATAGACTTTACAAAAACACAAGGACAAAGCACACAATTTGGTACGGCAGAATTTAATTCTTTGTGTAACGATGAAAATCCTTCTAACATTTATCCGTATTTAAGAAACTATCTTGAAACAATCTGTGTCAATCAACAAGAAATTTATTTGTTTGCTGATTTGAATGTGTATGATAAATTTATCGCTAAATACGAGAATGGAGAGAATTTATATTTTTATGCAGACTTACACGATGTCAGTGATAATCCAACAGACTATTTTTTTCTTCCGTGTCAAATTCCAAATGCTGATAATCCACAGGCAGATGTTATTTATGGAAAACCAGGTTACTATGCAATTGGAGCAAAATCCTGTTCTGTTAATTTTGACTTTCAAGATTCATCACGTTTCTTCATTGACAAATTACATCAACCTTGTTTGTATCCAAATCAGTCTCTTACTGATGGTTCATCGCCTATTTCAAGCGATCCTAATCCTGGAGAGAACAACCTTGTTGGTCAATCATTTACAAAATTCTATGTCAATTCACAAGAATTAATTCATGGGATTTTACCTGTTGATAACACGTCAGCTGTTCAAGTTTTAGATTTTTGTGGGGAAGTTTCAAGGAAACAATCTGATCAGAGAGAGTTTTTATTTAATTGTTCTTTTTTATTTGAAAACACACTGTATTTCGTGTGTAAAGATAAAGTTGTTCCGTTTATATTTGATAATACATTAAAAACAATTGGAAGTTTCGCTAACGCTATAAGTATTTCAAGGCTCTTACCAGTTATACCTGTAGGCACTGAAATTGTAATGTCATTTACACGAGCTCAGTATTTACATCTATTTACACAAACAAGTTATTGGAGATACAACTCGATAACACACGATTGGGAGATTCAAAATCAGCTCATACAAAGTAATGGGAATTTTCAAAATTTTCCAAATAATTTTAAATACGGTTTCACTCATAAAAACGGCGACACATTTGTATTTAATGACAGATATTATTTTAAGTGGCCTGTAAGCGGAGCACAGTCATCTGGTCTCATCACATCTATTAATTTAGGGTTTGATGTAAATAAATACTTTACAGCATCGCCATACTTTTCTGGATATTTCAATGACGGAATTTTATTGTTTTTTGGAACATCATTTAACGTCATAGATAATTCAAACAACATCATTTTTTCAAATCAGCCTGTAGACTCATTTTTTACTGGTCTAAATACAGATTCTAACATTTACATTAATTTCATGAATTTTCCACGAATTTCAGATTATTGGTCTTTTGATCAGTTCTTTTCTACATCTCAAATCGCGACTACCGCCTTTGAAACTTCCCTGATGTATCGTCTCGGTTTTTCTTTCTCTCAATTAGGTGACATTCGTTCTCAACTTAGTAAAATTAAATTTCCTGTCTTATCATCAGGTATTAGCAATAATCTCAAAGGCATAACCACACGGCAACAAGCTTCATTGGGTCTTCAACTTGGAGCGTCTGGTCTTGGTTATTCAGACAATTTTCAAAATGGAGCAGGAGTTAAAACTCCATACAATTTTCTAGATGTTGTTGGTGTATTTATTAATAACTTGGAATTCAACCAAGTATTTTTTGAAAATAACGGCGACGAAAGAAAGGTCTTAACTGCTAAAGCCGGGCAAGTGTTTACAACTCCTGTGCTTAATATTTTAAAAGATCAAGTTGGACAATACAAATTTTCTATAAACTACATTGATACAAATGGAAACAATCAAATCTGGCTTCCAAATCCAACTGGAGATTTTGGATATGAGTTAAAAGCAGACGGCACAAATCAAATCACCGTGTTAGAGAGCACTTATACACCACCACTTCCTCCTGTAGATTTTGATGCTGATTTTGACGAGCCTTTTCCAGCAAACATGAGTAATATAGTTATCGTCTTTAACACCAGCGAAACATCTAAAAATTTTTCATCAATTTCAATATTAACAAATAGCAGACCTCTTGACGCCCAAGATTTACCCGACTTACTTGGAGAGAACAATTTTTACTTGATTTACAGTAACATTGTAAATAACAATTTCTATTCAGCAAACCAAGGTGACAAAGCAGGTGGAATTGTTGGCATTTGTTCTCTCCAGTTTGCCGCCAACGACACTTTGTTTAACACTGAGGCTATTCAATTTACAGTCAATCAAACTACAATCTTAGACCAGATTATCGTCAGACTCACAAATCCAGATGGTTCTTCTCCTCCAAATGAAATCATCAACAAGAACTCTGCATTCATCTTCATCATTGAAACACAAGTCTATCCAACAAGTTAAAGAGAGAAATATAAATAATTTTGACACCATCAATTAAAAACTTATAAAATTAATTTATAGTGTTAGACTATATAATGGCCGCCATACCTCCACCTCCACCTCCAAACCCAAACCAGAAGAAGCCCAATCGGGTTGATTACAGTTATAGAACAGACGAATTTCTCGACACAATGGGAGAGGGATTTAACAACACACTGTGGCCATTACTACGTAAATATCAAAGGCCAGCCCCAGGCGACAATAGCGTTCCAGCAGGAAGAAAGATAATGAAAGTTGGAACAGGCTATTTTATGGCGACAAATTTTACAGCTGATCGAATTAACAATAAAATTAAAGAACGTGGTTTTATTAAACGAATCGAAGGGAAAAAAAGTGATGAAAAAAGTAAAGGTAAAAGTGATAAAGCACCGGAAAAGAAAACTAAAGGTGATACTGAGCGTAGGAGATAAATATAAATAATTTTGACACCATCAATTAAAAACTTATAAAATTAATTTATAGTGTTAGACTATATAATGAGTTTAGGCCGCCAATTCTTCGAAATTCTTCCCCTCAACAACGTCACCCAGTTTTCCTACTCACAGGGTCAGGATAAGATTAAATTCCAGATTCCCCCTCAGGCAGGTCGTCTTCTTGACCCTCGTGAGCTTGTTCTTGCTGGTTCTATCCAGTTAAACATTGATTCAGCTACTCCTGTCACTGACTCGGCTGTTGAGCTTGTGTCTGTTGACTCTGTTGCTGGTGTTCAAGTATTTATTGAGAAGGTTGAGGTCAATAACATGTCTATGAATGTAATGCTCGACCAGACCATTAATTATGATTTGGCAGCAAAAGTTAAGACGGCATCTGCCTACTCGATTTCCGATATTGGTCTTGGCGAGCCTGGTGTTCTTCAGTGTTCTTCGCCTCAGGTGATTGGCACTGGTGTCAAGCTCTGTCGTCCTACTGTTGGAGACAGGGGCTACGAGTTTGCCATTAAGATGATGAACGGTCTGTTTCACGACAATGCTCTTCCTATTCAGCTTGATGCCGCTGGTGGTCTCGAAATAACTATTTATCTGAACAGTGACAAGAATGTTATGATGAATGTGGATTCTGCTACTCAATCTCTCTTAACTGGTGAATCGTTCTATACTCTTTCTGATGTCAAACTGTTCGGTCGCTACACTCTTGCCTCCCCTGATCTTCAGAAGAAGCTTGGTGGTGCTTTGCCTTTCAAGTCGTATAATGTCAATCTTCAAAACGTCCAATCCAGTAACGACACGATTTCGTGGCGTCCTCGTGTTGCCTCGCTCGACAATGTTATTACTGTCTTCCAGCCTAACGAGTTCTCTCGTAACAACTTTGATGCCAATTCTCAGTCTACTGACGATTTACTTGGAATGAAGCAGTATCAACACGCCAAGAATGGTATGCCGTTCCCCATTGACTACCCTGTGGTTCAGCAACCGTCTCTGTCAGAATTGTCTCCTGATATTAACACATCATACATCAACGTCGGAAATTCCGAGCAGATTTATCAGATACTCCGTGCTATAAAACTCCGTGCTGATAACGTCCACATTCTCATTGACCCTAAGACTGAGGCTGAACGTGCCGAGGATGTTAACAACGGAACTAACTTCTCCACTGCTTATCTCGCTGGTGTTGGTTGCTCTTTTCAGCACGGTTTTGCTGGATATACCTCGTCTGCTATTCAAGACCTTATTCAACTCCAGCTTGAGAGTGAAGTCAAACTGTCTTCTCCCTTTCCTGTTCCGCAAACTCTCAACAATCAGGTCTTCAACGCCTACAACTTCATTAACTACAACGCAGTTCTTCAATACAACAACATGTCGCTTATTAAGTAAATTACTGAATAAATTATCTAATAAATTGTCTCTCTTTATATAAAATGAAGATACACAATTTACCAATCTGGATGATAAATCTGGAACGCTCTAAAGACAGACTAGAATTCCAAGAACAACAATTCAAAGAACATGGACTTGAATTCACTCGTTACGATGCTGTGAATGGGCGAGAAGACTTATCCAAGCATTTAGAAGGACTTAAGTTATCTCATCAATGGAGAGAAATGTCAAATGGACAAAAAGGATGTGCGTTGTCTCATGTCTCTATTCTCAAAAAAATGGTTGCTGAAAACATACCTGCAATATTTGTGATGGAAGACGATGTTGTTCTTTGTGGTGACTTCTGTAATGAGTTTGAGAAGTTCTTTCATGAAGATGATTTAAAATACGACATCATCTATGTGGGCAATCAAAATGGAGGGAGTGATTTAAATCGCCTACTTTCTACAAAACAGACAAGAGTAAATAAACCAACATTTTGCACTCATGGACTCATCTACACACTTCAAGGAGCGAAAAACATTCTTTCTCACATTAATAATGTTGGACTCTATGTCATCGACATCATTTACATTCAAGCCGATTCACAAAAACAGTTGAAAACAATTTCCTATATTAGAAAGCCAGATGAAGATAAAATTGAGAAATATAAACTTCATGTCATCAGGTCAGCTGGTCTTTGCTATCAATCAGCCATGTTCGAAACTGTAATTCATGGTTAAAAAACTTGATATTTTATTTTAAATACTTATTCTATAAAATGCCTAAGAAATCCGTTCCCGCTGATATGGTCGAAGTTGCCGTTGAGATGAAAGGAGATAAGATGATGAAGGAGGAGAAGCCCAAATCCAAGAGAGGTGGAATGACTGCTATGTCTCCCGAAGTTAAGGAGAAACTCAAGAAACTCATTGAGAAGCACGGACTTGATAAGAGCCAGGCGGCTAAAGCCCGTATGGCAGTTATGAGAGGCGAGACACCCGAGAAGGCCGTCAAGATGGCAAAGGCTTAAGAACATAAATCATTTATGTTAAGAGTTATTTAGAATTATTCTCTCTGTAAAATACAAATGAGAACAATTCACCAATTCAAGGCAAATCATACAACAAAAGAGATTCAAATTCTCTGGGAACTCACCGCTGCACAGCAAGAAGATTGCCAATACATACTTTGGACTGCCCAGGAAATTTCTTCTCTCCAAATTCTTCCTTACTGGGTCGCCGATATGATTACAAAATCCACAAATCGTTCTATGACCGCTGACGTATTGATTGGTCATTTTCTTCTTTATGAATTCGGTGGAGCTTACGTATTTTCTGACTTGTCTTTAAATACTAATTTTAACAGTGAGAACTTTGACAAATCGTATGTTCCCTACAAAGATGGCATCATTTATGGACACAAGACAGACGATGAAGTTGCCTATTTCATTGTTAGATTGGAATCTGATTATCTTAGAACAGAGAGAAATCGTTCACAAGAGTATTTCAATCGTAAATTCATCAAAGAACAGCTAACCATAATCAATCGAGCAGACAGCAATCTATCACATACTTATAGCCATATGTTCAATTCAATTCCATCTAAATACGAGGCTCTAGATGGTGTTCTAGTAGATAGCGATAAACTTCTCTCCAAATCACAATTTACAATTGGCAAACTTCAACCATACTGCTATCTCAATGGTTCTGTGTGTGAGTTCAATGGTCGTCTTCTCTTTGCCTATCGAATGGAATGCCTACAATCAACAAAAGATGTGCGCTGGTTCGAGTGGATTTCACTTGGACTTAGTGAACTAAATAAAACCACATTTGAGCCTTCTCTCCGATTTAGATGTCAAATAATGCTCAATGTTCAATCCAAGTGGCTTCCTCCTGCACTTCAGGGTCAATCAAGAGCAAATGTTTTGAACGGCGACCACTTCGAAGATCCTCGACTTTTTACACTCAATAACGGTAAAGAACTCTGGCTCTGCTTTACAAATGGCTACGAAATTGGATTCGCTCAATTGTTTGTCGATTTCAAAGAAAACAAAGTCACTCCAAGGATGCAATTCATTTGTCAATCACCTGGAGAGAAATCAATGGATTCCGACCGACGAGAGAAAAATTGGACTCCATTTGACAAAAACGGCGAACTCTGGATTCATTATCAGTTCTCTCCTCAACACATTATTTATCAACTCAATAAAAGGACTGGTGCTGTTCTTCAAGTGATAAAACACGATACACCAGACTTTGCCATCACTAAGGAAAAACAATTGTTCGGTAGCATCCGGGGCGGAACACCCGCCATTCCACTCAACAACAAATACGATGTCAGCATTTTCCACGGTCATAAAAAGTATTTCGGCAAAAATTACGCCTACTACACAGCAGGTCTACTTCTTTTCGAGAGAACTTCTGGTAAAATCGTCTATTGTTCTGATGTCATCATTCGCCCTTCTGCCTTTCCAAATCTCATCCCTCGTCCTTCACAGTCTGCAGTCGTCTTTCCTTCTGGATTGACAAATGATGGAACATACTTAACAGTTTCATCGGGAGTCAACGACTATGATACATTCATTCACAAATTCAAGATTGATGAAATAATTCCAAATTTTTTTCTCTCCAATTAATAAAAATGCACATCGTTGATTCTGTTGGAAACACTGTCAACATTTCTCAAATTGAGAAACCAGAGCAAGACCTAGCAGAAAAGTATATTGAGGAAAATGACGTTGTTCTCGAACTCGGTGCACGTTATGGTTCGGTTTCCTGTGTCATCAACAGCAAACTAAAAAATAAAACTCATCAGGTTGTTGTTGAACCTGACGAGAGAGTTTGGGACGCTTTAGAGCAAAACAAGAAATTTAATGATTGTCATTTTTCAATTGTTAAAGGATTTGTTTCAAACTCAAAACTCAATTTAGTGCATATCGACCGTGACTATGGAACTACAAGTGTTAAAGACACCGAATCTCAAATTCCATCTTTTACACTAGACGAAATCATGACCCAGCATCAATTAAAATTTAACGTGCTTGTTGCTGATTGTGAGGGATTTCTCGAATTATTTTTTGATGAGAATCCAACCTTTTATGACCAGTTACGACTCATCATTTTTGAGGCTGACTATGGTGAGAAATGTAATTATGAGAAAATAAAACAAGCTCTGACTAATCACCAGTTTAAAAAAGTTTTAGAAGGACATCAAAATGTCTGGATACGTTAAACTATAAAATTTGTTAAATTCTTTCTTTATGGATTTTACAAATGACCGACTTCCTTCTCTCCGAAAACAAATCGCGTTTTGTTCTCTTTCCAATCCAGTCTCAACCAATTTGGAAAATGTATAAGATGGCTATTAATTCATTTTGGAAAGCAGAAGAAATCAATCTTACTCGTGATTACAAAGATTGGGAATGGTTGAATGAAGACGAAAAACACTTCATCAAATACGTCCTTGCCTTCTTTGCCGCCTCAGATGGAATTGTCACTGAAAACCTCGCTGTTCGTTTTATGTCCGATGTCAAGCTCGCTGAAGCACGTTGTTTCTATGGCTTCCAGATTGCTATGGAGAACATTCACTCGGAGACGTATTCTCTTCTCATTGACTCTTTCATAAAAGACAACCGAGAGAAAACAAAGTTATTTGAGGCGATTAACAATTTTCCATGTATCCGTAAGAAGGCCGACTGGGCTATTCGTTGGATGGAGAGCGAATCAGAGTCATTTGCTAAAAGACTTGTTGCCTTTGCCTGTGTTGAAGGCATCTTTTTCAGTGGCGCTTTCTGCTCGATTTACTGGCTCAAGAAACGTGGACTGATGCCTGGTCTTACATTCAGTAACGAACTCATATCCCGTGATGAAGCACTTCATTGTGAGTTTGCTGTGTTGCTCTACAAAATGCTTGGAGAGAAAAAACTAAGTAATTTGGAAGTTAGTATGATTGTCACTGAGGCTGTATCCATTGAAAAAGAATTCATCTGTGACGCTCTTCCGTGTCGTCTTATTGGAATGAATGCTGGAATGATGAGCCAATACATAGAATTCGTTGCCGACCGATTGCTCCAACAATTCGGAGTGAATAAAGTCTTTCAGGCAACAAATCCATTTGATTTTATGGATATGATTTCGCTTGAGGGGAAAACCAACTTTTTCGAGAGAAGAGTCGGTGAATACAACTTGGTCAATGATGTCAAAGACGAAAAAGCATTTGAAACCAGTGGAGCTGAGTTTTAAAAATCACAAATTAATTTATCACGACATTACAAATGAATGTTCCTGATAAATACACTGCTGGAGTTGACAAAGAGAAGCGAGTTAAAGAACTTGCCACACGGAAGGCATCTAAGAAACCACTTGGCAAACTTTTTCCAAAGGCTACAGACAAGCAAGCTATAAAAAAAGGCGTTGTCAAACAATCCAAGTGGACTACAATGTTCAAAAAAGCATTTGGAGACATTAAGTTTGATAAAGCAGATTTCGCCAAACGTTTCGGAATTCCTGTGAAGACACTAAACGATGTGTATGACCGTGGTGTCGCCGCCTGGAAATCGGGTGGCTCCCGACCTGGTGTTCCTGCTGCTGCTTGGGGAACCGCTCGGCTTTACAAATTCATCTTGATTGAAAAAGGCAAAGCACCTAAACAAAAGAATGATCCTGATAATGTGTTTCACAAATAATCCCCAACATTCCAACATCCACCACCGTTCAACATCCACCACCATCTCCACCACCACACTGACTTCACTACTCTTCACCACTCTTTCTTTTTTCTTACTAATAATAATAAGAAAAAAAGAAGAGAAGCAGAACTGTGGGAGACGGTAGTGTTGGAAGTGGTGGAGGTGGTGGTGATGGTGGATATTTTTAAAGTTCATGGAAAACTCAACGATTATTTTTTTTTTTTCCCCAAAAAGTACAATAAAAACGTATATTTATAACAACGATTTAAAAAGGCTTGATCCGTACCACCAATGGCACCACCACCACCACTTTAAAAGTTATTTAATAAATTAGAACATTTTTAATTTATCAAATCATTTTATGAGTCAAGACTTTCTTCGGAATCATAACCTGACTCCATAGGAACCTTTTCTTCATCAGCAATCAAGCACATTGGGTATTTCTTTGCCAGTTTATCAAAGTCAATAACATATTTATAAGCATCTTTCTCTTTCTTGCATTCAACTCCATCCAGCATCATCAGTTTGAAATCTCTTCCAAATTTTGCATTTGACATCTGAAAATTATTGACATTCTCATTCTTCCACTTAGTAAACATGTCGAACAAGTCAGATGCCTTGATTTTGTGAATCCCCTCATGACTATGTGCAAAGAACTCAATCCATTGTTCAACAGGAGACTTACTGTACTCTTTGAGAACCTTCTGATATGCTGTTACTGGTAAATCAAGTTTAGCAAAATCTTTTACATCTTTAATGGTCTTAAAATATTCATACATTGTTTTAACAACATCACCATCGTCTAGCATTTTGTAGAAATCAGAAAAATACTCTTTATTCCCACACAACTCATTGCTTGCCTTGATAATGAATTTTCGTCTGTCGCCTGATGTAGTCTCAACTGGATCTTGCTGATTTGTAAACATGATAAATCTGTGGAATGACTCGATGACATACTCATTGATACCTTTTGTATTGATAGTGAGCCAAGGGTCAGTAACAAGAGCTTTGATTTGTCCATCAGCTTCAAGTGTATCTTTTTTATTTAATTCGTTGAGACACACAAAGAAAGAACCAACCATACAGCCGTTGAAATTTCCCCACACGTATTTGTCCGGCTTAGCAGTCTCATACACCTTCTTTTGCCCGAGCATCTTTTCAATCAAACGAACAAATGTTCCTTTGCCCGCACCTTCGTCTGAAATGAATACTGGAACAACTGTTTTAACACTTGGGAACTGAATCATCTGAGCAATCCACTTGATAAAATACTGATACACTTCTTCATCATGGTTACAGAGGATTTTGAGATGATTGAGAATCTTGTCACGTTCTTCTGTTTTCGGAGTGTATTTGTTTACACCTTCCATCGTGAAGGGACGCCAAACATTGAATTCATTAGCAGGACACTTCCTATCGTGTGGATGACATCCAATCTTCTCGTATGTTCTCATTTCAGGATAA
>Ga0164294_10001295_pt1 | contig 23331 bp, 18 predicted proteins | sample GEODES005metaG_FD_111479 | JGI IMG/M metagenome (GOLD analysis project Ga0164294, IMG submission 111479) | Oligotrophic lake water microbial communities from Sparkling Lake, Wisconsin, USA - GEODES005 metaG | ecosystem: Environmental > Aquatic > Freshwater > Lake | place: USA: Sparkling Lake...
CTGCCGAGCACGCGGAAACCGATCCGCCCGCGCGCTTCTTCAACCGCGAATTAAGCTGGCTGGCGTTCAACCGCCGGGTGCTGGCAGAAGCTCAAAATCCCCATTACCCGGTACTCGAGCGGCTGCGGTTCTTGTCGATATCGGGAAGCAATCTCGATGAATTCATGATGGTCCGCGTGGCGGGCCTTGCCGGCCAAGTCCGCCAGCGGATCGATGAGCTCTCGATCGACGGGTTGACTCCGCGCGAGCAGCTGCAGGCCGCTTATGCCAGTGTGACTGAACTCGTTCACGCCCAGCAGGAAATTCTGGCAGACCTCTCCAAATTGCTCGACGCTGCTGACATCCACCTGATCAGCGACGGAAAGCTCGACAAGGCTCAGACCGATTGGCTAGCGAACTATTTTCAGGAGCATGTTTTCCCGGCGCTGACCCCTCAGGCGATTGATCCGGCGCATCCATTTCCGTTCGTCGCCAACCAGGGAACAGGGATGATCTTCACCTTGACCCGCATCGCCGATGGCGCGCCTGTCAATGAGATGATCCTGATCCCGTCGGCGCTGCCGCGCTTTGTGCGGCTGGTTGGCAAAACGGCGTGCTGGATCAGCATCGAGGAGCTGGTGCGGCGCAATGCGGCCAAGTTGTTCCCAGGGTTTCGCATCAATGGCTACGGCACATTCCGGCTGTTGCGCGATAGCGATCTCGAGATCGAGGAGGATGCCGAGGATCTGGTGCGCTATTTCCGCACCGCGATTCAACGCCGCCGCCGCGGCAAGGTGATCCTGCTCCAATTGCAGGAGGGGTTCGATCCCGAAGCCGAGCAATTGCTGCGCGACCAGCTGGGGCTAGATCTGGCACTGGTGACCAAATCGGCCGGGCTGCTCAGCATGAGCGGGTTGTCCAGTGTGATCGACGAAAACCGTCCTGATCTCAAATTCGAGCCTTACAACCCGCGCTACCCTGAACGTATTCTGGAGCATAACGGCGATGCCTTTGCCGCGATCCGCGAAAAAGACTTGGTCATTCATCACCCCTTCGAAAGCTTCGATGTGGTGGTCGATTTCCTGCGCCAGGCTGCGGCCGATCCCGATGTGGTTGCGATAAAGCAGACGCTGTACCGTGCGGGGAAGCAATCAGCCGTCATCGCCGCACTGATTGCGGCGGCAGAAGAGGGCAAGTCGGTCACCGCGGTGGTCGAACTCAAGGCACGCTTCGACGAGGAGCAAAACCTGATGTGGGCTTCGCAGCTTGAGCAAGCGGGCGTGCAGGTCATCTATGGCTTTGTCGATTGGAAAACCCACGCCAAGGTTTCGATGGTGGTGCGGCGCGAGGGCAATGCCTATCGCACATATTGCCACTTCGGCACCGGTAACTACCACCCTTTCACCGCGCGAATTTATACCGATCTCAGCTTTTTTACCGCGGACCCCAAGTTTGGTCGCGATGCAGGCCTGCTGTTCAACTTCATTACCGGCTATATCGAACCCAAAGCCACCGAAATGCTGGCGATCGCGCCGCTTGGCCTGCGCCGCAAGCTCTATGAATGTATCGAGCACGAAATCACGCTGGCGCAGAGCGGCAAGCCTGCGACGATCTGGGCCAAGCTCAATTCGCTCACTGACAGTCAGTTGATATTGCGCCTTTATGCTGCGAGCAGCGCGGGGGTCGACATCCGGCTGGTAGTGCGCGGGATTTGCTGTCTGCGCCCGGGCGTGCCAGGCATGTCGGAGAACATCTCGGTCAAATCGGTCATCGGGCGATTTCTTGAACACAGCCGAATCTGGGCATTCGGGAATGGCGGGGCGATGCCGAATCGGCGCGCAAAAGTGTTCATTTCATCAGCGGACGGCATGAGCCGCAATCTTGATCGGCGCGTTGAGGTGCTGGTGCCAATTCGCAACTCCACCGTCCACGATCAAGTGCTCGATCAGGTCATGCTGGCAAACCTGCTCGACACAGAGCAAAGCTGGGATCTCAGCCCCGATGGCACCTATCACCGCACCGAACGCGGGGAAAATCCGTTCAATGTGCATCGCTATTTCATGACCAACCCTTCGCTTTCGGGGCGCGGTGCCGCGCTGACCAAAGGTCGCAAGGTTCCCAAGCTCGCGCTGCGTCGCGGCGGAGCGACCCGGGCCTGATCCAATGGCAAAGTATGACCGTACCTCACCCCATGAGCCCACCCGGGCGATTATCGACATCGGATCGAACACGGTCCGCCTGGTCATCTATGGTGGCCCGATCCGCGCGCCCGAGGTGCTCCACAATGAAAAGATCACCGCGCGGCTTGGCAAAGGCGTGGCGGAGACCGGGATGCTTGCCGAACGCGCCATGGCCGCCGCGCTCTCCAGCCTGGCGCGCTATCGCACTCTGCTGAAGCTTGAACGGATCAACCAAGTTGATGTGGTGGCCACAGCGGCCGTGCGCGATGCTGGCAATGGCCCCGAATTCCTGCGCGCCGTGGAGGATCTGGGCCTCGAGCCTCGCCTGCTCAGCGGAGAAGAAGAGGCGATCACCAGCGCGCACGGAGTTATGGGTGCGTTCCCCGGGGCGCAAGGCGTGGTGGGTGATCTTGGTGGCGGAAGCCTTGAACTGGTCGATGTCGACGCCAAACATTGCCGCCACGGAATCAGCATGCCGCTGGGCTCGCTGAACCTTCCCGCGTTGCGCGCCAACGGCGAACGCGCCTTTGCCCAGCGCATCAACAAGGCAGTCAGAAAGGCCGCCTGGAAAGCTGCACCGGGTTCGCGCCTTTATCTCGTGGGCGGCTCGCTGCGGGCCTTCGCACGCTATGCCATAGACGCCACGAACTGGCCGATTGATGATCCCCACGGCTTCGAGATCGCTCCGGAAGAGGCCTTCAAGATCGCCAGAGGCCTTGCGCGCAAGAAGCCCGATACGATGGCGCCGCTCGTGGGCGTGGCGAACGCGCGGTTGGCGAGCTTGCCCGATACCGGCGCCTTGCTGGCGGTTCTGATCCGCACCTTGCAGCCTGGCTGCCTTATTTTTTCCTCTTGGGGTCTGCGCGAAGGCATTTTGTGGCAATCCATGCCCCCTGCCCTGCAGGCGCAGAATCCGCTTGTCGCCGGGGCGACCGCCTTTGCCGCTGAATATTCCGTATCGGCGGCGACCGCGGGAATGGTCGCGGATTGGATTGGCGCGGCGATCAAGGCAGCCTCCGGGACTGAAAGCGCACAAACACATGATGGCGTGCGCCTCGCCGCAATCATGCTCTGCCTCGCCTCGACCAAAGTCGAGCCCAATCTGCGCGGCGATTTGGCGCGCGACTGGGCCTTGCGCAAGCGCTGGATCGGCGCGGATGCGCGCGCCCGGGTCACGCTGGCGGCAGCGATGGGCGCGAACACCGGATCACTCGGCCTATCACCGGAACTTGCCGCGTTGATTTCCCCTGCGCAGCTGCGCGAGGCACATGCCATAGGTCTTGCTACGCGCCTGTGCCGCAGGTTCAGCAGTTGCACTGTGGAAGGTCTGAACGCCAGTGCGCTGACCGTCGAAGGCAGTCTGCTGCTACTATCCGTGCGGCCAGCACTGTCGGCACTCGTGAACGAAGGGGTCGAGCGCGATCTCAAAGCTCTGGCCGCCCATCTCGGCCTGAAAGCTGAGGTGCGCGCCAAAGTGCCGGTTGAAGCAGTTTAGAGCTTAGCGCCCCGCAGGTTCTTGGGTCGCTGCTTGGGCCGCTGCCTCAGCCGCAGCCAGTACGCGCAGCACGTTGCCAGACCAGATTTTGGCGACATCATCTTTGCTATAGCCTGCGGCCAGCAATGCGCCGGTCAGCTTGGGCAGATCGGCCACATCCTCAAGCCCAATCACCCCGCCACCGCCATCCCAATCAAGCCCGATGCCGACATGCTCGACCCCGGCAACCTTGATGGCATGGAGTAAGTTGGCCATCACATCGTCGAACGTCGCGCGATCTTCGGGAAAGTTGCGATCGATCTCATGGCGCTGCGCCAGCAATTCTGCGCGCTCGGAAACACTGAGCGTACGGTCTTCGGGGAATTTGGCCTCAAGCGCCTTGGTCGCAGCATCGCGCTGTGGATTGGGTTTGGACGCCTTCACATAGACCGAGTTGATCTGGATCACCCCGCCCTGCGCGGCCAGCGCGCGCAAATGCGCATCGTCGATATTGCGCGGATGGTCGAATACCGCTTTGCAGCCCGAATGGGTCAGGATCAGCGGCGCTTTCGACAGGCGCAGCGCGTCATCAAGCGCGCGGTCAGAGCTGTGCGATAGGTCGGGCACTACGCCCAGCCGGTTCATCTCGGCCAGCAGCTGCACGCCCAGCGGGCTGAGGCCATCCCATTTGGGCTGGTCGGTCGAACTGTCGGCAAACTGGTTCGTCTTGAAATGCGCAAAACCTGAGATGCGCACTCCCATGGCATAGAATGAGCGCAGCAGACTGGGGTCATCGCCCAAGGGCCAGGCATTCTCGATGGAAAGATAGACCACCCGTTTGCCGCTGGCGGCAATGCGCGGGGCATCGGCGGCGCTGCTGGCCAATGCAAACTGATCAGAATGCGCCGCCACCATCTCCCGGATTGCAATGCCGCGCATCAGCGCAAAATCGCGCGCCTTGCGCGTGGCCTCGGGATCGAGCCGCCCTTGCGGGGTGTAGATCACCCAGAACCCGCCATCCAGCCCACCTTGCTTCATACGTGGCACATCGACTTGCGTATAATCGACGTGCACATCGTGCGCTGCGACAATCGACCAACCCGGCAAAACCAGCGAGGCCGGGGTATCGAGGTGCGTATCAAGCGTTACCAGACTTTCGTGGAAGTCCGTCAACGCCTTATCCGGCCGAGCCGCTGCGCTGGATGCCGCCAAAGAGAGCGACAAGACGCTCGCGGCAAGGAATATCAAACGCATGTTGCGGTCTCCATGGGGCAGTTCTTGTCGTTCACGCTGCTTCTTTGCGGGACAGGCCTGCAAAGCAATCGCCAGAAGAGACCGAGAAGGCCGGGTACGTGTTGCATTACAATGTGTTAACCGATTGTAAGTGATCTTGCAGTATCCCGCAACAGTCCGACATGTTCAAGGACACGTTTGCCGGAGTCGTTATGTCCGCTCAGCAGCCTAAGCCTGATGCATTGACGCAGCGCCGCTCCGAACGGCAGAAATTTGCTGTGCAGGTCCAATACAGGCGAAAGATCGTGCGGCTCGTTGCCAAAGTGCTGGATCTCTCTGTGCACGGATTGCGAATTTCGGGGATGGAACGCCTTCGCGAAGGCGAAGTCGTCTGGATCGCATTACCGGGGCTTGAACCGCGTCATGCGACCGTGGTCTGGAGCGACCAGTTCGAAGCAGGCTGCGCGTTTGTCGAGCCGCTGCATCCCGCGGTGTTCGAAGCGGTGGTCTCGGGCCAGATCCAGTAAAACGATCGGCTCCTGATTACCAATCCGGGCAATAGCTTGCTTGGGTTGCACTCGATTTTGCAACTCGGCGATTTCAAGCGGTACCAAAACCCATTAGGGCGGCGCCTATGCTTCGCCTCAATGAACTCAAGCTACCCATCGATCACACCCCTGCAGACCTCGAAGCCGCGATCTGCGGGCGGCTCGCTATCGAAGCCGGTGATCTCATCCATTATTCGATTGCCAAGCGCGGCAACGACGCGCGGCGCAAGTCGGCGATCCAGCTTGTCTATGCGCTTGACCTCACTGTGGCCAACGAGGCGGGCGTGCTGGCGCGCATGGCTGGTGATCAGCTGCGCCTAGCTCCGGACACCGCGTACCGGTTTCCCGTAATGGCGCCAGCCGCCTGGTCCGGTCCCCGCCCGGTCGTGATCGGGGCCGGTCCTTGCGGCCTGATGGCGGCGTTGATCCTGGCGCAAATGGGCTTGAAACCTATCATCATCGAACGCGGCAAAGCCGTGCGCGCACGCACCAAGGATACCTGGGCGCTATGGCGGCAAAGTGTACTGACGCCCGAATCGAATGTCCAGTTCGGCGAGGGCGGCGCAGGCACCTTCTCCGATGGCAAGCTTTACAGCCGGATCAAAGATCCGCGCCATCTCGGGCGCAAGGTTCTGCTCGAATTCGTCAAGGCGGGTGCGCCGGCCGATATCCTGTTCGAAGCGCATCCGCATATCGGCACATTCCGATTGGTGACCATGGTCATGTCGATCCGCCAGACAATCGAGGCGCTCGGCGGCGAATATCGCTTTGAAACCCGCGTCGATGATTTCGAAATTGAAACCATGCCAGATGGTCAGCGGCAAATGGTCGGCCTGCACCTGTCGGGCGGCGGTTTCCTCCCCGCACGCCAAGTGATTCTTGCCGTCGGGCATTCGGCGCGCGATACGTTTCAGGCGCTGTGCGACCGCGGCGTTTATGCCGAGGCCAAGCCATTTGCGATCGGCGTGCGCATCGAACATCCGCAAAGTCTGATCGACAAAGCCCGTTATGGCCCATTTGCCGGGAACAAGATTCTCGGGCCGGCAGCCTATTCGCTATCGCACCAGAGTGCGAACGGCCGCTCGGCCTATAGCTTTTGCATGTGCCCGGGCGGCCAGGTCGTGGCGGCGGCTTCCGAGCCCGGCCGCCTCGTTACGAACGGCATGAGCCAGCATTCGCGCGCGGAATTCAATGCCAACTCAGGGCTTGTGGTCGACATCACCCCCGAGCGCGATTTTCCCGGCGGACCGCTGGCCGGGATCGCCTTTCAGCGCCACTGGGAGGAACTGGCCTTCAAGGCAGGAGGATCGAACTATCGGGCGCCGGCGCAAAAATTGGGCGATTTCCTCGAAGGTAGGGCGTCGACGGGGCTGGGATCGGTTATTCCGTCTTACCAGCCGGGCGTGAATCTCACTGATCTTGCGCAGTGCCTGCCAGCATTTGCCATCGAGGCGCTGCGCGAGGCGTTGCCCGCGTTTGGCCGGCAGATGCCCGGCTACGATCATCCGGATGTGATTCTCACCGGAGTGGAGACCCGCACATCCTCGCCCGTGCGTTTCACGCGAGGGAAGGATTTTCAAAGCCTCGGCACCGGAGGGCTTTATCCAGCAGGCGAAGGCGCGGGATATGCGGGCGGAATTCTTTCAGCAGCGGTCGATGGGATCAAGGTTGCTGAGGCGGTTGCCGGCAATCTTCTTGGAAAGATGCAAGAAACGCAACTGTAAGCGCCCTCTTCGCACTTGCTCAAAACGCCTTCTCGCGGCACTCAGAATGCGCCTTTCAGGCATCCTCTCCCAAACTTGCAAGGCCGAACGGGCAACCGTTCGGCCTTTTTTTGCAAAGAGTTTGGACTGTTCGAATCAGCCGCCCGACTCCTTGGAATAGGCCGCCAAGATCGATTTTCTAAGATCGCCGAGATCAGGCAGATCCAGCCCCGCCAGTTCAGCGACGCCGACGATCTCATCCGCGCCGAAGCAGTGCGCCAGCGCAATGGTCTCGCTCTTTATCCGCTTGCCGCTCTCGCTCGAAAAAAACGTCCGCACGATCGGCAGCGCGTGATCATGGGGATCTTCATCGACGACCATCGCAAGACGGCCCGAACGCAGGGTTACAAACGCGCCAATCGGATAAACGCCGAGCATTTCGATGAAATGGCACATGATTTCAGGATCGAGCCCGCCGCCGGTCTCGCCAAGGGTGCGGATCGCCGCGCCGGGATCGAGCCCGATGCGCTCACCGTCGGAGGAGACAAGGTAGTCGTATTCATCGCAAATCGCCGCCATCCGAGAAAAAAGGCTGATATCGCCGCCTGAAAGGCCATTGGGATAGCCGGTTCCATCGAGCCGCTCATGATGCTGCAAGCTCACTTCGAGAACACGCTTGGGAACTCCACCCGAAGCCTTGAGCAAAGCGAAACCCAGCAAGACATGCTGTGCAAGCATTTCGCGCGAAAGCTGGCGCAGATTGACCATGCTGCCGATGCTTTTATCGGGCAACTGGCCAATGCCGATATCCATCATGAGTCCGGCCATGCCCGCTTCGCGGATATCGAGCGGCGAGAGCTTCATCTGCCGGGCCAGCGAAATCATCAAAGCACTGACCGCGAGCGCATGGCGATAGACAAAGTCGCGGTCCTGCTGGCACCGCAGAAGGCCATTGAAGGCATAGAGATTGCGCTGCACCGAGGCGTAGATTTCATCGATCACCGGCTCGATTTCGCTGGCTTCGAAAGCCTTGCCCAACCGGGCCTTCAGAAACACACGGCTGACGACTTTGCCGGCGCGCTGGGTGATCTGGCGCGCCTTGCCGAATTCGGCAACGGTTGTGGATTGTGCTGCTGCGCTGCTGATCGGCACGCGGCCGCCCGCTGGCGGCATGCGGCGCGCCAGATTGGGCCGCCCGCCGCCAAACACGCGCGCCACCGGTTGCGAACTGGGCGGGCTCGGCTTTTCGAAAAAATCAATTCCGCGCTCGGTGTCGATCATCACGGCGGGAACATCGCTGCTGGTCAGCGTCTGGAGCATGCCCTCATCGGTCAACAAAAACTTCGACTTCCAGAAAGGATGCTGAAACCAGCTGCCCTCCAGCTTGTGGATGAACATGCCAAGTTGGATCTGGTCTGTTGGAACACGTTTTAGCATAACGCGCGTATTGCACGACGGCTGCCTACGACTGCCTGATTGAAGCCATCGGGAAAACCACTTAGACGAATTGCACGGGCTCGCTGCGCAGAGTTATCGCGTGATCGCCTCCGGCGTGCATGAAATCCAGTGCATGGTCGCCATCGGAGATAGAACCGGCGCTGCGCGCAAGGCCCAAGCAAAACAACGAAAAACATTTCGGGATGTTGAATTGCTGGCATGCGCCGGTAAGCGAGTGCATTCTGCGCTTGGGAGAGTCGGATATGGCGGGAATACTCGAAAGCAAAGTCGTAGCTGTGACCGGCGCCGGGCGCGGGATCGGCCGCGAAGTTGCGTTGCTCTGCGCGCGCGAGGGCGCGGCGGTGATCGTCAATGATCCAGGCGTGGCGCAAAGCGGCGATGGTGGCGATTCGGGACCTGCCGAAACCACGGCGGCGGAAATACGGGCCAGCGGCGGACGGGCCTTCGCCAATCTCGCCAGCGTGGCCGATCCGCTAGGCGCCGCCTCGATCATCGAAGATGCGGTCGCCCAGTTTGGCCGCATCGACGCCTTGGTCAACAATGCCGGCATCTTGCGCGACGGCATGTGGCACAAGATGAGCCATGCGGATTGGACCAGCGTGATCGACGTCAATCTGACCGGTGCGTTCAACGTATCAAAGGCCGCGACCCCTTATTTTCGCGAGCAGCAATCGGGTAGCTTCATCCATTTCACGTCCACCAGCGGCCTCATCGGCAACATCGGGCAGGCCAATTACTCAGCGGCCAAGCTTGGCCTGGTCGCGCTGTCCCATTCGATCGCGCTCGATATGGCGCGCGTGGGCGTGCGCTCCAATTGCATCGCACCGTTTGCATGGAGCCGGATGACCGCCTCGATCCCCGCCGAAACGCCCGCGCAAAAGCAGCGCGTCGAGCGTCTCAAATCGATGAGCGCAGACAAGATCGCGCCGCTGGTCGCCTATCTTGCCTCGGATTTGGCGAAAGAGGTCAACAACCAGATTTTTGCCGTTCGCAAGAACGAGATCGTGCTGTTCTCCAAGCCGCGCCCGATCCGCTCGATGGTCAAAGCCGAGGGCTGGACGCCGCAGTCGATCGCAGATGAACTGATCCCAGCGTTCAGCGCCTCTTTCGCGCAGGCGGATGAAGTGACCGCGCATGTTTTCCCATACGATCCGATCTGAGGCCTTGCTGATGAGCACACCCAATCCCGGAATGGACCCCGAAACTTTCGAGCAGTTTCATGGCCAGCTGAAGCGCTATGTGCGTGAGCGGCTGATCCCGGCCGAGGAAGAGGTGATCGCAGCCGACGCTATCCCTGAAGACCTGCTGGGTGAGATGCGCGAAATGGGCTTGTTCGGGCTGACCATGCCCGAAGAATACGGCGGCGCGGGGATGAACATCAGCCAGTACATCGCCTCGATACACACCATAAGCTATGCCATGCCGGCTTTCCGTTCGACCATCTCGATCAATCTCGGCATGGTCTGCTCGGCGATCAAGAATGCTGGAACGCCTGAGCAAAAGGCCGAATGGCTGCCACGCCTTGCGGCGGGCGAGATCGCTTCGTTCGGCCTCACCGAACCCGGCTCGGGCTCGGACTCGGCGGCGATGGCCACCACCGCAATCCGCTCGGGCAACGGCTATGTGCTCAACGGCACGAAGCGCTACATCACCAACGCGCCTTTTGCGAAAATGGCGCTGATCATGGCGCGCACTTCAAAGGAAACGCTGGCCAAGAACGCGCATGTCTCGGCCTTTCTCGTGCCACTCGATACGCCGGGGATCACACGCGGCAAATCGGACAAAAAAATGGGCCAATCGGGCAGCCACATCGGCGATATCATCATGGAAGATGTGCATGTCCCCGGCGACGCGCTGCTGGGCGGTGAGGAAGGCAAAGGCTTTGCCATCGCAATGCAAAGCCTCGACAACGGTCGCCTGTCGGTGGGCGCAGCCGCCACCGCTTATGCCCGCCGTATTCTCGATACCGCCACCCGCTACGCCACCGAGCGCAAGGCGTTTGGCGAGCCAATTGCGCAGTTTCAGCTGATCCAAGCGATGCTGGCAGACAGCCAGGCCGAGATTTATGCGTCCGAATGCATGATGCGCGATGCCATTGCCAAAGCCGATCGCGGCGAGAAGATCCTGATGGAAGCCGCCTCGTTCAAGATGTTTGCGTCCGAAATGTGCGGCCGCGTGGCCGATCGCTGCGTGCAGATCCACGGCGGCGCGGGCTATCTGGCCGAATATTCCGCAGAGCGCTTCTTCCGCGACAGCCGCATCTACCGCATTTACGAAGGTACGACGCAGATCATGCAGTTGGTCATCGCCAAACAGATGCTGCGCGACTTCGCCTCCGGAGCGCAGGCATGAGAGCGTATTCGGCGGGAGTGCGCTGAATGTACGACATCCTCTCCGGGCTTTCGGTGATCGAAGTCTCGTCGTTTGTCGCCTCGCCTACAGCGGGGCTTTATTGCGCACAGTTCGGGGCCGATGTGATCCGGGTGGATCAGATCGGCGGCGGGCAGGATTTCAAGCGCTGGCCGCTGACAACAGGCGGCGATTCGCTCTCGTGGGAAAACCTCAACCGCGCGAAGCGAAGCCTTGCGCTCGATTTCACCCGGCCCGAGGGGCGCGAATTGCTCACCCGGTTGGTGCAAAGTGTCGGCAATCTGATCACCAATCTGCCGGTCGGCGGTTTCATGGCGCATGAAAAGCTGTCGGCGGGCCGCGCCGATCTGATCACCGTGCGCGTCATGGGCTGGCCCGACGGCTCTATCGCGCTTGATTACACGGCGAACGCTGCTGTCGGCTTTCCCGCACTGACCGGGCCGCTCGATAGCGACGCGCCGGTCAATCATGTGCTGCCCGCGTGGGACTTGCTCACCGGGGCTTACGCCGCCTTTGCGATGGTCTCAGCCGTCCGGCGGCGCGAACAGACCGGGCTTGGCGGCGAAGTGCGCCTGCCCCTCACCGACATCGCGATGGGCTCCGCCGCCAATCTCGGCCGCGTTGCAGAAGTTCTTTATACAGGCAAAGATCGTGACCGGCTGGGCAACGGCGTGTTCGGCACCATTGGCCGCGATTTTGTCACCCGCGACGGTGTGCGGGTGATGATCGTTGCGATCAACGAACGCCAGTGGCAAGGCCTCGCCCGCGCGCTCGATCTGGGCGAAGCGCTGGCCAGCATCGAAACGACGCTGGGCGTTTCCTTCACCGGCGATGACGGCGTGCGCTTCACCCATCGTGAGGCGATCTATCGCCTCATTGAGCGCGCCGCCGACAGTCTCACCTACGCAGCACTCGCCGCACGGCTTGACGCCGCCGGCGTCACCCATGGACCCTACCAGACCATGCCCGAGGCCGTGACCAATCCCCGCCTTGTCGCAGAAAACCCGATGTTTGCGACGACCGACAACAACCCCAGCGGTTTTGCCTATCCCGCCGCAGGGCCATTCGCCACCATCCCCCAGCTTGACCGGCAGCCCCCCGCCCCCGCCCCGCACATTGGCCAGCACACCGAAAGCGTGCTCGCCGATCATCTGCAGCTTTCGTCGGGCGAAATCGCCCGCCTGATCGACACCGGCATCGTAGGAGTTCCCGCATGACCAATCGTCCAGCTCTTCGCCGCGCCGCCATCGTCGCCCCCATCCGCACTGCCGTCGGCAAATTCGGCGGCGCGCTCGCTCCGCTGACGGCTGCAGAACTTGGCGCGGTGATCCTGAAAGCGCTGATGGAGCGCACCAAGATCGACCCGGCGCGCGTCGATGACGTGGTCTTCGCGCAAGGCTACGGCAACGGCGAGGCCCCGGCGATCGGCCACTGGTCGTGGCTCGCGGCCGGTCTTCCCCTCGAAGTTCCAGGCTATCAGCTTGATCGGCGTTGCGGCTCGGGCCTTCAGGCAGTGATCAACGCTGCCATGATGATCCAGTCCGGCATGTCCGATGTGGTCGTCGCGGGCGGCGCGGAATCGATGTCGAATGTCGAGCATTACACTACCGATATCCGCAAAGGGGTTCGCGCTGGAAACCTCGTCCTGCACGACCGGCTGACCCGCGGGCGGGTGATGTCGCAGCCTGAGGCTCGCTTCGGGTTTATCTCGGGCATGATCGAAACCGCCGAGAACCTTGCCAAGGACTATGACATCACGCGCGAGGCTGCCGATGCCTATGCCGCCCGCTCGCACCAGCGCGCCGCCGCCGCATGGGGAGCGCACCTGTTCGACGACGAACTCGTACCCGTCCCCGTGCCCCAAAAAAAGGGCGACCCACTGATCTTCTCGCACGACGAGGGCTACCGCGCCGACGCCACCGCCGAGAGCCTTGGTAAGTTGCGTCCGCTCGAGGGCGGTGTTGTCACCGCAGGCAATGCCAGCCAGCAGAACGACGCCGCCGCCGCCTGTCTGGTGGTAGCGGAGGACAAGCTGGACGAGCTCGGACTCGAACCCATCGCGTGGTTCCATTCCGCGGCTGCCGCCGGTTGCGAACCCAGCCGGATGGGCATCGGCCCGGTCCCGGCGACCGAGCGCCTGTTCGCCCGCAACGGCCTTTCATGGAATGACATTGATCTGGTCGAACTCAACGAAGCCTTCGCGCCGCAAGTCCTCGCCGTCCTCAAAGGCTGGGGCTGGAGCGAGGACGACAGCCGCCACGATATCCTCAACGTCAACGGTTCGGGCATCTCGCTTGGCCACCCCATCGGCGCCACCGGTGGCCGCATCCTCGCCAACCTTACCCGCGAGCTGGTCCGCCGCCAGGGCCGCTACGGCCTTGAGACCATGTGCATCGGCGGCGGGCAAGGCATCGCGGCGGTGTTCGAGCGCGCCTGATGTTGCGGCAGGCGCTGGCCGCCGCGCAAGCTTATGGCGATAGCGCAAAAGCCGCGCTCGCCCAGCGGCTTCAAGTCAACGCGATCAACGACGAGCAGCGCGCCGCGCATGGCTTTGCATGGATCGCCACCAGCGTTGCCGCACTGGAGGCGACGCTGGAGTGGGCCGAAAGCCACGCAGGCAGCAACCCAGCTGACGAGCTGGTGGCCAAGCTATCTTTTGCGGAAATCATCGCGCAGCTGATTGGCGGACTGCCGATGGGGCCAGGCGAAGTGGTCCGGCCAGCCGATCTTGGTCTCAGCGCCGCCGCCCGTGCGCTGGATGACGCAGCGCGTGAACTATTAATCGAGGATCAGGCCCCGCTCCGCGCCGAACTCGCGCGCCTGCTCGCCGAGGGCCAATGGCCCAGCGAGAGCCTGCACGATCCAGACCTCGGCACCATCCGCGATCAATTCCGCCGGTTCACCGACGCCCAAATCATGCCCCACGCGCATGGTTGGCATCTGGCAAATGCATTGATCCCCGATGAAACCATCGCTGCGATGGCCGATCTCGGCACGTTCGGGGTGTGCATCCCGCAAGAATACGGCGGCCTCGGCCTAGGCAAGCTGGTGATGTGTCTCGTCACCGAAGAGCTTTCGCGCGGCTGGATCGGTGCAGGCTCGCTCGGCACACGCTCCGAAATCGCGGGCGAACTGATCGCGCTGGGCGGCACCGAGGCGCAAAAGACGCAGTGGCTGCCGCGCATCGCCAGCGGCGAAATCCTGCCCACGGCCGTGTTCACCGAGCCCGATACCGGCTCGGACCTCGGTTCGCTGCAAACCCGCGCAATGCGCAACGGCGCGGAATGGCACATTACCGGCGCAAAAACCTGGATCACCCACGCCGCCCGATCCGACATGATGACCCTGCTCGCACGCACCCTGCCCGATCAGAAAGGATATGCAGGGCTGTCGATGCTGCTGGTGCCAAAGCCGCGCGGTACCGAAGCCGATCCCTTTCCCGCCCCCGGCATGAGCGGCAGCGAGATCGAAGTGCTGGGTTATCGGGGCATGCGCGAATATGCACTGCAGTTCGATGGCTTGCTCGCCCCCGCCGATGCGCTGCTCGGCGGCGAAGAGGGCCAAGGCTTCAAGCAGCTGATGCGCACGTTCGAAGGCGCGCGCATCCAGACCGCCGCCCGCGCGGTCGGCGTCGCCCGCCGCGCGCTCGAACTCGGGCTCGACTATGCGCTCGCCCGCAAGCAATTCGGCAAATCGATCATCGCCTTCCCGCGCGTGGCCGACAAGCTCGCGATGGGCCTCGTCGATATCGTCATGGCGCGCGAGCTGACGTATGCTGCCGCGCGCGCCAAGGACCAAGGCAAGCGCTGCGACATCGAGGCCGGCATGGCGAAGCTCTTTGCGGCGCGCAGCGCTTGGAGCATGGCCGACGCCGCGCTGCAAATCCACGGCGGCAACGGCTATGCGCTGGAATACGAGATCAGCCGGGTGCTGTGCGATGCGCGCATCCTCAATATCTTCGAAGGCGCGGCCGAAATTCAGGCGCAAGTGATTGCGCGCGGCTTGCTGCAAGGGCGAAACTGATGGGCGAATGGGATGGCTGGATCGGGCGCGAGGAGCGGCGACAGGATCAGCTTACCTCGGGCCTGATCTCGCGCTGGTGCGCGGCGCTCGATCGTGCAGCCCCGACAGGTAATGCCGTACCCCAAGGGCTCCACTGGTGCCTGTGCACGCCCGATGCGCCCACCGCAGCGCTCGGCGAAGACGGGCACCCGCGCCGCGACGACAACCTTGCCAGCTTCCTCCCCCCCATCCCGCTGCCCCGCCGCATGTGGGCAGGCAGCAAATTGGAGTTCTTGGAGCCCATCCCGCTGGATGCCCCGATCGAGCGCGTGTCCAAAGTCGCCTCGATCACCGCCAAGTCGGGCGGCTCCGGCGCATTGGTCTTCGTCGAAATCGCGCACGAGACCCATGCTGCGGGCATTCTCGCCCTCCGCGAGGTTCAATCGCTGGTTTATCGCGAAGCCGCGCCTGCAGGCGCACCGCTGGTCCAGCACTCACCCGGAGACGGTGCCTTCGAGCCCGCCGGCTGGGAGTGCACCCGCGCGCTGGTCCCCGGCGAAGCGCTCCTGTTCCGCTATTCGGCGCTGACCTTCAACAGCCACCGCATCCATTACGACGCGCCCTATGCGCGCGATGTCGAGGGCTACCGCGCGCTGGTCGTGCACGGCCCGCTCATCGCCAGCCTGCTGCTCGATATGGCGCGGCGCGAACTTGGTGAAAACGCGCTGGCCACCTTCTCCTTCCGCGCCGTCTCGCCCGGCATGTGCGGCGAACCCATGCACCTCGCGCTGCGCCGCGAAGAAACCGGCGTCACCCTCGCCGCGTTTACCACGGATGGCCGTCAGTTGATGACCGCTTCGGCGACATTGGCCTGATTTTCGCTAAACATCCGCCAACCCGACAGCGCTCCCATCCGCCGCACCAAGCGCAATAAACTGGTCAAGCAGCCACCGCGCCGCTGGACCGGGCGGCGTATCGCGCCGCCAGATTCCGGAAAACCGGAAAATCCCTCCCGTAAAGTCCGGCATGGCGAGGCGCACCAGTCTGCGTGCCACCAGATCATCGGCAACCATCGGCAATGGCAGGTTGCCCCAGCCAATCCCTTCTTTCAGCAGCGCGTGCTTTGCGCCCAGATCAGCCAGCCGCCAAGTCTTGGCGCTGACCACAGCGAAGTCTTGTCCCTCGGTAAAGCTCGAACGGTCCGACAGCACCAGCTGCGTGTGATCACGCCCCGCGCCCGGCGCGATGCTTTCCATGCGGCCCAGCGGATGATCGGGCGCAGCCACCGGCACCAGCACGGTAGAGCCCGCATAGCAGCTGTCGAGATCGGTGATGGCGGCCACAAACGGTCCGGAAATGCCGATGACAGCCGTCTGATCGACGACCATCGCCGCCACAGCACCCAACGCCTCGACATGCAGACATAGCTTCACTGTAGGAAATTCAGCCGCAAACTGCCGCAGCACTCTCGCCACGCGCGCCGGCGGGAGCATCACGTCCACCGCCATCCCCACTTCTGCCTCCAGCCCGCCGAGCAAACCCTTGGCTTTGGCACGCAGGCCATCAAACCCTTGCGCAATGCTCCGCGCCTCGGCCAGCAGCGCGCGTCCGGCCTCGGTCAGTTGCGGGCGGCGCGTCCCCTCCCGATCAAACAGCGAGAGACCAAGCTGTGCTTCAAGATTGGCAATGCCGTAGCTGATTACCGAGACCGCGCGATTGAGCTTGCGCGCCGCGCCCGCAAAACTGCCCGTATCAACGATCGCCAAAAAAATGCGCAATTGATCGAATGTCGGCAATCCGGGATCGGCCATAAGTGCGATTCTTTCGAACGTTTGGATGCAATTTATCCCACTGAGCAAGCAAGGTCGATGCGCCTATATGACGTGCAACAAAATGCAGGCCAGCGGCGTTTTGCCCGGGCCTTGCCTTGTCGGAGACCTCAAAATGATCGAACTTCGTCCTTTTGCTTCCCTTGGCGGTGCAAACCACGGTTGGCTTGATGCCAAGCATCACTTCTCGTTCGCCGAATATCATGATCCGGCGCGGATGAACTGGGGGAACCTGCGCGTTTGGAACGACGACCAGATCGCCCCCCACACCGGCTTTCCGCCCCATCCGCACAACGACATGGAAATCATCACCTACGTCCGCGAAGGGGCGATCACGCACGAAGACAGCCTCGGCAACAAGGGCCGCACCGAAGCCGGCGACGTGCAGGTAATGAGCGCCGGCACCGGCATCCGCCATTCTGAATACAACCGCGAAGACATGACCACGCGCATTTTCCAGATCTGGATCATACCCACCCGCCGCGGCGAAGCGCCGAGCTGGGACGCGCGTCCTTTTCCGAAGGGCGATCGCGCCGGCAAGTTCGTCACGCTCGCGTCGGGCTATGGCGAGGACGACGCCCTGCCAATCCGCACCGATGCCCGTGTGCTGGGCGCAACACTCAAAGCGGGGACGAGCGCCGAATATCCGCTGAGCAGAGCGCGCAAGGCCTATCTTGTCCCTGCCACTGGCAAGGTCCAGATCGAGAACGTAACCGTGAATGCCCGGGATGGTGCGGCGATCCGTGACATCGATGTGCTTCGGATCACGGCGGTAGAAGACAGCGAAATCATCATGGTTGATGCGGCCTGAGCGCGGGCGAAACTTTTATCCTTCGCCCTTGTAACCCTTACCAAACATTGCGCGAACCAGCCCTGTAGGCTGGTTCGCGCTGGAGACCGATCATGCGCACTCATTCAACCTTGCCAAGCTTGAGCCAGTCCGAGTGGCGCGACGTCCAATCCGCCGTTCAAGCCGCAGCGGACTGCGGCTGCGCCCAGGCGGCGGGCGACACCATGCGCCTGCGCCTTGTCGCTGCCGTGACCGGTCGCCGCAAGCAGCCAGCGCTGGTCCCTGAACACTTGCGCCCCATGCGTGATTTCCTATGCGCAAGCGAACGCCTGCGCCGTCCGGCCATGCAATATGCACCTGCGCAGGCCGATCAGGGATACAGCCCTGCGCAAATCGCGGCCATTGGCCTGATCAGCGCCTGATCGCTGGCTTGCCCACGGAAAATTGGACTGATCGCCAGCCTGCAACTGTTTATAATCGCGAGGAATGCATCCAGTTGATTTACCGGCAATAACCAGACGTTTACGATTTCGGTTTAGCATAGCGTACTGGGGAAACGTGAGAGCATTGGCTCTCTTGTCGGGTGTTGGTCGCGGTTATGTCTTTCATGAAAGATCACTTCCCGATTGACCAGACCGTGCGTGACGCACGTCAACCCAGAATTATCAGTGCGCGGCTCGTGATGCGTAGCAGTGAGCAACAAGACATCGTCATCCGCAACATCTCTTCTACCGGCCTTGGCGCGCGCACCAAGGGTCCCGCGCCAGCGCGGGGTGAGCGCGTGACGGTGATATTGCCAGGAGACCAGATCCTGAACGGCACGGTGCGCTGGTTTACGCGCAACTCCTTTGGTCTCGAACTCGACACACCGCTTTCGCCGGAAGCTCTGGCTGAAGCGCTGCAACATAAAGCGCACGTCGCGCAGATGAACGGAGAGTGGCATGTCGAGCCCCGTCACCGCGTGCTAAACCCTAACGTCAATCCCTCGCGGATCCGGCCCGTCTAGTTTTGAGGTCTGATCATTATGTCTGATGGTCAGACCCCGAGGATGATTTCAGCCGCGCCATCGACAATAGCCTCGCTGCCAAGGCGATAGGTGCGATAGAGATCGGGAAGGTCACCAGTCTGTCCAAAGCGGTCCGTGCCCAGCGGGGCAACCCGGTGCCCGCGCACGCCCCCAAGCCATGAAAGCGCGGCGGGCGATCCATCAATGACCGTGACCAGCCCGGCATCGGCCGCCAAGGGGCCTAGCAACGTCTCGATGTGGCTGGGCGCGCGCGAACCATCGGTCCAGCGCCGCGCTTGCGCCGCCGACCAGTCGCGGTGCAACAGGTCGGGCGAGGTTACCGCCAAAAGCCCCAGCCCCGGCACATCCCCGGCCAGCGCTTCCCATGCCGCCAGCGCCTCAGGCATCATCGCTCCGATGGCGACCAGCGCCAGCCTGGTGCCGTTGGTGGGCTGGCGCAGCCAGTAACCCCCGCGCAGCGCGTCGGCCTGCCAGCCGTCGTCTGCACGTGCGATCTGATCGATCGCGCGCGTCGAAAGCCGCAGATAAGCGCTCCCGCCATCAGCCGCCTGCAGATGGCCAAACGCCCAATGCATCAGGAGCGCCACTTCATCGGCATAAGCGGGTTCGAAATAGGTGAGCCCCGGTTGGCCAATCCCGATCAGCGGTGAATTGATCGATTGGTGTGCGCCGCCTTCCGGCCCCAGCGTGAGACCGGAAGGGGTCGCCACCAGCAGAAACCGCGCGTCCTGATAGCAGGCATAATTGAGCGCATCGAGCCCGCGGGCGATGAACGGATCATAGACCGTGCCGACGGGCAGCAACCGCGAGCCGAACAGCGGCCCCGCTAACCCGAGCGCCGCGAGCATCAGAAACAGGTTGTTCTCGGCAATGCCCAGCTCGATGTGCTGCCCCGCCTCATGCCCCGCCCACTTCTGCGGGCTCGGGATCTTGTAGCCGGCAAAGATGTCCTTCAGTTCTTGCCGCCGGAAAAGCCCACGCTGGTTTACGAATGCGCCAAGGTTGGTCGAGACGGTAACGTCAGGCGAAGTGGTCACGATCCGGTCGGCCAGCGGATGGCCAGACTTGGCCAAATCTAGGAGCACGCGGCCAAACGCGGCCTGCGTCGATTGCACCGCGCCATCGGGCGCTGGCAGCATCGCTGGCAGCGCAATTGCCGGCGAAAGACGCGCGCTCGAGCCGAGCGCCGGACGCGCCCGCTCGATAGCGGCACTCACCTTGGCCGCCACATTGCTGCCCAGCCCGCCCAGCGGTTCCCACTCGGTGCCCTCGGCAATGCCAAGGCTGGCGCGCAGATCAGCCATTTGCGTGGGGTTCATCAGCCCCGCATGGTTGTCCTTGTGCCCCTGAAACGGCAAGCCGTACCCTTTAACGGTATAGGCGATGAACATGGTCGGGCGCTCATCCGCCGCCGCTTCGAATGCGTCGAGCAGCGTTTCGACACAGTGCCCGCCCAGATTGAGCATCAGCGCAGACAGCGCCTCATCATCGAAACTGGCGATGAGCGCGAGCGCGGCCTTGTCTCCCGCCAGATCAGCCGTCATCCGCGCGCGCCACGCGGCGCCGCCTTGATAGGTCAGCGCCGCATATTCCGCATTGGGGCAATCATCGATCCAGCGCTCGATCGCCGGGCCGCCCGCGCGTGAAAAGGCCGCGCGCTGCATCTTGCCGTGCTTGAGCGTAATCACCCGCCAGCCGCACGTTTCGAAGATGTCGTCAAAGCGCCGAAACATGCGGTCTGCCGTGGTGCTGTCGAGCGACTGGCGGTTATAATCGACGATCCACCAGCAATTGCGGATATCATGCTTGTACCCCTCGATCAGGCACTCATAGATGTTACCCTCATCGAGCTCGGCATCGCCCATCAACGCGATCATCCGCCCCGTTTTGCTTTGCGCCAGTTGACCATGCGCCACGAGATAATCCTGCACGAGGCTGGCAAACGCAGTCATCGCCACACCAAGCCCCACCGAGCCGGTCGAAAAATCAACCGGAATGCTATCCTTGGTGCGCGAGGGATAGGATTGCGCGCCTCCCAGCGCGCGAAACGCCTCAAGCTGGGCGCGGCTCTGCTGGCCCATCAAGTAATGGATCGCATGGAGCACCGGCCCCGCATGCGGCTTGACCGCGACTTTGTCAGCGGCGCGCAGCGCATGGAAATAGAGCACCGCCATGATCGTGGTGATCGACGCGCACGACGCCTGATGCCCGCCAACTTTCAGTCCGTCGCGGCTCTCCCGCAAGTGATTGGCATTGTGGATCGTCCATGAGGACAGCCAGCGCAAACGCAGCTCGATTGCCTCAAGCGTCGTGACAAGGTCGGCGCGGTCTGCCGAGGCGGCGGCTTTGACGGTGGTTTGGCTCATGTCTTTGCCCTAGCAAGGCGCACAGCGCGCTGTCGTGCTTAAAACTCCGATCCACTTATTCAAAAATGCTAAGGCACACTCTAAGAGGCAGCATGAACCTGAGCATCGAAGAACCCGCCCGCCGGATCGACGTGATCCATGAAACCGACGTGCTCGTGGTGGGCTCGGGCCCCGGCGGGTTGGCTGCCGCGCTGGCAAGCGCGCGCACAGGGGTCAAAACCACCTTGGTCGAGCGTTATGGGTGCTTTGGCGGCAACATCACGCAAGTCGGCGTCGAGGGCTTCGCCTGGTATCGCCACCCCGCCACGATCGACAGCGAGGGCATTGGCCGCGAATTCGAAGACCGCGCCATCGCGATGGACGCCGCCATGCCCGAGCCGCAATCGATCAGCCATTCGCTCGATGCCGAGGCATTCAAATATGTCGCCGATGTACTGGTCGAGGAAGCGGGCGTGATCCCCATGCTCCACCGGCTGGTGGTCGCTCCGATCATGGAAGGGCGCGTGATGCGCGGTGTGATCGTCGAGAGCAAAGCGGGCCGCGAGGCGATCCTCGCCAAGCAGATCGTCGATGCCACCGGCGATGCCGATCTGGCGCACCGCGGCGGCGCGCCCACGATCAAGCACCCGGTAGACGAAATGATGTCGGTCTCGGTGATGTTTTCGATGAGCGGGGTGAACAAGCCGCGTTTCATCGAAGCGGTGAAAGCCGATCCGCAGACATACGGCGATTGGGCGGGCAATGGCGAATGGGACATCACCACCGATGGCAAAGAGGACGCGCTGTTCTCACCGTTCTTGCGCAAACCCTTCCAGCAGGCGCTCGATGCAGGGCTCCTGCCACCGAACCTGGCGACCATTGCCGGCACATGGGGCACCGTTTCGGATCAGGGCGACCTCACGTATCTCAACCTCGTCCACTTCACCCTGGATGGCACCGATCCTGCCGCGCTGACCGAGGGTGAGATGCGCGGACGGCGCGATGCGATGCTGGCCATCCGGGCGTTGCGCGGCTTCATGCCCGGTTGCGAGATGGCCAAGATCCGCAATTTCGGCATGACATTGGGTATCCGCGACACCCGCAAGATCGATGCGGCCTATAACATGACCGCCGATGATGTGCGCCAGCAAGGCCGTTTCGAGGATTCGATCGGCATCTTCCCGGAATTCATTGATGGCTACGGCCTGCTGATCCTGCCGACCACCGGGCGGTACTTTCACGTGCCGTACCGTGCGTTGCTGCCCCGGGGCATCGATAACCTGATCGTCGCCGGGCGCGTGATCGGGGGCGACAAAGTAAGCCATGCCGCGGTGCGCAACATGATGTGCTGCGCGGTGTCCGGTCAGGGCGCGGGTACGGCGGCCGCGATTGCGGTGAAGACGGGACGGAGTTTTGCCGATATCGATCTGAGCGCGGTGCAGACCGAGCTGCGCAGGCAAGGCGCTCGCCTGCACTGAACACCGCGTCGCAAAGGCGAGGACCTCTAGCAAGGAAGCACGAGCCTGCGCCCCGGCGAAGGCCGGGGCCTCAGTCCTGCTGACACGATGTTGCGTTTAACCGACTGAGTCCCGTGCCTGCCCAGGCGCGAGGATCAATCTGCGGCGACCATCGGCCGCACCTCGTGCCAAAAATGCAGCAATGCCGCAGCATAGCTTGACGGCACATAAGCAACGCATGCGTCCTCGTTCTCGACGAACAGCCGCACCGCGACGTGATCAATCACCGTCGCTGCGCAATGCGCCGGCATGAAGCTCGCGGTTTCAGCATCGAACACCCCGCCCTGCATCAACAGCGCGCGCCAGCCCGGTCCCGCAATGCGCACGCGGACAATGCCGCCGCCAATCGCGGTGATCGCACCGTCCTGTGCCAACAGCCCTTCAATCCGCGCTACGTCACCCTCGCATAGCCACACGGTCGGTTCAAAGCGCAGCAGCGTCAGCCCATCGCCAGCCGCCGATTGCCCCATGACGGGCAACGCAAAGCCCAGCGCCGCCGCGCACCGCGCAGAAACATCCGCAGGATTGCTCCAGACTTCAACCGCATAAAGCGGCGCGGCCGGCAAAGCGGTGATCGTCAGCTCAGTCACGATAGCGCTCCCCGGCGGGGTCATAGAAATGCGGTGCAACCACACGCACCCGCGTCGTGATCCCGCGCGTGGGCGATGTGGCCGTCAATTCCTCGCCGTGCCGTGAATGGCCCCCGGCCAAATGCGCGAGCGCGATCGAGCCGCTCTCGATCACCCGCCGTCCCGCTGCCGTCACATGGCCTTGCGGCGAACCGCCGCCAGCGCCGATCAGCATCGCCCCTTCGGCAATCTCGCCGCCCAGCGCTTCGAGACCGACCAGCTCGATCCGGCCCGGCTCGCTCAGTGC
>Ga0164294_10001296_pt1 | contig 23320 bp, 21 predicted proteins | sample GEODES005metaG_FD_111479 | JGI IMG/M metagenome (GOLD analysis project Ga0164294, IMG submission 111479) | Oligotrophic lake water microbial communities from Sparkling Lake, Wisconsin, USA - GEODES005 metaG | ecosystem: Environmental > Aquatic > Freshwater > Lake | place: USA: Sparkling Lake...
ATCGCACTCCCGCCACAGCCGCGGCTCGACACCGGCATGGCAATGACGCCGCTGGCCATCAAGGCCGTACAGGAGGGCTCGCCAGCTGCCTCCGCCGGCATCGTGGCGGGTGATCGGCTCGTGGCGGTCGACGGCCAGCCGGTCGGCGATCCACTCGGTCTCGATGCTGCGTTGCGCGGTCGCGTCGGCGAGGCGGTAGCCGTCACCCTGGCAGACGCCGCCGGGGCCCAGCGGACCATCGAGGTGCGGCCCCGCGAGGTCACCTGGCGGGACGACGAGACTGCCGGCATCGGCAGCCCGGCATCAGTAGCGTCGCTCGGCCTGGCCATCCCGGTCGATGCGGTCGTGGCGGCGGTTGTCCCCGACGGCCCAGCGGCCCGGGCCGGAGTCGTCGCCGGCGACCGGATCGTGAAGGCGACGATCATCGAACCGGGCGAGGAGCCCGATCCGGCCGCAGGCATCGAACTCTCGCCGCAGCAGCCGAGCTGGCCGGTGGTGGCCGCGGTGCTTCAGCAGCTGCCCGCCGGCACGTCGCTCATGCTCGCCGTCACATCGGCGAGTGGCGATCGCCGCGAGGTACGGCTGGAGCCCAGTCCGGCCGCAGACCGGTTCGTCACCGATCGGGGGCTCGTGTTCGAGCCGGTCTACGAGACGATCCGGGCCAGCTCGTTCGGCGACGCCCTGGGGCGGGGGTTTCGCAAGGCGAAGGAAGATCTCTCGATGGTCTACGGCTTTCTCGGCAAGCTCTCCAAGCAGGAGATCAGCCCGCGGCTCCTGGGAGGACCGATCGAGATCGCCAAGCAGGCCGGCCGGTCGGCGAACGAGGGCTTCGGCCGACTGCTCCTGTTTCTGACGATGCTCAGCGCGAATCTCGCGGTCGTCAACTTCCTGCCCATCCCCGTTCTCGACGGCGGGCATATGGTGTTTTTGGCCTACGAGTGGATCCGCGGCAAGCCGCCCAGCGAGGGCGTGGTCGTGGTGCTCAGCTACCTCGGCCTCGCCCTGATCCTGTCGTTGATGTTTTTTGTGTTTGGCCTCGACCTGGGTCTGATTCCCCGACGTTGACGCACGTGACCATCCCGTCGACGACCGCGGCCGATCTCGACCCCGGCCGCAGGGCTGTCGGGACGTTTCCGGCGGGCGTGACGGTGGTGGTGTTTGACGTCGTCGGCACGCTCGTGGAGCCCGTGCCCTCGGTGGCGGAGGCCTATGCCGCGGCTGGCAGGCGGCATGGCATCGATCTCGGTGCCGCCGAGATCGACCCGCGATTCCGGTCGGCCTGGCGGCGGCAAGAGGGGATCGACGCGGTGGCCACGCCACCGTACACCACCTCACGCGGCCGGGAACGGGCCCGGTGGCAGGCGATCGTGGAGGATGTCTTCGGGCCGGCCGACGTCACCGCGGCGGTCTTCGCCGACCTCTGGGAGCACTTCGGCCGGCCGGAGGCGTGGAAGCCGATCGCGGCCGGGGCCGCGCTGGTGCGGGCGGCCGTCGACGCCGGACTCGTGGTAGCGCTGGCGAGCAACTTCGACGAGCGGCTCCTGGCGATCGCGCCAGTCGTCGAGCCGCTCACGCTCGCCGACCATGTGTTCGCATCGTCCGAGATCGGCTGGCGAAAGCCAGCCGTCGAGTTCTTCCGCCAGGTTGAGGCGCGGCTCGGTTGCCGCCCGCACGAACTTGTGCTCGTGGGTGACGATCCCGACCTCGACGTGGCCGCCGCCGGGCATGCGGGCTGGCGGGCGATCCGCATCGGCTGACCAATCGTCTCGCTGTCCTACCGGCACGTCAGGCCGCGGCTCGTTCGGCAGGGCGGCAGGCGACGGCGAGCACGGCCCCCCGGGCCCCTGCCAGCCCCCCGTAGGCGGCGGCGAACGCGAGCCAGCCAATCACCAAGGCGATCCGCGGGGTGACGCGATCGACGAGCGGACCGGCCCAGCTGGCGGCGACGCTTTTGACCGCGCTGATCGCGAACCAGACCAGTGGAATGAAAGCGACGGGCACGCCCAGGTCGGCCGCCCGCACGAGCAAAAACTGCTCGCTGGCGGCCCCCAGCGCCCAGATGGCCACGCACCCCAGCAGCACCCACTGTGCCGGCGACAGCGTGGCGGTCGCCTCGACGGCCGCCGGCCGCCGGGGCGGATCGCGGACGAACCGCCAGATCACGGCGAGCGTCGCCAGCCCCGGAACGATCGCCAGCAGGAAGAGCGTCCGCTCGCGGCCCGGAAAGGCGAGCAGGAACAGCATGGCCATCAGCGGCCCCAGCGCGGCACCGGCGTGGTCCATGGCCCGAATGTGGCCGAAGGCGCGGCCGCGGACGGCGGGGCCGACGAGGTCGGTGACGAGGGCGTCTCGCGGCGCGGAGCGAATCCCCTTGCCAAACCGGTCGGCCGTCCGCACGGCGACCACGCCGAGGGGCGTCGCCACCAGTCCGACGAGCGGCCGCACGACGGCCGAGAGGCCGTAGCCCACGAGCACGAGCGGCCGGCGGCCGAGCCGGTCGGAGAGCGTTCCGGCGAACAGTCTCACGACCGCCGCGACGGCATTGGCCACGCCGTCGATCAGGCCGATGTCGAAGCCGGTGCCGCCGAGCCCCTTCACGAACGCCGGCAGCAGCGGGTAGATCGCCTCGCTGGAGAGATCTGTCAGAAAACTCGTCCAGCCCAATGCCCGCACGGTGGCGGGCAGCTCAGTTGGCGCCCGCACGGTGGCGGGCAGCTCTCCTTCGCGAGACACCGGGCCGGGCGGCTGCGATGAGGTCACTCCTTCGTCCTTTCAACGAACGGTGGAGGCCGGGACTGGCGGATGCTCGACGAGCGTTGAAGATTTCGCCCGTTCGAGGTTACCGCCGACCGACGGAAGCGCGAACGATTCCCGCGAGGAGACATCCGCCATCCCGGCCGCGGCGCCGCACCGGGCCAAGAACCTCACTGCCGGTCGGCCCCGGTGTCGAGCACCGCCATGAAGGCCTTCTGCGGAATGTCTACCGAGCCGATGCTCTTCATCCGCTTCTTGCCCTCCTTCTGCTTCGCCCAGAGCTTCTTCTTGCGGGAGATGTCGCCGCCGTAGCACTTGGCCGTGACGTTCTTCCGCATCGCGGAGATCGTCTCGCGGGCGATCACCTTCGTGCCGATGGCAGCCTGCAAGGCGATCTCGAACATGTGGCGGTCGATCTCGCCGCGGAGTTTCTTGACGATTGCCCGGCCGCGGCGGTCGGCATCGCGCCGGTCGCAGATGATCGAGAGCGCGTCGACCTGCTTGCCCCCCACGAGGATGTCGAGCCGCACGAGTTCAGCCGGGAAATAGCCCACCAGTTCGTAGTCCATGGTGCCGTAGCCCCGAGTCACGCTCTTGAGCTTGTCATGGAGGTCGTAGATCACCTCGCCGAGCGGCAGGTCAAAGGTGAGCATCGCCCGGGTCGGGGAGAGGTACTCCGTCTTGAGGTAGGTGCCGCGGCGATCGGTGCAGAGTTGCATGACCGGGCCAATCTGCTCCACCGGCACGAGGAAGTTCGTCCGCACGATCGGCTGGAGAAACTCTTCGATCTGACCGGTATCGGGTACGTCCTGCGGGTTGGTGATGTCGATCGTCTCGCCGGTCGTCTTCTTGATGCGGTAGGTGACGTTTGGGGCGGTCTGCACGAGGTCGAGATCATGCTCTTTCTCCAGCCGCTGCTGGATGATCTCCATGTGCAGGAGGCCGAGGAAGCCGCAGCGGAAGCCGAAGCCGAGGGCCTCGCTGCTTTCGGGCGCGTATTCGAAGGAGGGGTCGTTGATCGAGAGCTTTTCCAGCGCGTCGCGGAGCTCCTCGAAGTTCTCCCCTTCGCTCGGGTAAAGGCCGCAGTAGACCATCCGCTGCGGCGGCTTGTAGCCCGGCATCGGCGAGGCGGCGTGGTCTCCCGGGATCGTGATGGTGTCGCCGATGTGCACCTGCTTGACGTCCTTGATGTTGCACACCAGGTAGCCCACCTGCCCGGCCGAGAGCTTCTCGCAGGCCCGCCGCTGGGGCACGAACTGCCCCAGTTCGAGCACCTCGTGAGTGACGCCCGTCTCCAGGAAGCGGATCTTCTGCCCCTTGGTGATCGTGCCGTCGACGAGCCGCACGTAGGTGATCGCCCCGCGGTAACTGTCGTAGTGGCTGTCGAAGATCAACGCTCGCAGGATCGCATCCGGATCACCGCTGGGGGGCGGAATCCGCTCGATGATCGCGGCCAGCAGGTCGTCGATGCCGATGCCGGTCTTGGCGCTGGCCTTGATCACCTCGGCGGGATCGATCGCGAGGCTCTGCTCCATCTCGTGAAGCACCTCATCGACGCGGGCGTGCACGAGGTCGACCTTGTTGATCACCGGTACGATCGTCAGGTCCAGATTGAGCGCCGCGTAGGCGTTGGCCACTGTCTGGGCCTCGACGCCCTGGAAGGCGTCGACGAGCAACAGCGCGCCTTCGCAGCAGGCGAGGCTCCGCGAGACCTCGTAGTGAAAATCGACGTGGCCGGGCGTGTCGATGAGGTTGAGCTCGTACCGCTCGCCCTGATGCCGGTACTCCATCCGCACCGCCCGGGCCTTGATCGTGATTCCCCGCTGCCGCTCGAGCTCCATGTCGTCGAGCATCTGCTCCTTGAGCTGCCGCTTCTCTACCGTGCCGGTCGACTCCAGCAGGCGGTCGGCCAGCGTACTCTTGCCATGGTCGATGTGGGCGATGATCGAAAAATTGCGGATGTGTTTGCAGTCCATGAAGAGATTGTACTGTGTCAGGGCTGCCTCCGGTGATCGAGCCGGGCGAGGCCTGCGGCGCCGATCGATCCGGCGTCGCCACCGAGGCTGGCGTAGCGGATCGAGGTCCGGCGGGCGAGCACGGGAAACGTGCGGCGGCGGACTTCCTCGCGGACACGCTCGAGAAACGCCCGCCCCACCGGATGCTCCTCCCGGCCGAAAGTCATCGCCCCGCCGATCACCACCGCCTCCGGATCGATGGTGTGCATGAACGTCACGATGCCGATCCCCAGCCACCGGGCCGCCTCCATCAGCAGGCCCATGGCGAGGGCGTCGCCGGCCCCGGCCTCACGGGCGATCACCACGGGGGTCAGCTCCTCGCCCGCGGCCACCGCCGCGGCGAGCGAGCCGGTGCCCCCGGCGGCCAGCGCCTCGGCGGCCAGCGCCTTCAGCGACGTGGCGCTGGTGTAGGCCTCGAGGTGCCCGGGCTGACCACAGGGGCAGACCCGCGCCGTCGGTGCGGGATCGACGATGATGTGGCCGCACTCCGAGCCGTGGCTGTGGGCTCCCTCGACGTTGACATCCCCGATGATGATCCCGCCACCGACGCCGGTGCCGAGCGTGAGCAGCACCAGCGACGACGAACCGCGGGCCGACCCCACCCAGTATTCGCCATAGCCTGCCGCGTTGGCGTCATTGGCAAACGTCACCTCGCGACCAGCATGGGCCGCCACCCGGTCGCGGAGCGGAAAGTCGTCCCAACCGGGGAGGTTGCCTGCGCGAACGATCGTCCCGGCGGGAATGTCGAGCGGACCGGGAGACCCGAGTCCTACCCGGGCGACGTCGGCCGTGGCGATGCCGGCGCGGCCCGCGAGCGTGTGGACCGCCCGACCCATCCGAGCCGCCGCATCCTCCGGGCCGCGGGCCGCGTGCGTCGGCTCGGTGTGGAACGCGACGATCCGCCCCAGATCGTCGAGGAGCGCGGCTTTGATGTTGGTGCCGCCGAGGTCGATGCCCGCGTAGAACGGCCGGGCGGCCTCGGACAGCGGCAGGAGCGTACGCTCGGAACTCATGACGTGGTCACCGGCAGGGAAACACCTCGCACCACTCGAAACAACCCACTTCGCACCGCCCTGCCCCCTGGGCTCACTCCGGCAGCCGGCTGGTCTCGACGGACGGCGTCGGGCCGGTGCAGGCCTTCATGAACTCGACCAGATCAGCCCTCTCCTGCGACGACAGCTTGAGCGGCCTGATCTTGTCGCTCAGGTGCGGATTCGGGTGGCCGCCCTTGTCGTACCACTCGACCACCTCCTCGAGCGTGGCCACCGAGCCGTCGTGCATGTACGGGGCCGACAGGGCTACATTTCGCACCGTCGGGGTCTTGAAGGCCCCCGTGTCCCCCGGCTCCTTCGTCACCACGAACCGGCCCAGGTCGGGCTCCGGCTGGTCCATGCCAACGCCGAGGTTGTGGTAGTTCTCGTCCGCGAGGTTGGCACCGACGTGGCAGGCGGTGCAGTTGCCCTTCTCGGTGAAGAAGATGTCGCGACCGCGGCTGGCCGACTCCGACATCGGGTTCGCGTCGGCAGCTTCCTTCGCTGCCTTGTACTTCGCAGCGAGCTCTGGGTCTTCGGCGATGTCCTCCTCGTCGAGGGTCGCGAAGGCCCGCAGTTGCTCGCCGTAGTCGTAGGCGGACGGGGCCGTGACCAGCACCCGTTCGAAGGCGGCGATGGCCTGCCCCACGCGGTCGATCGTCAGTTCACCGAACACGGTCTCGAACTGTTTTGCGTAGACAGGATTCTCGGCGAGCCGCTTGACGACACCCTCGTGCGTGAAGCCCATCTCGATCGGGTTTTGGATCGGGCCGATCGCCTGGGCCTCGAGCGAATCAACGCGGCCGTCCCAGAACTGCTTGCCCGATAGGATTCGATTGTAAGCGACGGGCGAGTTGCGGCCTCCACGCTGGCCACGAAGACCCACGCCGGTCTTCGTCTGGGCGGAGTAGCCCTCCGCCGGGCTGTGGCAACTGGCGCAGCTCACCGTGGAATCGACCGACAGCCGCGGATCGAAGTAGAGTTGGCGGCCCAGTTCGACCTTCGCACGGGTGAGCGGATTGGCCTCGAGACCCGTGATCTGGGCCGCACCCTGCGAGAGTCCCAGCGGCAGCACCGGCTCGAGCACGCGAGAGTTCCTCGGGTCGGCGAGCCAGGCATCAACCTCCGCAAGCGTGATTGGGCCCGTGCCGGGCACGCCGGCGGTGAGCGATGGATCGCCAAGGATGACCCTGTCACTCAGCGTCGGGCTCGGCTGCCTGTTCGGCTCGACGGCTGACGCCTCAGTTGGCTGCTCAGTTGGCTGCTCAGTTGGCTGCTCAGTTGGCTGCTCAGTTGGCTGTTCGATCGGCTGCTCCGGCGGTGCCGCATCGACCGCGCCGGCTGCAGGGGTCGCGGGCGTCGCACCGCTGGCCGGCGCCATTTCGATGGTCTCGATCTCGACCACATCCTCCCGGGCGATCGGGCCGCCGGCGGGGGCGCAACCGGTCGAGCCCACGATGGCGAGCACTCCCACGGCCATCCACGAAACTGCCGTGGAAGCCACCATGCACCACGACGCCTGACGAACAACTGGCTTGACCACGACACGCGCTCCTGAAAAGTCTCGGACGACGTCTTTATGCCACGAAACTCGATCCCAGAGTTTAGGCCGGAGGCAGCTCTGGAAAAGTGCCGATCTGGCCGCCCGATCTGGCCGCCCGGCTACCGCCGCCCGCGGACGATGTCGGGCACGATCAGCCACTCCAGGTCGCCGGGGTGCCCCGGGCCGTCGGCGAAGGCGATCGACGCCACGGCCCCCTTGTCCATCCGGATCGCCGCCGACCCGTCGCCGATCGAGAGGGCCACCAGCCGGCCCACGCACGGGGCATGCCCCACCCAGGCGACGCTGGCGGCATCCTGCGCGATCGTCCACTCGACGATCGCGTGCCAGTCGGATCCAGGCGCCAGCGCATCGACCACGACCACCGGTGGCTGCCCGGCCAGTTCCTCCGCTAGGATCTCGGCGGTCTGCCGGGTGCGGACCAGCGGGCTCGTCGCGATCAGGTCGACCGCCATGCCCGCCCGGGCGAGCCGCTGCACGAGCCGGGCGAATCGGCGGCGTCCCTTGCGGGTGAGCGGTCGAGCATGGTCATCACCGCCTGCGGCCACGTCTTCAGCGACGGCATGACGGATTACGTAAAGCTGGGTGGTGAGCAGGGCCATGGTAGGGATTCTCGCCTTCCTCCGCCGGGTCCACAAGCCGCCCGGCGCCTCCGCCGTTCATGGTCATGCCCTTCGCCAGAGGTCGTCCCAGGCGAGCCCCGCCCCCCGCACCGTTTCGTCGGCGTCGCTTCGCCATCGCGCCGCGTCCACGGGATAGCCGGCGGTCGGCCGCAGGCCGGCCTGGCGGCCACACCAGTGCTCGTTGAAGGCGGCCATCGAGAGCTCACGCGCGTACTTCGCCGTCATGCTCGCCAGCGCGACGGGGAGCCGCGACTCGCCCCGCACCGAAAACTCGATCCGGCAGGCGGCCGCGGGGAGGTGATAGGCCGACCACTCGGGCGTCTCGGCGATCACCTGCACGAGCGGGGCGGCGAAGGAATGCGAAACGAGCGGCGCATACCGGCGGCGTCCGCCGTGGCGGTCGCACCACACGACCACCGGGCCGGGCTTGGCGGCACTCACGAGCGCGGCGGCGAGATCGAGCGTCGCGCGGGAGAGGATATCGCTCTTGTTGAAACCGGCGTCGAGCAGGGCGTTGAACTCGCGCGGCTGGATGATCCGAAACTGGACGGCCCGCAGGTCGACGCCTCGGGCAGCCAGGTGGCCCCCCGCCACCGCGGCGGAGTCGAGGCACTGCTGGCGGGCACAGGCCCGGGGGACGAGCAGGGCCTCGACCTCGGCGTGTTCCGCGACGGCGGCGGGCGGGCCATCCGCCGGATGGCTGGCGGCCAGCGCGGCCGCGAACGCCCGCCACGTGGCGGGCAGCGATCCCATGGCGATCCCCGCGGCCGCCAGCACGCCCCGCTCCAGCGCGGACAAGCCGGCCCCACCCCGGAAGATCTGCTTCGAATCGCCCCAGAGTCCAGCCAGGTCGGCGGCGACCGCCGCGAACACGCCGTCGACGTCATCTGCCGCGGCCGCGACCTCCCAGGCCGTGGCGGCCACCACGAGCGGCCCGAGGTTCGGTCCGTAACCCGCTTCGTCGGTGCCGACGACGAGCGTCACGACGACTGCCCGCCGCCCACCGGCCACTGCCGGCAGTATTCGTAGATGGCGATCGAAGTGGAGGTCGCCGCGTTGAGGCTGTGCGGCAGACCTGCCATCGGGATCTCGGCCACGCGGTCGAGGCGGTCGAGTTCGTCCTGTGTGAGACCCGCCCGTTCGTTGCCGATCACCAGTACGGTTCGGGCCGTGAAGCGAAAGTCGAACAGGCTCTCCGAACGGGTCGCCTGCTCCAACCCCACGATCTGGTATCCCTCAGCCCGCAGCCGATCGAGCACCGGCGGCAGGCTGCGATGCACCGCCACCTCAACCGATTCCGCACCGTCTCGCGCGATCCGGCCGTGCAGTCCGGCGGCGCCGCAGGCGATCACGCGGGCGATGCCGAAACAGCCGCAGGTGCGTACGATGTGTGAGAGATTCACGTGGCTTTGCATCACCGCGCAGGCCACGATCAGCTCGCGGGGCGCCGCGAGAACTTCGGGAGGCTTGTGACGGATGTGCTCGAACCGTGGCATGGCAGACCTGCTCCCGCGACGTCGCCGCGAACCTGGATTGTGCGGGAGGCGGGCCGCGCTGGGAATCCTCTGCGGTGCGGCCGCCAGCCTTGGCCTGGATCGCGGTCATGCCGGCGCCCCCGCAGCGGGGATCGTGGTGCGGCTCGTCGACCACGACGGTCTGATGGCGGAGGTGGCCGCGCATCGTGGGAAGGTGGTGGTGCTCGACTGCTGGAGCACCTCCTGCCCGCCGTGCGTCAGGGAGTTCCCCAACCTCGTCAAGCTCGCCGCCGCGCATTCCCCGGGCGTCGTCTGCCTGTCGCTGGCCTTCGAGTACGAGGGAATCGGTGCGGCCGAAGACTCGCTCCCCACCGTCGCTGCGTTCCTGGAGCAGGTCGGGGCGCACGGCGTGATCAACATGGCGTCCCGAGAGGACGCCGATGCGATGTACCGGAAACTCGAGCTTGCGAGCGTGCCAGCGGTCGCTGTGTGGCGAGCGGATGGATCGCTGGCCGTCCGCTACGACGACGACTTCGCCGCCCGCACGCTCGGCCGGCCATTCACCTACGCCGACGTCGAGGCGACCGTCCGCGATCTGCTGGCGGAAGCAGACCGTTGAGCCGACCGCAGCGGCGGCGGTAGACTCCTGCCCACCGCTCTCGCCGCGACCGCCGCAAAACAGCCCGAGCATTCCCGGAGCCCTCCGACCATGGCCGTGCCGCGACGCGCATCAATCACCGCTGCGGCCGAACCGGGCCGCCCGTCCGCCGGCCGGCGGGGCGACGTCGTCCGCAATCCGCTGGCCGCCGGCCGCGAGACGGTCGAGTCGATCGTCGTCGCCTTCACGCTCGCCCTCCTCTTCAGAGCCTTCGAGGCGGAGGCCTTCGTGATTCCAACCGGGTCGATGGCGCCCACGCTCATGGGTCGCCACAAGGATCTCGCCTGCTCCTCGTGCGGCGCCGAGTTTCGGGTCGGGGCCAGCCAGGAGTGGGACGAGGCCGCCGGCCGCATCCGTCCCGATCGGCTCGTGCCGGAGGCGCGGTGCTTCAACTGCGGCCACGAAATGCCGCTGGCCGTGCGGCCTGGCCAGCCCGATCCGCGGTATCCATCGTTCAACGGTGACCGGATCCTCGTCGACAAGTTCGCCTACGACTTCACCGAACCCCGACGGTGGGACGTGGTGGTCTTCAAGTATCCCGAAGACGCCAAGACCAACTACATCAAGCGGCTCGTGGGGCTGCCGGGAGAGACGCTGTTTGTCACCGGGGGCGACATCTGGACCAGTCGGGACGATGCCGCACCGGTGATCGCCCGCAAGCCTCCGACGACACTCGTGGCGATGCTGCAGTGCGTGAACGACAGCCGGCACGTGTCGCCGGAACTTGTGAAGGCGGGCTGGCCGGCGGCGTGGACCGATTGGGGAACACCGGCCGCGGCGGCCCGCTGGACGACGGCCGATGACGGCCGTTCGTTCACCGTCACCTGCGCTCCGGGCGAGACGGCCGAACTGCGGTATCGCCACCTGGTGCCGACCGACGATGCCTGGCGGCAACTCCGCGCTGGCGGCCGGCCGGAGCCACGACCCACGCCAGTCGATGACTTCCAGCCCTACAACACCGCGGCCACGCGGCTGCATCCCGTCGGTGACCTCGCAGTGGAACTGACGCTGGAGAGCCGGGCCGCCAGCGGACGGGTGGCGATCGATCTGGTCGAGGCAGGCGGGCGGCACCGGCTCCAGATCGATCTCGACGACGGGCGGGCGGAGGTCGCGGTGCCGGGCACGGCGGCCACGGCGACGGCGATGACGGCCCTGCGGGGCCGCGGCACGTGGCAGCTGATGTTTGCCAACGTGGACGACGAGCTGTCGCTCTTCATCGACGGCCGACGGGTGGAGTTCGACGCCCCAACCTCCTGGTCGCGGTCGCTGGCGACGGCCTCGGCTTTTCCGCCCCCGGCCGCCGCGCCGCCGGGCTCGGACACCCCCAGCGACCTTGCACCGGCGGGCGTGCGGGCCGACGGCGCCGACGTCCGCGTCAGTGGCCTGCGGATGCTTCGCGACGTCTACTACATCGCCGCGGTCGACGTGGAGCACAACGGCCGGGTGATCGAGGAGGACGTCCTCGACTTCCCGCTCGCCGACGGCCAGTACCTGATGTTTGGCGACAACTCGGCCGCCAGCAAAGACAGCCGACTCTGGCTCGACGGCCATCACGTCGACCGATCGCTCCTCATCGGCAAGGCCCTGGTGGTGTTTTGGCCGCATGCCGTGCCCGCTTCCTGGGGTATTCCGCTGCGGTTCCGCGGCTGGGATTTGCGGTTGCCCTCGTGGCCCAACTTCGGGAGGATGCGGTTTGTCCGGTGAGCGGCTGGTTCCGCCCCCGCGACATTCCCCGCTGGAGTGACATGGATGTCGCTTCTCTCCGTCGAAGGGCTCGTGAAAAACTACGGTCGACGACGCGTCGTTGACGGCGTCGACTTTCACGTCGAGACCGGTGAGATCGTGGGCCTGCTCGGCCCCAACGGTGCGGGCAAGACCACCAGCTTCCGCATGACGTGCGGAATCGTGATTCCCGACTCTGGCCGCGTGCTGCTCGACGACGAGGATATCACCGACTGGCCGATGTACCGCCGGGCCCGCGACGGTGGGATGGGCTACCTGGCTCAGGAACAGAGCGTGTTTCGCAAGCTCACCGTCGAGCAGAATCTGCTGGCGATCATGGAGCTCATCGGCATGCCCCCCAAAGAGCGGCGGCGGCGATGCGACCGGCTCATCGAGCAGTTCGACATCGTGAAGATCCGCCGTTCGAAGGCCCACTACATTTCAGGCGGCGAGAAGCGGCGGCTCGAGATCGCCCGCTGCCTGATCACCGAGCCGCGGATCATCCTCCTCGACGAGCCATTCACCGGCATCGACCCGGTGACGATCCATTCGATCCAGAAGATCATCTGTGGGCTCCGAGACGATGGGATCTCGATCCTGATCACCGACCACCGCGAGCGGGAGACGCTGGCGATCACCGACCGCAGCTACGTGATTCGTGCCGGCAAGGTGCTCTGCCACGGCAGCGCCCAGGAAGTGCTCTCCAATCCCGAGGCGAAGAAGTACTACTTCGGCGAAAGTCCCGGCGTTGACGCGGCGTAGCGGGATCCGACTGATCCTTCCGCGGCGTGAATCCGCCCCCTGGCGTAGACTCGTGGCATCCCCCGAGGAGGTCTCCATGCCCCGGTTTTCCTGGCACCGCTTCATTCTCCCCTCGCTCGCCGTGATCGTCGCCCTGGCTGTCAGTCCGTGGTCCCCGGCGGCGATCGCCGCCGAGGAGGCCGTCGCCGAACCAGCCGCCGTGATCGCCCCCGCGGAGGCGGTCGCACACGCCGGCGAGGAATGCACCGTCGAACTGGTGGTCGCGGCGGCCCGCAAGCTGCCGGGCAAGGATGTCTGCTTCCTCAACTCCAAAAAGGATCACCGCGACGAGGACAACTTCACCGTGGTCATCTTTAAGGACGGGCTCGAGCGATTGAAGGGCGACGGCATCGAGAGTCCCGCCGAACATTTCCTCGACGCCACGATCCGGGTTCGGGGTGTGATCGAGAAGCGTGACGGCCGACCCCAGATCGTGGTCGAGGAGCCAGGGCAGATCGTCGTCGTGACCCCGGCCGAGGAAGCCGACTCGCGAGAACCCTGATCCGGCCACGGCACCCGGCTCGGCGGCGGGCGCCCTCGAAGCCGTCTCATCCGGATCGGCTCGCTCAGCGTCCGGATCGCCCGCCGGCGCACCACTCCGCCACCATGCGACGCACGCCCCCCTTCACGTTACCACCTCCGCCCCGGGGCCTGCCCCGGCGGCTGCGCGCCTGGTACCTCGTGATCGCGGCGATCGTCTCGGCAGTCGCCGTCGCCACGGCGCCGCTCTGCCCCGTCACCGATGCGGCGGGCCGGCCCGCATGGAAAGTCCAGGCCGTCAACGATGGCGATACCGTGACCTGCATCGACACCGCGGGCCGGACGGTGCGGATTCGAATGGTGGGGATCGACGCCCCCGAACTCGACCAGCCGGCGGGCGGCCAGGCCCGCTCGGCCCTGGCCGGAAAACTCACCGCCGGCGTCGTCCGCGTCGAGGGGGATGCCCGCGATCAGCACGGCAGGCTGCTAGGCACGCTCTGGATCGACAACCGCGACGTCAACCGCGAAATGGTGGCCGACGGCTGGGCCTGGGCGTTCACCGGCTTCGCCGATGATGAGGATCTGCTGGCCGCCGAGTCGGCAGCCCGCCACGACCGCCGGGGGCTGTGGGCCGATCCCCGGCCGCTGCCGCCGGCGAAATGGCGGGAACTGCATCCCAGCCACGGTCAGCCTCGGCCCCGGTGATCGCCGCAGGTTCGCCCCCGCCCCTTCCGGCTTTCCACCCGCTCGTTTAGCGTCACGGCATGTCTTCACCGCGCGATATCGTGATCACGGGCCTCGGCGTCGTCAGCCCAATCGGCATCGGGCGGCAGGCGTTCTGGGAATCGGTGCTTGCCAACCGCAGCGGTATCCGCCCGCTCACGAGCTTCGACACCTCGGGGCTCGGTGTCCGGTTTGGCGGTCAGATCACCGATTTCGATCCAAAGCTCGCCGTGCGTCCGCGGAAGAGCCTCAAGGTGATGAGCCGCGACATCCAGCTGGGCTTTGCGGCGGCTGACCTGGCGCTCACCGACGCGGGGATCTCCGTTCCCACCGTCACCACGGAACGCTTCGGCGTGGTGTTCGGCAGCGACATGATCTACGCCGACCTCGAAGACCTCGAGGGCACCTACCGCCGCGCGGTGATTGACGGAAGGTTTGACTACTCACTCTGGGCCGAGGCGATCCAGCAGGAGCTCCACCCGCTCTGGCTGCTCAAGCACCTGCCCAACATGACGGCCTCCCACGTGGCCATCGCGCACGAGGCCCGCGGGCCCAACAACTCGATCGTGCTCGGCGACGTGTCGGGGCTATTGGCCGTCGCCGAGGCCGCGAGCGTGATCCGCCGCGGCTGGGCCGACGTGATGCTCGCCGGCGGGACCGGCTGCCGGCTACACCCGACGGCGATGGTGGCGCGGGGCGCCGCCCAGCTTTCGCACCGCGGCGACGAGTTTGAGTCGGCCTCTCGTCCGTTCGATCGCGACCGCGACGGCCTCGTCAACGGCGAGGGGGCGGGTGCCATCGTGCTCGAGTCGCGGGCGCATGCCGAAGGTCGCGGCGCGACGATCCTCGGACAAGTGCTCGCCACGGCGTCACGCTGCGAGCCGCTGGCCCGCGGCACGGGCGTGCAGGGAACATCGCTGCGGCAGGCAATCCGCGGAGTCTGCCGGGCGGCGGGGCTCGCGCCCGGCTCGGTCGGCCACGTGAATGCGCATGGCCTGTCGACGGTCGAGATGGACCGGGTCGAGGCCAGGGCGATCGCCGCGGAACTCGGCGACGTGCCCGTCACGGCGCCGAAGGCCGCCTTCGGCCACCTGGGGGCCGGCGGCGGCGTGGTCGAGATGATGGTCAGCGTGCTGGGGCTCGCGGCGGGCATCGTGCCCCCGACGCGAAACTACCAGACGCCCGACCCAGCCTGCCCGGTCAACGTGGTGCACGGCGAGCCCCTCACGGGCCGGCCCGCCACGGCGATCGCCGTGAACCTCTGCACCACCGGCCAGGCCGTGGCGGTGGCCCTGGCCGGCGAGTGACTCCGGCGGCGGTGACCCGCCGCGAGAGCGGCCTCACCACGAGCCGTTGAAGCCGAACGAGACGCCGTTGTAGAAGGTCTGACCACCGACGTCGATCGGGTTGATGTCGCGCTGGTCGAGGTTGAACTGCCTCGTCGCGGTGGCCATACCGGCCACCCAGAGGAAGTCGTAGCCAGCCTGCAGTGAGAAGTTGGGGTTGATCTGCCAGCCGGCCAGCAGCGTCAGGTCGCCGATGAAGCCCGGTCCCGTCCGCGAGGCATTGGCGATGAAGTTCGTTGTTCCCTGGCTCCCCGGAGGGGCGCCGGTGGTGTTCACCCCGAAGGCCGACTGGTGGGTGTTGGCGAACGACAGGGCCGGCGCCGCTCGGCCGCGGATGCCCCAGTAGTAGAACTCGTTCTGGCTGATCAGTTCGCCGCCGATGTTGAGACCCAACAGCCAGTTGGCTGCGTTGATGGTGTACTGGCCGCCGAACTCCTTGCCCACCGGAATCTCATCGGCCGGGCGGCTGCTGAGCAGTCGGAAGTCTTCGTTCACGTTGGCCAGTCGCGTGCCCACGATCAGCGACGGGAGCCAGCCACGTTCTGCATGCCGGCTCCAGTTGCCGCCCGGCGACATCACGAGTTGGTCGCGGCCGAGTCGACGGCGGAGCTTGTAGTTCCACTCCCAGCTGTTGAAGTCGCAGTTGAACTGGGTCTGGAAGGTCCGGGCACCGTTGAAGCCCGGGGCGAAATAGCCCAGCGGCGTCTCGAAGCCGAGCGGCCCCAGGGCGGTGAAGCCGTCGTTGTCGTTGTAGTTCATGCCGCCGTAGTAGATGAACTCCACGGCCCGATCGCGATCGAGGTAATCTTTCCCGAGCGATTTGCCGAGCGTGATGCGGGCCCCGGGCGCGACGTTGAACGGTTGGGCCGTCGTGGTGTACTCGGGAAACTTCAGACCGAAGCCGGTTTTCGTGGGTAGCGGGAAGGTGTCCCGTGCGATGACCACCCGCGTCGTCCGGCTGCGGTCCATCCACAGCGATTCGCCACCGAGGTACCAGCCGCCGCTCTGAAACCAGCGGCCGGAACTCGCCTCGAAGGGCATCTCATCGACCTCGCAGTCGTCCATGAGCATGCCGTCGAACGCCCGCGATGAAACGTCGAGCATCTGCGGTGGCTCCGCCGCCGACTCGACCACCGACTCGACGATCGGCATCGGCTCGGCGTCCGCCAGGACCATCTCCTCGCTGAGCACCGACTCGGCGGGGCCGGACATGGCATCCGCCTCGGCATCGGGTTCGAGCAGGATGCGGTCCTCGATAACCGTCATGCCGGCCGGCCCGTCCGACGCATCGGAGAGCACCGGGGGCATGGCCGCGGGGTCAAACCCATCGGCGGCCCGCACGAGCGGCCAGGTGGCACAGCAGCACGTGGCCCAAGCCACGAGCACCATCACTGTCTGATTCAGGCGAGCGGTCACGGTCGGCCTCACACGGTTGCGGTTCGATCGCACGCAGGAAAACCCTCACGATCGTTAGGATCATCGTCCTCGGCATGACCCCTTCCACAGTAAATTTCAGCAAGGTCGCTCGTTGGTTGCCCAAACCCCCGCCCGCGGCACGTCTCGTGGCCTGATCGCGACCGTCTCGCCGGGCCATCCCATCCGGAATCAACCGATTAATCCGGCCCTGGCAACCTGGGCTGAACGGGTAGGCCGGCCGCATTCGATGAAGGAGGGGTCATGCTTCCCAAACGTCACCATCTCCTGCTCGCCGGCCTGCTGCTGTTCTGTGCCGGCATCCAGTTCCGCCTGGTGCAGTCGTTCACGCTCAACGAAAAGTCGAGCACGTTCGTCGCGGCCCGAATGGGAGGGGGCCAGCAGCAGGCGATCTGGCAGGCCACCCCGCTCCGCAAGGTCGTCGAGCCGCCGCGGTGGCTCGGGCTGGCCCTGATGTCGGCTGGCGCGGTGCTGACGGCCAAGAGCCTGTCGATGAAGGGCTAGGCAGCCTGATCCCGGTCTCAGGCACCGCCTGCATCAGATCGATCTCGCCGTACGGCGTCTCCAGCGCAGCGAGCCAGAGCGGTGATTCAGGGCATCCGCCGGCTTGGTCACTCCAGATCGTCGTCCGAATCGCCGGCCTGCTCGTCGGCGTAGGGGTCGAGGATGCAGGCCGGTTCGCCGCAGATGTCGGCGTCTTCGTCGGTGTCACAGACGAGGGCCATCAGGGCATTTTTCTCACTCTCCGAAATCTCGGCCTTGCGAAAACTTCGGAGAATCTCAGGCACGGGGTCCGTCAGGGCGGAATCCGTGTCCAGCCGGATGCGGCCAAACACGAGGCCGCTGCGACGGCCGGCGACATATTCGCAGAGCGAAACCAGTTCTTCGCGGTTCATCCTTCGTTCCTCCGTAGCAGGACGGTTCCTCCGTGACAGGACCTTCGGCCCGGTGGTGTGCCATGCCCATACAACCGTACGGATCATGAGCGGCTAAGGTTCAGCCCCCCAGCTGGCCGAAGGACCTGACGTCCTTTCCCCCGAAGGACACTTTCCCGCGGCGCCCGGGGCGGGGAAAATCAATCTGTGGTGAGGCCGACCCGATCCGTACCCTTCTCCCGCGCCGGTGGCGTTCGCCGCGGCGATGAGACCAACTCATGCACGCAACACGACCTTCCAGCGGCCGCACGACCGTCGACTGCCTGGTGACGGGCGGAACCGGGCTTGTTGGCAACACGGTGATCCGGATGCTCCTTGAATCCGGGCAGCGGGTCCGGGCCCTGATCCGCGGGCGATCCGGCGACCGGGAGTTTGGCGACCTCGACGTCGAGCGGGCCTATGGCGACGTCACCGATCCGGAGGCGGTTCGCCGGGCCGTCGCGGGAGCCCGGGTGGTGATCCACTCGGCGGCGATCGTGCACGTCGGCTGGAAGCTGCTCGCCGACATGCGGCGGGTCAACGTCGAAGGTACGAGACTCGTCGCCGAGACGGCCCGCCGCGAGGGCGCCCGGCTCATCCACGTCTCGAGCGTCAACGCCCTGGGTCTGACGGGCGACGGCACGCCCGCCGACGAGGAGACGCCCTTCGGCAACACGGTCGAGTGCCCCTATGTCGTCACCAAGCGGGAGGCCGAGCGGGCCGTGCTCGATGAGGTGGACCGCGGCCTCGACGCCGTGATCATCAACCCGGTGTTCATGCTCGGCCCCTGGGACTGGAAGCCCTCGAGCGGCCGCATGCTCCTGGAGGTGGCGCAGGGTCGCGGCCTGCTGGCACCGCCTGGATCTCAGCATTTCGGCGATGCCCGCGACGTGGCCGCGGGCATCATTGCGGCCATCACGGCCGGCCGGCCCGGTCGCCGCTACATTCTCGGCGGGCACCACCTGCGATTCATCGATGCCTGGACGCTGTTCGCGGAAGTGACCGGGCGTCGGCCGCCGCGCGGGGAGGCGCCGCTGCGGGTCGTGCGGCTCGCCGGACGACTCGGCGATCTGATCGCCGGCTGGCTGGGCCGCGAGGGCCCGCTCAACTCCGCCGCCGCGAGCATGTCGTTGCTCTGCCAGCACTTCAGCAGCGCCCGTGCCCGCGCGGAACTCGGCTATACGATCAGGCCGCTGGAGGAGTCGGTCGAAGACTCATGGAAGTGGTTCTGCGACCAAGGCTATATCAGGCGGGGCCGGCTGACCGACCGCCGGAAGGCCTCCTGACCTCGACGCGATGGGCGTGCAAACACGCTGTCTTGGTTCAGCGTGAGCCACCATGACACAACCCGTGATCCCGCGCTGGCGCGGATTCAACCTCACCGAACTCACTGGCGGACAGCGCGGCAAGCGCTTCGCCGAGCGCGACTTCGCCTGGATGGCGGAGTGGGGCATGGATTTCGCCCGCCTGCCGATGTCGTACTGGGCCTGGTCGACGACGCAGGACTGGATGAGGATCGATGAGGACGCGCTCAAGCCCGTGGACGAGGCGATCGAGTTCGGCCGCCAGCACCGTATCCACATCAACCTGAACTTTCACCGCATCCCCGGCTATTGCGTGAACGGACGCGAACGCGAGCCCTTCCTTCTCTTCGATAGCCCGCGGGATTCGATGGAGCGGGCACTCGAGGCCGCCGTGCACCACTGGCGCTTCTTCGCGCAGCGCTACCAACACATCCCCTCCGCGGAGCTTTCCTTCGACCTCTTCAACGAGCCACCATGGATGAAGGATCACGATCGCTACATCGAGATCGCCCGTGCGCTCGTCGCGGCCATCCGCGAGGTCAGCCCTGACCGGCTGATCGTGGCCGACGGTGCGGACATCGGCCAGACGCCCGTGATGGGGCTCGTCGACCTCAACCTCGTCCAGAGCACACGCGGGTATCTTCCGAAGATGGTCAGCCACTCCACGGCCGCCTGGGTACCGAAGGATGAGTTCGAATCGTTCGAATCACCCACCTGGCCGATGATGGACGCGAACGGGCTCCTGTGGAACCGAGACACGCTCCGCACCATGCTCGTCGAGCCCTGGATGCCACTCGTGAAACAGGGCGTGCCGGTGCATGTCGGGGAATGGGGCTGCTTCAACCAGACACCGCACGACACCTGCCTCGCATGGATGACCGACCTGCTCGCGATCTGGAAGGAAGCCAACTGGGGCTGGTCGTTGTGGAATCTCCGCGGCGGATTCGGCATCGTCGACAGCGGTCGTCCCGACGTCGCCTACGAGGACTTCGAGGGCCACAAACTCGACCGTATGATGCTTGAGATGCTGCTGGCTGGCTAAGCGGCTCACCGACTCAAGCGTTCGCGGGCCGGGTCGCCAAAAACGCCCCACACGAATCGCGGCACCATTGGGCAAAACGGCCCAACGCCGCGAAACCCTGCGAATCGGCGCAAAACCCCGAAAAACCTTCCAATGGGCGATATAGGACTCGAACCTATGACCCCTAGCTTGTCGAGCTAGTGCTCTAACCAACTGAGCTAATCGCCCGGAATGACCGTAGTAAGAGTCTCGCGCCGAAAACGGGCCGCGTCAAGCGATGGATGAACGGACGGCCGGAAACGACCATCTCCGCTTGTGGCCTGTGCAGGCATCCAGATACGCTCGGGTTTTCCGCTGAAAACAGCCCTCTTCACCTGGCTATTCCATCCATGCTCCACGTTCGCCTCCCCAACGGCACCGTCCACGAGTGTGCCACCCCCGCCCGCGTCGGTGACGTTCTGACAGCAGCGGCTGCCAGCACGCCCGGAACCACGAGTGGGGCGGCGATCGCCGCCGTCCTCGACGGCCAGACCGTCGGCCTCGACGCCCCGCTGCCCGACTCCGGCTCGGTCACCCTCGAGCCCCTGTTCGCGGGCGATGCCCGGGCCCTGCCCGTGATGCGGCACTCGGCGGCCCATGTCATGGCCCGGGCGGTGATGCGGCTGTTTGACGGGGTGGAACTCGCCTTCGGCCCCACGGTCGGCGAGGGCTTCTATTACGACATGCGGGCCGCGCGGCCGATCACCGACGAAGACCTGCCGGCCATCGAGGCCGAAATGAAGCGGATCATCGAGGCTGACGAGGCGTTCGAGCGGGTGGAGGTGCCGCGCAGCAAGGCGGTGGAGATCGTCCGCGATCTCGAGCAGCCGCTGAAGGTCGAGCACATCGAGACTGGCCTCGCCAATCATCCCACGCTCTCGTTCTACCGACAGGGGGAGTTCGTCGACCTCTGCCGTGGCCCCCACGTGCCGAGCCCAGGCTGCATCGGCGGCTTCAAGCTCACCAACATCGCCGGCGCCTACTGGAAGGGGGATGCCAACAACGCCCAGCTCCAGCGGCTCTACGGCACCGCCTGGTTCTCACAGGCTGATCTCGATGCCCACCTGGCCGCCCTCGAAGAGGCCCGCCGCCGCGACCACCGCGTGCTCGGCAAGCAGCTCGACCTGTTCACGACCAGCCCGCTCGTTGGCTCCGGCCTCGTGCTCTGGATGCCGAAGGGGGCGACGCTCCGGGCCACGCTCGAGGCCTTCGTCCGCGAAGAACTCGCGGCCCGCGGCTACCAGCCCGTCTACACGCCCCACATCGGCAAGGTCGACCTCTACAAGATCTCCGGCCACTATCCCTACTACGCCGACAGCCAGTTCAAGCCGATCGTGATGAGCGATGACGAGCAGTACCTGCTCAAGCCGATGAACTGCCCCCACCACACGATGATCTACAAGGCCCGGCCGCACAGCTACAAGGACCTGCCTCTGCGGCTGGCCGAGTTCGGCACGGTCTACCGCTACGAGCAGTCGGGCGAACTCGGCGGCATGACGCGGGTCCGCGGCTTCACGCAGGACGACGCCCACATCTTCTGCACCCACGAGCAGGTGGAGGCCGAGGTGGAGGGCTGCATCGACTTCACGCTCAAGGTGCTCGAGAGCCTGGCGTTTGACAACTTCCGCGTCCGGCTCGGCTTCCGCGACCCGGCGAGCGACAAGTACGTGGGGCCCGCCGAGCGGTGGGACGAGGCCGAGGCGGCGATCCAGCGGGTGGCGCGGCGGATGAACCTGCCCGGCTGCGAGCCCGAGCCGGGGGAGGCGGCTTTTTACGGCCCCAAGATCGACTTCGTGGTCAACGACTCGCTCGGCCGCGAATGGCAGCTCGGTACGGTGCAGCTCGATTACAACCTTCCCAGTGCCGAACGGTTCGACCTCGAATACATCGGGGCCGACAATACCAAGCACCAGCCCGTCATGATCCACCGGGCACCCCTCGGCAGCCTGGAACGCTTCGTCGGCGTGCTCATCGAGCACTTTGCCGGAGCGTTTCCGCTCTGGCTCGCTCCGGAGCAGGCCCGCGTGATCCCGGTGAGCGAGAAGAGCGAGGCCTATGCCCGGCAGGTGAAGGCGCGGCTCGAGGCGGCGGGCCTACGGGTGGGGATGGACCTGGCCGCCGAGAAACTCGGGGCCAAGATTCGCACGGCGCAGCTGGAACTCATCCCCATGATGGTGGTCTGCGGGCCGCGAGATGAGGCCGCCGGCACCGTGAGCCTCCGGGACCGGATCGATGGCGACCTTGGGGCGATGAGCCTGGAGGCCGCGGTCGAGCGACTGCGGGATGAGAATGCCCGCCGAGCCGTCCGGCACCGGCCCAAACCGCTCGCCGGCGGCGGCTCGCCAGCAGCCCAGTCGGCCGACTACTGAGCCGGTGCACGAGCGCAGCGTGGCCGGTCGAAGCCTCTGGGCGTGAGCCCTGGGGAGCAAGGCGTTGATCTGCTATCGAATCCAAACTCCTCCCACGCCTCGTTCCCTCGCTTTTCCCCTGGCGTATCCCTCTGGCTTTTCCAGGATCGCGGTAGGCTCCACCCTCGATGGCCCGCTTCATTCTGCTCGAACACACTGGCGCTCCGGACGACCCCGCGGGCCGACACGTCGACCTGTTGCTGGAGGCCGGTGACACCTGCCGCACCTGGCGACTGACGGCAATCCCCGCTCCGGGCCGGCCACCCGTGCAGGCCGCGGAGATCAGCCGCCACCGCCTCGAGTGGCTTGTCCACGAGGATGGCCCGGTCTCAGCCGGACGGGGACGTGCCCGCCGGATCGATTCGGGGACCTACCGGGAGATCCCGAGCAGTGACCGCGGTGGCGATGGGGAAGTCGTGACCGTGGAACTCGCCGGGAGCCACCTGACAGGGATGCTCCAGATCACCGCGACTCATGCCGCCATGCAGACCGCCGGTTTTCAGGGCGGTCCCGCGTCGGGATGACGGTCCGTTCGCCGCCGGGACCGTCACTCGCCACCACCGGTGACATCGGTACCATCGGCTCCGGCACAGACGGCTGATTCCTGCGTCCCGGGCCATCCGGTTCGAACGTAGAATGCGGTGGCGGGTCAGACGCGACCCGCCGCCCCTGTTCTCTTTCTTCTTCGAATCACCCTCCACCCGTAGGTGCCTGCATGAAGCCCCGTGAAGTGCTCGCGATGTGCCGCGAGAAGGAAGTGAAGGCCGTCGACCTGCGGTTCACGGATTTCCTGGGTGCCTGGCAGCACTTCACGATCCCCGTCGCCAAACTCGAAGAAGACACCTTCGAAGACGGCCTTGGCTTCGACGGCTCGAGCATCCGCGGCTGGCAGGCGATCAACGAGAGCGACATGCTCCTCGTGCCGGTGCCCACGACCGCGGTCGTCGACCCATTCGCGTCGATCCCGACACTCGTGATGATCTGCATGGTGCAGGATCCGATCACGCGGGA
>Ga0164294_10001298_pt1 | contig 23310 bp, 19 predicted proteins | sample GEODES005metaG_FD_111479 | JGI IMG/M metagenome (GOLD analysis project Ga0164294, IMG submission 111479) | Oligotrophic lake water microbial communities from Sparkling Lake, Wisconsin, USA - GEODES005 metaG | ecosystem: Environmental > Aquatic > Freshwater > Lake | place: USA: Sparkling Lake...
GGACCCACCAAAGCTGCAGCACAGCTTGAAAGCTCCAAGGCTTTTTCCAAAGCCTTCATGAAGCGTCACCACATTCCAACCGCGGCTTATGAGGTGTTTGAAGACGCCAAAGCCGCACATGACTATGTGGAAAAACAAGGCGCGCCTATCGTGGTCAAGGCCGATGGTTTCGCAGTGGGTAAGGGCGTTGTCGTTGCTGCTACTTTGCAAGAAGCGCACGAGGCGATTGACCACATGCTGGCCCCTGACCATACCGGCATTCGACACGCAGGGGGCAAAGCGCGGGTGGTGATTGAAGAGTTTTTAGACGGTGAAGAGGCTAGCTTCATGGTGGTAGCGCATGGACAAGTGGCTGTGCCATTGGCCACATCGCAGGACCACAAACGACTCAATGACGGCGACAAAGGCCCCAACACCGGCGGCATGGGTGCTTATTCACCTGCCCCTGTGGTGACGCCTGAAATACATGCGCGCGTCATGCGCGAAGTGATTCAACCGACGCTCAAAGGCATGGAGACTGACGGCATTCCGTACACCGGTTTTTTGTATGCGGGTTTGATGATTGGCGCCCTTGGCCAACTCAAAGTGCTGGAGTTCAATTGCCGCATGGGCGACCCCGAAACACAGCCCATTTTGATCAGACTCAAAAGCGATTTACTGGCCTTGCTGCTGGCCGCCACTGAACCGGAACCGACACAACTCGCCCAGATGGAGTTGACTTGGGACCGCCGTGTGGCATTGGGCGTTGTCATGGCTGCCCACGGTTATCCCGGCACCGTGCGTCGTGGCGACATCATTCGTGGACTGAAAGCTGACAAGCCGCACGCCATGGTTTTTCATGCCGCTACAGCAACGCAAGGCGCAGACATCGTGACATCCGGTGGTCGGGTGCTTTGCGTAACCGCGCTTGGCGACACAGTGCGTCAAGCGCAAGCCCATGCCTATGAACTGCTGGACACCATCCATTTTGATGGTGCCCAAGCAAGACGCGACATCGGGCACAGAGGTCTGAAACGTTGATGATCAACTCTTTGATTCAAGGACTTATTGAATGAATCCTGCATTTGCGCCTGTGCGCACTTATTTGATAGGCCTGCAGCAACGCATCACCCAGGCGTTGACTGAGATTGACGGCCACAACTTTTTGTCAGACAGCTGGGAAAAGCCCAAAGGCGAAACACTGCAAGGCAATGGCATCACCATGATCATGGAGCAGGGCAATGTGTTTGAACGCGCAGGCGTGGGGTTTTCACATGTCACTGGTCCCAAGTTGCCACCTTCTGCCACCCAACACCGCCCCGAATTGAACGGTTCACCCTTTCAAGCCATGGGTGTGTCTTTGGTTTTTCACCCGCGCAATCCTTATGTGCCAACAGTGCATATGAACGTCCGTGCTTTGATGGCTAACACCCAATCTGGGGAGTCAGTGGCATGGTTTGGTGGCGGTATGGATTTGACGCCTTACTACGGTTTTGAAGAAGATGCGGTGCATTTCCACCGCACTTGCAAACAAGCTTTGGACGGTTTTGGGGACCATTTGTATCCCCGCTTTAAAAGCTGGTGCGACGAGTATTTCTTTTTGAAACACCGCAATGAACCGCGCGGCATAGGTGGGATTTTTTACGACGATTTTTCCGAATTGGGTTTTGACCGCAGTTTTGAAATGATGCAAAGCGTCGGCAACCATTTGGTCAAAGCGTATTTGCCGATTGTTGAAAAGCGCATGAACACACCTTTTGGTGAACGTGAACGAGACCATCAGTTGTACCGGCGCGGCCGTTATGTGGAGTTCAATCTGGTGTTTGACCGAGGAACCCATTTCGGCTTGCAGTCGGGCGGCCGCACTGAATCCATTTTGCTGTCTATGCCGCCCTTGGTGACTTGGTCATACCAGCACCAGCCTGAGGTCGGGTCCGCCGAGCACCGCTTGTACACCGACTTTCTCAAACCCAAAGCCTGGATTTGAGCCTCTCAACCACACCTCACATTGGCTTGTATGGCGGCGCATTTGACCCGCCTCATGCCGGGCATCATGCACTGGCGGCTTGTGCAGTCGCTCAATTGCAACTTGATACCTTGTATGTGCTGCCTACCGGCGATGCGTGGCACAAAACCCAAGCCTTGAGCCCTGCAAAGCACAGACTGGCCATGGCATGTTTGAATTTTGAAGACTTACCCTCGGTGGTTGTTGACGACATGGAAATCAAGCGAGACGGGCCGAGCTATACGATCGACAGCTTGCGCGCCATCGCAAAACGCCATGCAGGTGCAGATTTTTTTGTTCTGTTAGGCGCAGACCAAGCGGCGCGATTTGAATCATGGAAGGACTGGCAATGGATTGCGCAAATGGCTTGTTTGGCGGTTGCGCCGCGAGTCTTAGGTTCGCAAGAAGAGGCTTACCCGCATGAGTGGCACAATCACACCCACATCAGGTACACGCTTTTGGACATGCCTTTGGAAAACGTCAGCGCCACCGATATACGTTCTGGCTTGGCGCAAGGCCTGCCGCCCGGTCAAACTTTGAAGCCATCAGTGTTTCAATATATTCAACATCATCACCTTTATTTGGACCGCCATGACAGAAGTCTCTGAAAAAAAAGACGTGCAGAAATTGCAACGCATCGTTGTAGACAGCCTTGAGGATGTGAAAGCACAAGACATTGCTGTCTTCAACACCGAACATCTGTCTGCGTTGTTCGAGCGGGTCATCATTGCCAGCGGTACATCCAATCGCCAAACCAAGGCCTTGGCTGCCCATGTGCGCGATGAAGTGCGCGATGGCGGTTTTGGCAAACCTCGTATAGAAGGTGAAGAAAACGGTGAGTGGATCATTGTGGACTGTGGCTCTGTGGTGGTTCACATCATGCAACCCACTATTCGCCAGTATTACCACTTGGAAGAAATCTGGGGTGACAAGCCGGTGCGTATCAAATTGGGCGCACCTGCGCCCAAACAAACGCCCAAAGTCGTTGTAGTGGAAGAGCCAGTGGTGAAGAAATCAGCCAAAGCCAAAACTGCTGCCAAATCTTCTGCCAAATCCTCATCTGATAAATCTAAATCCGCAAGAACCAGTGGCTCAGCCAGATCGGCTGCTGCCAAAAAACCTGCTTCTTCCACCAAAGCCCCAGCAAAAAAAGCTAGCAGCAAAGCACCGGTTAAAAAAGTCATTCAACCCAAAGCTGCCGCTAAAAAATCAACAAGCGCAAAAAGCGCTGTCCGCAAGCCTCGTGCATGAAACTGTGGGTGGTTGCCGTCGGGCAGAAAGTGCCCACTTGGGCGCAACTCGCATGGGACGATTATGCGAAAAGGTTCACCCCGGACATCAAACTGACATTAAAAACCGTCAAAACTGAACCCCGGGCCTCTAAAACTTTGCTCCAAATCTGGGCGGCCGAACGAAGCCGAATAGATGCAGCCATTCCCAGAGATTGCCACCGCATCTGGTTGGATGAAAAAGGCGAACAACTCAGCACCGCTGGTTTGGCTGCCAAATGGCGTGGCTGGCAGGATCAAGCCATGGATGTGGCATTGATCATCGGTGGGCCTGATGGTTTTGACCCTGCGATCAGGCAAGGCGGTCATGAGTTACTGGGCTTGTCAAACCTCACATTGCCGCATGCCATGGTTCGGGTCGTGTTGGTTGAACAACTCTACAGAGCCTGGTCTTTGCTATCTAACCACCCCTATCACCGGGAGTGAGCATGTTGCCGATGATTTACCTTGCCTCACAAAGCCCTCGCAGGCAGCAACTGTTGACGCAAATCGGCGTGCCGTTTGAATTGTTATTGCCAGAGGATGTGCAAGCAGCTGAAGATTTAGAGCAAGTATGGCCAGGTGAAAAACCTTTGTCCTACGTGAAAAGAGTCACGTTGCTCAAACTCAAAGCTGCCAATGAACAAATGCACAGGCAAGGTTTAGTACCGCGTCCGATTCTTTGTGCAGACACCACAGTTGCATTGGCTGACAGTATTTTCGGAAAACCGCTGGATCACGCAGACGCTGTGCGAATGTTGACTGAGCTATCTGGCCATACACACCAAGTTTTCACAGCTGTGGCGCTGAACTCAGGTCGCCAAATCAGGTGCAAAGTTCAAAAGTCATCGGTGACATTTGCTCGTCTGACCAGCCATGAAATACAAGCGTATGTGCAAACTGCAGAACCCATGGGCAAAGCCGGTGCGTATGCTATTCAGGGATTCGCTGCCAGCTTCATCCAAAAAATGGTGGGAAGCCACTCGGGCATCATGGGCTTGCCACTCTTTGAAACTCAGCAATTGTTAAGTCAGCTAGCCAAGGACACATGATGCAACACGATATTTTGATCAACTGGTCACCGCAGGAAACCCGCGTCGCTTTGGTTGAGAACGGCGCGTTGCAGGAAATACATATAGAGCGTTCACTTGAGCGGGGTCTGGTGGGCAATATTTACTCTGGTCGGGTCGCTCGTGTTTTGCCAGGCATGCAATCCGCGTTCATAGACATCGGCATGGAGCGTTCTGCCTTTTTGCATGTGGCTGATGTGTTCAATGGCAGTCAGCCCAGGTACTCTGACGGCGACAATCAGACGGCACTCATACCTATCGAAAAACAGGTGTTCGAAGGTCAAAGCTTGATGGTTCAAGTGATCAAAGATCCTATCGGTAGCAAGGGTGCGCGTTTATCCACCCAAATCAGTATTGCAGGAAGACTGTTGGTTTTTTTGCCGCAAGACAACCATATCGGTGTGTCGCAAAAAATTCCTCTAGAGCAACGAGAAAATTTGCGACTTCGATTGGTACAACTGGCGCATCAAAACGATGAGAAGGGTGGTTTTATTCTCAGGACCAATGGGGAAGATGCTACAGACGAAGAGTTGCAAGAAGATATCTCGTATTTGCGTAAAACCTGGGCCAAGGTAAAAACAAACTCGGTGCAGCAAGCACCTAAAACCTCGTTGCACCAAGACTTGAATTTATTGCAACGAGTATTGCGGGATATGGTGGATGAAAACACCCAAACTATCCGCATTGACTCGCATGAACAGTTCGGCATATTGCATGCCTTTGGCAGCGAGTTCATGCCCTCAGCTTTGTCCAAGCTTGCACATTACAAAGGCGAGCGCCCCATCTTTGATTTGTTCAATATTGATGATGAAATTCAACAAGCCCTGGGTCGCAAAGTCGTGCTCAAGTCAGGCGGCTACCTCATCATTGATCAAACAGAGGCGTTGACCACGATAGATGTCAATACCGGCGGGTTTGTGGGTGCCAAAAATTTCGACGATACGATTTTCAAAACCAATCTTGAAGCTGCCGGAGCCATAGCTCGGCAATTGCGCTTGCGAAATTTGGGCGGGGTTATCGTTACCGACTTCATTGACATGCAAAAAACAGAGCACCGCGAGGCTGTGCTTGCTGAGTTTTCGAAGCAGTTATTCCGCGACAAAGTCAAGACCGGTTTGAGTGGGTTCTCTGCTTTGGGTTTGGTGGAAATGACGCGCAAACGCACGCGGGAATCGTTGGCGCAAATGCTTTGCGAGCCTTGCAGCCATTGCCAAGGCCGGGGGATTGTCAATACCTCCAGAACTGTGGCCTACAACATCTTGCGCGAAATTTTGCGAGAAGCCAGACAGTTCAGTCCGAAAGAATTCCGCGTGTTGGCGTCGCCCAAGGTGATTGATTTATTGCAAGAAGAGGAAAGCCAGCACTTGGTTGGATTGAGTGAGTTCATTGGCAAACCGATTTCCTTGCAGGCTGAATTCGGCATCGGTTTGGAGCAATACAACATCGTATTGCTTTAAGACGCATTCAATTCGCAGGTATATATCCGGAATGCCCCATTTTGTACATGGAAGCATAAACACCATGTGTACTCATCAGACTTGCATGCGTTCCGGACTCGATGATGCGCCCGGCATCCATCACCACAATCCGGTCTGCGTTCTCGATGGTGGACAAACGGTGTGCAATCACCAGTGTTGTTCTGCCTTGCTGCAACTTTTGAAGCGCATCTTGCACCATGCGTTCAGACTCATTGTCCAACGCAGAAGTGGCCTCATCCAAAATCAAAATAGGCGCATTTTTGTACAGGGCTCTGGCAATTGCCAGGCGTTGGCGCTGTCCACCTGACAAGGTGGATGCGTTATGACCGACCAGAGTGTCGATATGGTTTGGCAAGGCTTGTAAAAACTCACCGAGATTGGCCGCCAGCAGACAGTCCACCACACGCGTTCTGTCGGGCTCTTGACCTAATGCCACGTTAGCGGCCAAGGTGTCATTCATCACAACCACGGTTTGGCTGACCATGGCAAATTGCTTTCGCAAATCATGCAAATTCCAATCTCGAATGGAAACTCCGTCAAGCAGCACGTCCCCGCTGGTCCACTCTACGAAGCGAGGCAGTAGATTCGCCAAACTGGTTTTGCCGGAGCCTGAACTTCCCACCAAGGCCACGGTTTCGCCCGGTTTGATTTCAAGCTCAATACCAAACAGCGCAAAGGGAAGATCAGGCTGGTATTGAACGGCGATATTGTGAAAATGCAAATGACCTTGGGCGCGCTCACTGCGGTGATGCCCACTGGTTTCAACCGGCGTTGCATGTATCAACTCTAGGGTTCTTTCAATCGCCGCCATACCTCGGGTGATTGGCCCAGCAACTTCTGACAAGTGCTTGATAGGGTTGACCAACATCAACATACCCGTGACAAACGCAGCAAATCCCCCCACGCTCATGTGGCTGTCTTGGCTTTGTAACAGGGCGACGCTGATGACGGCAGACAAAGCGACGGCGGAAAAAAGCTGGGTCAAAGGTGTAATGCCAGAGCTTGCGACCGAGGTCTTTAGCGCCAAACGAGACAAAGCAAGCCCGAGTTTTTCAAAGCGCTGAGTCTGCAGATGTTGCGCTTCATAAAGGCGGATTTCTCGGTGAGCCAAAGCCGTTTCTTCAACCGCATAAGACAAATTGTCTGTGGCCTGTTGAGATGACCGAACCAGCAAATACAAACGCCTGCTCAAGACTTTCATCAACCAAGCAACTGAGGGGATCAGCAAGGCCACGATCAAACTCAATTTCCAATTCAAGTAAAGCAAATAGCCAATCAATGCAATCAGTGTCAAGCTGTCGCGAAAGGTACCAATCAATGAATTCACCAAGGTTTGGGCGCCGACCTGAACTTCAAATACCAAGGTATTGCCCAATGCACTCGCGTTTTGTTGTTTGAACAATCCCATGCTCGCGTCTTGCAAACGATTGAACATCTGCATACGCAATCGCAGCAAACCGGTTTGAGTCACTTTGGCCACCGCAACTTGACCGACAAACATGCCCATGCCGCGAATGCCAAAAAGCCCTATCAAAGCAACCGGAACCAGCCAAACAGAAAAACTGTTTTGCTGAAAGCCTTTGTCAAGCAAAGGTTGCAGCAGGGCAGGCACCATGGGCTCACAAAGTGCCACCAACACCATACAAACAACTGCAGTCACCCATGCGTGGGTAGGGTACTTGAATAAGCCGGCACATCTGATCAATCGTTGTAGGAAATTTTTATCTTGGCTCATGGGTTGGATCACTTAATGCAGTGAAGGATTATCGCCTCTGAGCAGACAAACTCTGGTTAGAATGAACCAATATCACTCTTGCTGAAAAATATGACCCGACTTGTCATTGCGATTACTGCCCTGATAGGAATTCTGTTTGGTTATATGGGTTCTGCTCACGCAGAATTCAAAGTGGAAGTCTCTGGTGTGGGCATCACCCAGATTCCTATAGGCATTTCTGAATTCCGCTCCACTGAACTGGTTCCTCAAAAAATCGCACAAATCATAAGTGCTGATCTTGACCGCAGCGGGCAATTCAAAACCGCCAATCCGGGTGTCGTGTGGGATGAAAACACCCGTCCTGATTTTATTATTTTGAAACAAAAAAGTCTGGATGCGATGCTCACTGGCAGCATCACCAAACTGGCTGATGGGCGCTTTGAAATCCGTTACAGATTATGGGATGCCGTCAAAAGCGAAGACATGGGCGGACAGAAATTCATAGCGTTGCCTGCTGATTTAAGACTGGTTGCTCACCGCATCGCTGATCAGGTGTACGAGAAATTGACGGGTGACAAAGGTATTTTTTCAACCCGCATCACTTACATCACAAAGACAGCCAATCGACACATGTTGTGGGTATCTGATTCGGATGGTGAAAATGCACAGGCTGCGCTCACCAGTCCTGAACCCATCATTTCACCGAGTTGGTCTCCTAAAGGTAACGAATTGGCTTATGTGTCTTTTGAAACCCGAAAACCCGTGGTCTACATTCACGACATAAGCACCGGCAAACGCAGGGTGCTGGCCAATTTCAAGGGCTCTAACAGCGCACCCACTTGGTCACCTGACGGCAAAAATTTGGCCGTCACGCTCAGCAGAGACGGCGGCTCTCAAATTTTTCTGATTGACGCTGCCGGTGGTGAGCCTAAGCGCATCACCCAATCGTCTGGCATCGACACAGAACCCGTTTTCACTCCCGATGGCAGTGCGATTTATTTCGTCAGTGACCGTGGCGGTTCACCGCAAATCTACCGCATTCCCTCGTCCGGCGGTCCTGTGCAGCGGGTGACGTTCAGTGGCGGCTACAACATTTCTCCCGCACTGAGCGCTGACGGAAAATGGCTGGCCTACATTTCCCGAACAGGTGCTGCCTATAAGCTTCAGTTAATGGAGTTGTCTACTGATAAAGTTTCCACACTGACGGAGACAACGCTTGATGAAAAACCCAGTTTCGCACCGAATGGAAAACTTATTCTCTATGCAACCCAGATACAAGGTAAGGAAGCGCTGATGACTACCACTTTGGATGGCAAAATAAGCGCAAAGCTCGCTGGGCAGACGACAAATATCCGGGAACCCCATTGGGGGCCTTTTTTGAAACCTTGAATGTTGGAGTAAATTTCGTGAAATCTTTTTTATCTTTAGTGCTGGTCATTTTTATTACTGCTTGTGCATCCGGCGTCAAACTCAATGACGTGCCTGTCGAGGATAAATCCGGAGCCAAGCCCTCAAGCGATTTAACAAGCATCAAGCCGGCTCCAACCCAGTCAGAAACTCAACCTCAAAGCAAGGTTGAGCCTGTCACCCCTTCAACCAATGAAAATTACGCTTCTGGACCTGCCAACACAGGCAAGATCGTTTACTTTGACTACGACAGCTTTTCCGTCAAGCCAGAGTTCCAATCCGTTATCGAATCACATGCGCAATTTTTGAAAGCCAACCCGCGTGCACGCTTGTCTTTGGAAGGACACACCGACGAGCGCGGTGGCCGTGAATACAACCTGGCTTTAGGTCAAAAGCGCGCAGATGCAGTTCGTCAAAGTTTGAGCTTGCTCGGCGTTGGCAGCGGACAGATTGAAACAGTGAGTTTCGGCGAAGAAAAATCGGCAGTTCAAGGCAACAGCGAAGCTGCTTTTTCTAAAAATCGCCGCGCTGAATTTTTCTACAAATGAAACCAGGCCTGAAGTCAGCTTGCTTGTGCTGGATATTTTTAGCGAGTTCATCTCAGGCCGGTGTATTTGAAGATGACGAAGCCAGACGCGCTATTCTTGATTTAAGACAGCGGGTTGAAAATCTTCGTCAATCTCAAGCAGCCAGCGATGCAGCCCTTCAAAAATCGCTCGACGGTATCAACAAATCTCAACAGATTGTTCGTGATTCCGTCGCGCAAGAAGCAAAACAAGAGTCATCCCGCTTACAAAACGCATTGCTGCAATTACAGTCGCAAATAGACAGCCTCAAGCAAAATCTGGCTGAGATGCGCGGCGAAAAAGACCAGTTGCTGCGTGAGATTACATTGCTCAAACGTGGTCAAAACGACAACAGCTCAGGTTTAGAAGAACGATTGGTCAAAATCGAACAACGCATCGCCACTTTAGAGCCTGTGTTTTTTCAACTTGATGGTCTTGAGTTTCAAGCCGACATCACTGAGAAAAAAGATTTTGAACTGGCTTTGGCATCGTTCAAAAAAGGTGACTTCGCTGGATCCATCATTTCGTTTTCCGCCTTTTTAAGAAAATACCCTGACTCAGGCTTCAAACAAAGTGCCATGTTTTGGCTTGCCAGCGCAAAGTATGTCAAACGCGAATATGCTGACGTAGTCAATCAATTGAAGTCCTTCACGGGCATGAACGAAAGCCATTCCAAATTTCCCGAGGCTTTGTTGACGCTTGCCAATTCGCAATTGGAACTCAAGCAAACCCAGGATGCCAAAAAAACATTGACTGAGTTGATTTCAAAATTCTCCTCTTCTGAGGCCGCAGCCGCAGGCAAAGAACGACTTTCTAAATTGAAATAGCCTTGTGGCTGATCCGGTTTCCTACATACCTGCAGACACAGACAGACGCTTCAGCGGCATGTCACGCCTCTTCGGAGCGGCCACAGCATTGCGTATTCAAAATGCCAGCATGGCCGTTATCGGTATCGGCGGAGTGGGTTCTTGGTCTGCGGAAGCTCTGGCCAGAAGCGGTGTGGGCCGATTGACATTGGTAGACATGGACCATGTGTCCGAATCGAATATCAATCGACAACTGCATGCGTTGACGACCACTCTGGGTCAATCCAAAGTGTTGGCTATGCAAGAACGTATTCAACTGATCAATCCAGCATGCAACTTGCGCACCATAGATGACTTTGTCACACCAGAAAACATTGAGGCATTGCTGCCGCTTGACTTGGATTTTTTGATTGATGCCACTGACCAGGTCAGTGCCAAAGTAGCGCTTGCGGCATGGTGTTTAAAACATGGCAAACCCTTGGTCATGGTTGGCGCCGCTGGTGGAAAAAAAATGGCGCATCTGGTTGATATGGCTGACTTGGCTTCGGTCACTCATGACCCGCTGTTGGCACAAGTCAGGCAGCGACTGCGAAAAATGGGTTTTGTGTTTTCTGCCAAAGAACCAATCGGTATTCATGCGGTCTACAGCAAAGAAGACATCACACGACCTGAGTCCACCCTCGGTCAAGTCACGGACAGCAATCTGAATTGCCATGGCTACGGTTCTTTGGTGACAGTCACTGCCACGTTTGGGCACTGTGCAGCAGGCTGGGCTTTGAACCATTTTTCTCGTTGATTCAAATTTAACAGTCTCGTTAAATGAGAAAAAAACAGTTATACTGTGAGGCTTCGCGACGCAGCAAAATTGCAAACCGAAATGATGGGACGTTAGCTCAGTTGGTAGAGCAGCGGACTTTTAATCCGTTGGTCACAAGTTCGAATCTTGTACGTCCTACCACCCTCATTCAAAAAAACCAGTTCAATCGAACTGGTTTTTTTTTAGCTTTCTGTTGTTGCGTTTTCTAATAAATCAGTCAACTCTAACCATCTGGCTTCAAGCGCAGGTAGTTTTTCATCTATTTGTTTCAGTTGTTTGCCTTTGTCCGCTAATTCGCTCACCGCTTGCGTTTCTGACATCACTATATGCAACTCATTGCGTCGGACTTCCAATTGCTGTATTTGCTCTTCCAATTGCGCTAATTCTTTTTGGAATTTTTTGACAGAGGGGTTGGCGGATGAACTGTTTACAGGCTTGTTGGTTGGTTTAACCACCGCCACAGGCGTAGCCGTCGCCACAGACTTCATCCGCTTGGCCTCGTCTAACAAAAACTTTTGGTAGTCATCTAAGTCGCCTTCAAAAGGCTCTATGCCGCCACGCGTGACCAGCCAGAACTCATCACACACGGCACGCAACAAAGCGCGGTCGTGACTGACCAGCATCACCGTGCCTTCAAATTCATTCAAAGCCACCGACAAGGCCTCGCGGGTGGCCAAATCCAAGTGATTGGTAGGTTCATCCAGCAGCAACAGGTTAGGGCGTTGCCAGACCAACATGCACAGCACCAGGCGCGCTTTCTCACCGCCGCTCATGCTGCCTACGCTTTGCTTGACCATGTCGCCACTGAAATTGAACTGGCCTAAAAAGCTGCGCAAGTCCTGTTCACGTGTCGCTTGGCCGCAGAGCAAACTGTTCTGGGTCAAGCGCTTGGCCAAGGCAATCATGTGGTCAAGCGGGTTGTCTGCAGGTTGCAGCACATCGAGTTCTTGCTGCGCAAAATAGCCGATGTTCAAACCTTTGCCTTCGGTGATCTCACCGGCTACGGCTTGCAAGCTGCGCGCAACGGTTTTCACCACCGTCGATTTACCTTGGCCGTTGGCGCCCAGTATGCCTATGCGCTGACCGGCCAGCACCGAGCGGCTGACGTTTTTCACGATGACAGCGGGAGGCCCATCATCCGAGGGGTAGCCGAAACTCACGCCTTGCATGGACAACATCGGGTTGGGCAAATGCGCGGGTGGTTTGAATTCAAATTGAAAATCCGCTTCGCTGAGCAATGGCGCAATTTTCTCCATACGCTCCAAGGCCTTGACGCGGCTTTGCGCCTGCTTGGCTTTGCTGGCCTTGGCCTTAAAACGTGCAATGAATTTTTGCAAATGGGCGATCTTGTCTTGTTGCTTGGAGAATGCGTTTTGTTGCAAATTCATTTGCTCGGCGCGCATGTCTTCAAACTTGCTGTAGTTGCCGCCGTAGCGCATCAACTTGGCTGCATCAATATGCAACGTGACGTTGGTGACCGCATCCAAAAATTCTCTGTCATGGCTGATGACCAGCAACGTGCCTTCATAGCGCTTGAGCCAGCTCTCCAGCCAGACCAGCGCATCCAAATCCAAGTGGTTGGTCGGTTCATCTAGCAGGAGCAAATCCGACGGGCTCATCAATGCGCGCGCGAGTTGCAAGCGCATGCGCCAACCACCGGAAAAACTGTTGACGGGATTCTCTAGTTCGGTGGTTTTGAAGCCCAAACCCAAAATGAGGGACTGAGCGCGCGAGGGCGCATCATGCTCACCGGCATCTGACAAGGCCATGTAGGCGTTCGCCATGCGCTCACCATCATCCGTAGCTTCTGCTGCTGTGACTTCTTCGCGTGCAGACAACAAAGCGGTGTCACCATCGATCACAAACTCGGTGGCGCTTTGCGAAGTTTCAGGCATGTCCTGAGCCACTTGTCCCATGCGCCATTGAGTGGGGATGAAGAACTCTCCTGAGTCTTCTTGCAAACTGCGGTTAAGCAAGGCAAACAAACTCGATTTACCCGCACCGTTCCTGCCTACCAGACCGACTTTTTCACCCGGGTTCAAAGTGACCGAAGCCTGGTCCAGCAGCAATTTGGTGCCGCGGCGAAGAGAAATATTTTTCAGCGTAATCATGAGAGCAAAGCCTGTTTGGTGATCAACAGCACTTGCTCGTCGCCGGCACTGGTAGAGAGATAAGTCACATCAAGTGAGGGAAAGGCAGCGTGAAAGTGCTCGATTTCATGCCCGATTTCAAGCACCAACACGCCGTTGTTTGTCATGTACTGTGGGGCATGTTGGAGCAAGCCGCGAACGAAATCCATGCCGTCATTGCCGCCTGCCAAAGCCAATGCGGGCTCATGCAGAAATTCATTCGGCAAGTCGGACATGCTTTGTGCATTCACATAGGGCGGGTTGCACACAATCAGGTCGTATTCGCCCTTGGCATGCGTCAAACCATCAGACAAGCAGGCAGTGATGCGGTCTTGCAAACCATGTCTTTGAATATTGATGTCAGCCACAGCCAAAGCTTCGTCAGAAATATCCAATGCATCAACATGCAATGTGGGGTAAGCAAGAGCCAGCAACACGGCCAGACTGCCACCGCCTGTGCACAAGTCAAGTGCTCGTTGACTGTCAGGGTGCAACCAAGGGTCTATGCTGCCATGTGCAATGACTTCTGCGATCAGGCTGCGCGGAATCAAACAGCGCTCATCCGCATGAAAAGACACCCCTTGCAACCAAGCCTCGCCGGTCAAATAAGCCAAAGGCTGACGCGACTCTGTGCGTTTGCGAAGCAATGCCAATACTGTCTCGGATTCAGTCTCAGAAACAGGCGAATTCAATGGTGACGTGTCTGTATCCAAGGGCAATTTCAACGCCCACAAGACCAGCCACGCGGCCTCGTCCTCAGCGTTCAAGGTTCCTTGTCCATAGGCCACACCGGCTTTTGTCAGCGCCTGGCTGCAATGGTGAATCAACTCAACAGGTGTCATGCACCTGCCGTTTGAAGTGTGCGTTGCTGCAGTCTGGTTAACACGCCGAGGTAAATATTTTTCAAGCCATCGATATCGGCTAGACGCACGAATTCATCGATTTGATGGATGCTTTCGTTGGGTGGTCCGAACTCAATGACTTGCGGGCAGATTTGCGCGATAAACCGCGCGTCGCTGGTGCCGCCGGCGGTAGAGAGTTCGGTGCTGATGCCCGTGTTGTCGAGAATGGATTGCTGCACCACTTCAAGCAAATCACCCGGTATGGTGATGAACGGCAAGCCGCCCAGTGTCCATTTCAACGAGTAATCGAGTTGGTGTTTTTTTAAGACGGCTTCCAGCTTTAGCTGCAAACCTTCAGCGGTGGATTCGGTGCTGAAGCGGAAATTGAAATCAACCACCACTTCGCCGGGTATGACGTTGTTGGCACCTGTACCGGCGTGTATGTTGCTGACCTGCCAACCAGTGGGTTGAAAAAAAGCATTGCCTGTGTCCCATTCGATGGCCGCTAACTCAGCCAATGCTGGAGCCAGCATGTGTATGGGGTTGCGTGCGAGTTGCGGGTAGGCGATATGACCTTGCAGACCTTTCACGGAGAGTTTGCCGCTCAATGTGCCACGCCTGCCGTTCTTCACCATGTCGCCCATGCGATGCACAGAAGTGGGTTCACCGACGATGCACCAATGCAATATGTCGCCGCGTGCTTTCAAGGCTTCCACCACTTTCACCGTACCGTCTACTGATGGACCTTCTTCATCGCTGGTCAGCAAAAAAGCCAAGTTAAAACCCGCAGCATTTTCACTATGCATGAACTCTTCGGTTGCCACCACCATGGCGGCCAGCGAGGTTTTCATGTCGCTGGCGCCTCGGCCGAACAACTTGCCATCGCGGTGTGTCGGTGTGAACGGGTCGCTGCTCCATTTGTGAAGAGGACCGGTCGGCACCACGTCCGTGTGTCCGGCAAACACCAAGGTTTTGGCATGAGGATTTGCACTGCGCTTGATCGCCCACAAATTGCTCACACGTGCATGCTCAGGCCCGTGGTCCATGCGTTCGCACACAAAACCAACCGCGGTCAAACGCGCGCCAATCAGCGTCAAACATTGCGCGTCATCAGGCGTGACCGAAGGGCGGGCAATCAGTTGCTCGGCCAGATCCAAAGTCGAGGACATGGTCAGTCGCGCAACAAATCGTTGAGGCTGGTTTTGGCGCGTGTTTGGGCATCGACTCGTTTGACGATGACAGCGCAATACAAACTGTATTTGCCGTCTGCGCTGGGCAGATTGCCTGACACCACCACGGAGCCCGAGGGTACGCGCCCGTAAGTCACTTCACCGGTGGCGCGGTCGTAAATTTTGGTGCTTTGACCGATGTACACGCCCATGGAGATGACCGAGTTTTCTTCGATGATCACGCCTTCCACTACCTCAGAGCGGGCACCGATGAAACAGTTGTCTTCGATGATGGTGGGATTGGCTTGCACAGGCTCGAGCACGCCGCCGATACCCACACCGCCAGAGAGGTGCACGTTCTTACCGATTTGCGCGCAAGAACCCACGGTGGCCCAAGTGTCGACCATGGTGTTTTCATCTACATAAGCGCCGATATTCACATAGCTGGGCATGAGAATGGCACCTTTGGCGATGTAACTGCCACGGCGCGCCACGGCTGGCGGCACCACACGCACGCCACTGGCTTTCATGTGTGCTTCATCCATGTTGGAAAACTTGGTTTGCACTTTGTCGTAAAAGCCGAGGTCTCCCGCTTTAACCACGTGGTTGTCCTTCAAACGGAAAGACAACAGCACTGCTTTTTTTAACCATTGGTGGGTGGTCCATTTACCGACGGATTCGCGGGTTGCCACACGCAAGCGGCCTGCATTGAGCTCAGCAATCACATGCTCTACGGCATCCACGAGTTCTTTGGGTGCGGCAGCAGGACTGTATTGGGTGCGGTTTTCCCAGGCGGTATCGATAACGGATTGCAGTTGTTGAGTCATGGTGAGGAAGTTAAAAGTTGGAGTGAACAAATTGAACGATACGGCTTGCCGCTTCGAGGCATTCCTGAGGTTGTGCGACCAAAGCCATGCGAATACGACCCTGGCCTGGGTTGATGCCGTTGACCTCACGTGCCACATAACGACCGGGCAACACCGTGACATTGTATTGAGCCAGCAAGTCCCTCGCAAAAGCCTCGTCATCTCCCCCGGGAACGCCCGCCCACAGGTAAAAACCGGCGTCTGGCAATTTGACGTCCAGCACTTTGGCCAGCACAGGTGTAATTTGGTCGAATTTTTCTTTGTAAAGCGCGCGGTTGGCAATCACGTGCGCTTCGTCGTTCCAAGCCGCGATACTGGCATGTTGCACCATGCCGCCCATGGCGCTGCCGTGGTAGGTGCGGTAGAGCAAAAAGGGCGCGATCAACGCCGCGTCCCCGGCGACAAAACCGCTGCGCAGACCCGGCACATTGCTGCGTTTGGACAGACTGGTGAAACATACTAAGCGTTTGAAATCGTTACGTCCGCACAAAGACGCTGCTTGCAAACCGCCCAAAGGCGGCGTGTCGCCAAAATAAATTTCGCTGTAGCACTCATCAGAGGCAATCACAAAACCATATTCATCGCTTAAAGCGAACAGTTTTCGCCATTCATCCAAGGGCATCACAGCGCCGGTGGGGTTACCGGGTGAGCACACAAACAGCAAGCGGGTTTTCTTCCAGACATCAACCGGCACACTGTCCCAATCTACAGCGAAATTTTTGGCAGCCACACTCGGCGCATAGTGCACACTTGCGTTTCCTAAAAATGCAGCGCCTTCATAGATTTGATAAAACGGATTGGGCGACACCACCACGCTGTCTTGCTGTCCGTCAAGCACCGTTTGAGCCAATGCGAACAAGGCTTCGCGCGAACCGTTTACCGGCAAAATTTGAGTGGTCGGATTGACCGAAACCGCATACCTGCGGCTCACCCAATCTGCACATGCTTGCCTGAAAGCGGGCAATCCTGCGGTTGCGGGATAGGCCGCTAATTCAGAGGTATGCGTTCTCAAGGCTTGAATAATCAATTCAGTTGTCGCGTGTCTGGGTTCTCCTATGCCCAGACTGACCGGGGCGTAGTCAGGATTTGGCGCAATCTCTGAAAACAAATGACGTAATCGCTCGAATGGATAGGGCTGAAGTCTGGAAAGTAGTGGATTCATGGCTGATATTATCTGTCTCATGTACATTTTCCTCGATACAGCCAAGGCTGGCGAATTTGCGATGGACCACTCGCAACAGCTCAATCTGGCTGAAACTTTCGTCTCCAGCTTGCACAACGACCTCGCATCGCTGCAGCTCGCCATGGGCAACGCTGACACGGCGGCCCTCAAGCGACTGCTTCACACCTTCAAGGGTTACATCACCTTTTTGTGCAATGACGAACTGGCTGATCAATTGGTTCGACTTGAAGCCTCAGCCAGAGAATTAACGGCAGAACAACTGCATCCGGATTTGAATAAACTGGTGCCGTCTTTAGCAGCTATGCATCAAGAAGTCTCCCATTGGCGAGACCATTTATTACAACAGCAGACCTGATCTGGCTGTATTGCTCCTCTCACATTCCATCCGTATCAAAGGTTTACAGTGCGTCTTAATTCCATCAAGTTGTCGGGTTTCAAATCCTTTGCGGACGCCACCAACTTTTTGTTGCCGGGTCAACTCGTCGGTGTCGTCGGCCCCAACGGATGCGGCAAATCGAACATCATTGATGCGGTCAGGTGGGTGTTAGGCGAAAGCCGCGCCAGTGAATTGCGTGGTGAATCCATGCAGGATGTCATCTTCAACGGCACCAACACACGCAAACCAGCCAGTCGCGCCAGTGTGGAATTGGTGTTTGACAACCAGTCTCACCGCGCTGGCGGTCAGTGGAACCAGTTTGAAGAAATTGCTGTCAAGCGGGTGCTGACCCGTGACGGCAACAGCAGTTACTACATCAATAACCAACCGGTTCGCAGACGCGATATCCAGGATGTGTTTTTAGGCACTGGTCTTGGCCCCCGCGCTTACGCCATCATCGGTCAAGGCACCATCAGCCGCATCATCGAATCCAAACCTGAAGAACTGCGTTTGTTTTTAGAGGAAGCTGCAGGCGTTTCCAAATACAAAGAACGCCGCCGTGAAACAGAAAACCGCTTGAGCGATACGCGGGAAAACCTGACGCGAGTGGAAGACATCTTGCGTGAACTCACAGCCAATCTCGACAAATTGGAGCGCCAGGCAGAGGTGGCGCAAAAATTCAATGGCTTGCAGCAACTCGTCACCCAAAGACAACAGCAGCAATGGTTTTTAAAGCGTGCACAAGCGCAGTCAGAGCAACTCGCCGTGCACCAACAAGCCGAGCAAGCAGCCAATGCGCTTGAGGGCAAAACTGCCGAATTGCGCCAGATTGAAGCCGGTGTAGAACACATCAGACAAGCGCATTACGAATCCGGCGAGCAAGTCAACCAAGCCCAAGGTCAGTTGTACCAAGCGAGTGCTGAGGTCGGCCGTCTTGAAGCTGAAATACTTTTTGTGGTTGAAGGCCGTCAACGCGCACAAGAACGCTTGGTGCAAATTCAAACCCAGACACAGCATTGGAACGATCAGTCTTCACAATCTGTGGCTGAAGCACAGGCGCTGGAAGAAAACCGTGCTGTCCTCGAATCACAAGTCGCCAGTTTGCAAGACGATATGGAGTCTTTGCAATTGCGTTTGCCAGACATTGAACAAGTTTGGAGTGACGCTCGCCACGAAGTTCAAAACCAATCGCAGCAAGTCAACCAGGTTCAGCAACAAATGAAAGTGCTGGCCGCCGAGCAACGCGGCTTGCAGGAACAAATCCAACAAATTGAATTGCGACTTGAGCGACTGAAAACCGACCACGGCGCATTGGATGCGCCAGATGACCAACACTTGGAGAAGTTGCAGTTGCAACTCACACAAGCCGAGGAACTCTCTGAGCAAACCCAAGCGCAATCTGATCAACTCGAAGCATCCGCCGAAGAGGTGGAGCAGTCCCGCAAACAAGCACAAGACACGTCCAACCAAGAATCTGCCAAATTGGTTGAACTACAGGCGCAACAACAAGCCTTGAAGACTTTGCAAGAAAAATTACGCAGCGATGAGCGCTTAACGCCTTGGCTGAACAAACATGGCTTGCAGTCCTTGCAACCCTTGTGGAGCAAGATTCATATCACCCCAGGATGGGAACAGGCGCTTGAGGCCGCATTGCGTGAAAAACTGGCCGCGCTGGAAGTCTCCAAGATCGATAGCGTCAAAGCGTTCGCGACTGACACACCCGCTACCAAATTAAGTTTTTACACGCCTTCAGTCGCAGCTACCGGCACACCAAGTTCGAAATTGCCCGCGCTGTTTGACCAATTGAAACTCAACGATGCCAGCCTGAGCCCATTGTTTGCAGACTGGTTGACCGGTTGCTTCACTGCCAAGAGTATGGAAGAAGCGCTTAGCAATAAACAACAGCTTCAACCCGGCCAACAAATTTTCACACCGCAAGGCCATGCGGTGAGTTTGCACAGCGTGAGCTTTTACGCGCAAGACTCAGAGCAAGCCGGTTTGCTCGCGCGCGCACAAGAAATTGAAAATCTGGACAAGTTGATCCGTGCCCAGTCATTGATGTCTGAAGAAGCACGTATGCAACTCGCGCGTGCTGAATCCGCTGCGGTTCAATTTGCACAACAGCGCTCGCAGGTGCGTGTGCAAGCCACACAAACCCAAGCGGCTGCCCACAGTTTGAAACTGGATTTTCTGCAGGCCCAACAACAGGCTGAACAAGTTCGTACCCGCCAAGGTCAACTCGCCACAGAGTCCGCAGAGTTGCAAGAGCAATTGAAAAAATTGCAAGAACGCACACACGAAGATGAAGCGCGTTTTGAAAATTTGGACATGCAAATGGCGCAGACCCAGGACAGGCATGAAAGCTTGCAAGAAAAAGCGCAACTCGCAGAACAACAGTTGAACCAAGCGCGCGAAAACTTCCGCCAAATTGAGCGTCAGTCACAGGAGGCGCAATTTAATTTGCGCACCATGGCGGCCAAGCTGGCCGAACTGCAACGCACCCGTGACACCGCAGCACAACAAATTGAACAACTGGGTCAAGAAGGTGTTCGTCAGCAAGCTGAGTTGGTCAATTTGTCGGACTCGGCGGCCCAGTCCGGTTTGCAAGATGCATTGGCGCTGAAGTTGGAACGTGAAAACCTGTTGGCTTCCAAACGCTCTGAATACGATGATTTGACCGCCAGACTGCGGGTCAGCAACGAGGACAGATTGAAGACCGAGCGCGAGTTAGACCCTTTGCGTCAACGCATCGTCGACGCACAATTGAAAGAACAAGCCGCGCGTCTGGGCTTTGAACAATACGACAGGTTCTTAGAGGAAGCTCAGGCAGATTTGGGAGCTATCGAAACTTCGATCGAAGAAGAAAAAATCAAACTCACCGGCTTGCAAACTGAAATTGACGGTTTGCAGCGTGAGATTCAATCTTTGGGGGCGGTCAATTTGGCCGCTTTGGAGGAACTCGGCGTGGCCAGCGAACGCAAACAATTCCTTGACGCACAGTCTGCGGATTTGAATGAAGCGATCACCACACTGCAAGATGCCATTCACAAGATCGATATCGAAACACGTTCTTTGCTGTCTGACACTTTCGCTACCGTCAACCACCATTTCGGCCTCATGTTCCCTGAACTGTTTGGCGGTGGTACGGCGAAGTTGGTCATGACAGGGGACGAAATTTTAGATTCCGGTGTGCAAGTCATGGCGCAACCACCCGGCAAAAAGAACCAAACCATTTACCTCCTCTCTGGCGGTGAAAAAGCACTGACGGCCATCGCTTTGGTGTTTGCTATTTTTCAACTTAACCCCGCGCCGTTTTGTTTACTGGATGAGGTTGACGCGCCTTTGGATGATGCCAACACCGAGCGCTACACCAAACTGGTTTCAAGCATGTCCAAGGAAACCCAATTTCTGTTTATTTCACACAACAAGATCGCCATGGAAATGGCTGAACAATTGATTGGTGTGACCATGCAAGAGCAAGGTGTTTCCCGCATCGTGGCGGTCGATATGGAAGAGGCGGTCGGAATGGTGGTCAGTGCATGAGATTCAAGCCATGAGCCATTTCCAAATGTGGCTGGCCATCGCTGGCGGCCTGGTACTTGTGCTGGTGGTCGCGCACAGCACTTGGACATCCCGTCAAAGTCAACCCAAGCAAGCCGAACCGTTTCTCAGTAACGATGAGCTAGAGGCCTTGGAAGTATTGCCCACAGAAGTTGCATCTAGTGAACCAGATGCCGAATTAGAACAAAGCATGCACGCGCAGGTCACAGAGCGCGACATCAAGTCACAGCTTGATGCCTTGATTGATGTGATCGCCACCATCGAATTGGATTCACCCGTATCCGGTGAAGCTGCCATTGCCGCCTTGCCGCCTATTCGCCGGGTAGGAAACAAGCTGTTTGTGGTGGAAGGACTCAATGCAGACAATGGCAATTGGGAATCGCTTCATACGCAACGCTACTACAGTGCTTTTCAAGCCGGTATTCAAGTTGCCAACCGGCAAGGCCCACTGAATGAAATTGAGTATTCTGAATTTGTGGTCAAAGCACAGGCCTTTGCCGATGTGTTTTTAGCCACGCCAGAGTTTCCAGACATGCAAGAAGCCTTGGCACATGCGCGCGAATTGGATCAATTTGCCAATGCACACGACGCACAGTTGAGTTTCACCTTGCAAGCGCGCAAAGCCGCGTGGAGTCCGGGCTATGTCCAGCAACAAGCAGCCCGCCTGGGTTTTGTGCCCGGCGTGATTCCCGGACGCATGGTGGTGCCATCGGCTTCTCCCGGTTTGCCACCTGTGCTTGTTTTGCAATTCGATGCGCGTGCCGCCATGGCCGAAGACCCTAACCAAGCGGCATTGAGAAGCATCAGTTTGAATTTGGATGTGCCGCAGGTGGCTCAAACAGAACAGGCTTTCGCACGCATGTGCGAGACAGCGCAAATATTGTCTGACGCGATGGACGGTTTGGTCACAGATGACAACGGACAGGCCTTGTCAGAGCCGGCCATACAAATGATTGACCGTGATTTGCGTCAACTCTATGACGAACTTACCGCACGCGATCTGACCGCAGGCTCGCTGCAAGCCAGACGTCTTTTCAGCTGACAAGCATTACATGCAGGAACGCGTTGCATATCTTCGCAGCCAACTGCAACTCGCGGGTCATCACTACCATGTGTTGGATGAACCGCTGATTCCAGACGCTGAATACGACCGCTTGTTCAAAGAACTGCAAGCCATTGAAGCAGAGCATCCGCAATGGATCACGCCTGATTCACCCACGCAACGGGTAGGCGGCACACCCGTGGCTTCATTCATGCAGGTATCGCACAAGGTACCGATGCTCAGCATTCACACCGAGACCGACATCAGCAAAGAGGGTGCGTTTCAGTTTGATACACGCGTGCGCAAACAACTGGAACTCAGTCCTTTGGATCCTCCGGTTGAATACGTGGCAGAGTTGAAGTTTGACGGGCTTGCCATCAGTTTGATTTACCGCCAACATGTGTTGGTTCAAGCCAGCACCCGAGGAGACGGCGAAACCGGGGAGGATGTGACGCACAACATCCGCACCATTGGACAAATACCTTTGCGTCTGAGCCAGGATGCACCCGCTGATTTAGAAGTGCGCGGCGAGGTGTATATGCGCCGTGACGATTTTGAAACTCTGAATGAGCGCCAACGCCATCGCATTGCAGAAGGTGTGAAAAACGAGAAAACGTTTGTCAATCCGCGCAATGCAGCAGCGGGTGCAGTCAGGCAACTGGATCCGAAAATTGCAGCCCAGCGACCGTTGAGTTTTTTCGCTTATGCCTTGCATTTTCACGCGGACGATAAGGTGTCGCTCAGTCCGGTTGATGCCACCCTCAATGGTTTGAAAACCTACGGCAGTCACATACAGGTTTTAAACAAGCTCAAAGCCTGGGGATTCCCGGTGTCAGAACACACCCGGCTTGTCAACGGTGCCCAAGGTTTGGTCGCTTTTCATCAAGACATTGCAGCCATGCGCGACAGCTTGCCCTTTGACATTGATGGCGTGGTCTACAAAGTCAATCAGATCGGTTTGCAACACCGCATGGGCATGGTCAGCCGTGAGCCACGCTGGGCGGTGGCACACAAATACCCGGCCCAAGAAGA
>Ga0164294_10001300_pt1 | contig 23304 bp, 21 predicted proteins | sample GEODES005metaG_FD_111479 | JGI IMG/M metagenome (GOLD analysis project Ga0164294, IMG submission 111479) | Oligotrophic lake water microbial communities from Sparkling Lake, Wisconsin, USA - GEODES005 metaG | ecosystem: Environmental > Aquatic > Freshwater > Lake | place: USA: Sparkling Lake...
CGATCACATGGTCGATATTTGTTGGAGTGAAAAGGGTGGATGGCACCGGCCGCGCATTCAGCCGTATGGCCCGATTGAACTCGACCCGGCCGCTGCGGTTTTGCACTATGGCCAGGAAATCTTCGAGGGACTCAAGGCTTACCGCCACGCGGACGGCAGCATCTGGACATTCCGCCCCGATGCGAATGCACGTCGCTTCCAGGCGAGCGCAGCGCGCATGGCATTACCCGAGCTCCCCGTTGAATACTTCCTCGAGAGCCTCAGAGCACTCATCTCGGTTGACGGCGATTGGGTTCCGTCGGAACCTGACACCAGCCTCTACTTGCGCCCATTCATGTTCGGCAAGGAAGCGTTCCTCGGTGTTCGCCCCGCGAAGAAGATTGCGTTTTATGTTATCGCGGGTCCCGCGGGCCCCTATTTCAAGGGCGGCGTCGCTCCGGTTGACATTTGGCTGTCCGAAAACTTTTCCCGCGCAGGCAAGGGTGGGACGGGTGCTGCCAAAACGGGCGGAAACTATGCTGCCTCGCTTGTCGCTCAGAACGAGGCCTACGCGAACGGATGCCAGCAGGTCCTCTTCCTCGATTCGACAACAAATTCCTACATCGAGGAACTCGGCGGCATGAACGTCGTACTGGTTTACAAAGACGGTTCACTCGTCACGCCGCTGTCGGATTCAATCCTTCCCGGGATCACTCGAGACTCGGTATTGACACTCGCAGAAGAACGTGGGCACAAAGTCACGCGCAGGCCCGTCACTATTCAGGAATGGCGCGACGGCGTCGACAGCGGCGAGATTGTCGAGGCATTTGCGTGTGGGACAGCCGCAATGGTCACCCCGATTGGTCAGATTAAGGCACGAGACTTCACGATTGGTTCCGCCGGCGCGGCCGCCGGCGAGCTGACGCTGTCAATTCGCGCGGAACTCGCTGACATCCAGTACGGGCGTCGTGAGGACACCTACGGTTGGATGTATCGCCTCGATGGCTAATCGCATTGCCCGAGTAATCCAGTCCTTTCTAGGCGGAGCTATCATTGCAGTGGTGGTGACAGTCGTACACGGTGAGTCGTTCCCATGGGTGCTGACCGCTGGGCTCCTGGTCGTCGCCGCATTCCTCGTGTCGCTACGGCTACTGACGGACGACCGAATCATCACGATTGCGGGTTCCCTCGGCGTCCTCGTGACGGTTCTGATTTTGGCTCAACGCTCGACCGGTGGGAGCGTCCTCATCGCGGCAAACGATGCGGGCAACGTCTGGGTGATCGGTGCATCGCTGTTGTGTGGACTCGCCAGCGCCTGGCCGCACATTCCGAGCGGGAGCGCTCGGTAGAATTGAGTGGAGTGGTGGGAGGTACCGCATGACGTATGTAATCGCACTTCCGTGTGTCGATCTGAAGGATCGCGCATGCATCGACGAATGTCCCGTGGACTGTATATATGAGGGCGATCGCATGCTGTACATTCACCCCGACGAGTGTGTTGACTGTGGTGCGTGCGAGCCCGTTTGCCCGGTCGAAGCGATCTACTACGAAGACGACCTGCCTGAAAAGTGGAGCGACTACTATCGCGCCAACGTCGATTTCTTTAAGGAAATCGGGAGTCCCGGCGGAGCGTCCAAGAGCGGCCCGATTCCCGGTGACCACGAGATCATCGTCGCCTTACCCCCGCAGGGCTAATTCTGTTGCCACACGATGCGGGTCTTTGCCGTCGCTGGCGTGTTCTAGGCTGGGCACCAGCATGAACGTCTGCGAGGAGAGCCCGTGACCGACGAGAAAAAACCCACCGCACGCCTGGAATACCCGGGCGGGTCGGCGGAGTTCCCGATTGTCACGTCCGTCGATGGCCCGAACGCTATTGACATCGCATTGCTGCATAAGCAAACGGGTTTGAACACGTTTGACCGTGGATTTGTCAACACGGCACCGACCGAAAGCGCGATAACGTTTATCGACGGTGACAAGGGAGTTCTGCGCTATCGCGGCTATGACATCGAAGATGTCGCCAAGAACTCGACGTTCATCGAAGTCGCCTACCTTCTCATTTACGGGGAATTGCCAACCCCGGCGGAACTCGCACAATTTGATGACGAGATTCGGCACCACACGCTGTTGCACGAAGACCTGAAGCGATTCTTCGACGCCCTGCCGCACAACGCGCATCCGATGAGTGTTTTGTCTAGCGCGGTTGGCGCTCTCGGAACCTATTACGGGGATTCGCTCAACGTTCATGACGCAGAGCAAGTTGAGCTGTCGACTATGCGGCTCCTCGGCAAACTGCCCGTGATCGCGGCCTATGCCCACAAGAAGTCGATCGGTCAAGCGTTTTTGTACCCTGACAATTCACAATCATTCGTCGACAATTTTTTGCGCCTCAACTTTGGACTCATGGCAGAGCCTTATGAGGTGAACCCGCTTCTCGCGAAGGCGCTCGATCGTTTGCTCATCCTGCACGCGGACCACGAACAGAACGCATCAACGTCAACGGTTCGGCTGGTTGGGTCGACCGACGCCACAATCTTCTCGTCTGTCTCGGCGGGCATCAGCGCACTGAGCGGTCCGTTGCACGGAGGTGCGAACGAAGCGGTCCTGTCGATGCTCGGCAAGATTCGAGACTCAGGCGAAGGTGTTGCCAAGTTTGTCGAGCGAGTCAAAAACAAGGACGAGCAGATCAAGCTCATGGGGTTCGGACACCGCGTGTACAAGAACTATGACCCGCGCGCGCGTCTGGTCAAGGAAAGCGCGGACGCAATACTCGATCAATTGGGTGTGACCGACCCATTGCTTGACATCGCCAAGGAACTCGAGCAAATCGCGCTGGCTGAGCCTTACTTTCAGGAGCGGCAGTTGTATCCCAACGTAGACTTCTACACCGGCGTCATTTACAAAGCGATGGGTTTCCCGACGAGGATGTTCACGGTGTTGTTCGCCATTGGACGGCTTCCTGGTTGGATTGCGCACTGGCGCGAGGCCCGTCAAGACCCAGCGACCAAAATCGGTCGCCCGCAGCAGGTCTACATCGGTCCATCGGCACGCCCCTTCCCCACGCGCTAGCGGTGAAGAGAGCCGTCTCGCTAGGGAGCGTGCCACGATGGCTCGCTATCGCGGGAATCATTGTTGTGTCGAGACTTGTGTCGACCGGAATGTTGTTGTGGTTTGCCAACGGTCAGGCGAAAAACCCGTGGACCGCGGAGAAACCCGACCTGTTCGAGTTCTCGAGAATCTGGGACGCACACTGGTATCGGATCATTGCCGAAACCGGATACCCATCCGAGTTGCCAATCGGAGACGACGGCCGAGTGGGCGAGAATGCCTGGGCGTTCATGCCCGCTTACCCAATTCTCGTGAGAATGGTGATGGCCCTGACCGGTGCGCCGTTCGCACTCGTGTCCGTTGTCGTATCGATGATTGCCTTCGCCTTGTTCATTGCCGTTGCGGACCGGTTCTTCCGTCGCATTGTCGGTGATTCGGCCGCCCTGACGGCGCTCGCGGTCATCGCTTTTGCCCCCGTCGCGCCGGTTTACCAGGTTGGCTATGCAGAGTCACTGGGCATGTTGTTCCTTGTTGTCGTTCTGGTCGGGCTAGTCGAGCGCCGATGGTGGTTGGCTGCGCTGTTCATCCCCCTCGCTGCACTGACGAGACCCGTCGGCGTCCCCCTCGCTCTCGCGGTGCTGCTCATCGCCGTGGTTGCGTGGCGCGGGCGTGAGAATCGTGGTCCGCTCGCGGGACTCGTCGTGTTGGCCGGGCTGTCGGCGGCGGCGTGGCCGGCGCTCGCATGGTGGGGCACGGGCCGACAGACCGCGTACCTCGACACCGAACTGGCGTGGCGGAGGCCGTACACCGGTGCCAACGAGCACGGCTGGGGAACAGGCTGGTGGGATTCCGCTGTGTGGTGGTTCCACGATGGAGCTCCGTGGGCGATTGGCGGATTGGGTCTCCTTGCCGTCACCATCGCGCTACTGCCCGCAACGCGTCGGCTCGGGTCGGTGGCTCTTGCGTGGACCGCGGCCTACGTCCTGTACCTCGTCATGGTCTTGTTTCCACAATCCAGCATCTTCCGTTTGCTGATTCCAATATTCCCCATTGCCGGAGTGATTGCGCGAAATCGCACCTTCTCGCTCGTGGCGGTGGCCGTCGGAATTGTCGGTCAGTTTTTCTGGGTGAAATGGTTCTGGTCTGTCGAAGGCTCCGATTGGACACCCCCGTGATTTTTCAGCGCCGAAATGGGCACTAAAATGGGGTAATCGACTTATCTGAAGGAGTACCGCTATGGCCGCGATGAAGCCACGCACGGGGGATGGCCCCATGGAAGCGATTCGAGAGAAGCGGGACCTCATCATTGTCAAGGTTCCTGCTGAAGGCGGCGGTCGTCTTGTGTTCTCGCTCAAGGACGAGGAAGCGGTCGCACTGCGTGACGCCCTCAACGGAGTCACCAAATAGTCTTCGTCTCGCAGTAGTGAGCGACGCCTGACTAGGGTTACCGGCTAAAACAGTGAGCGAAATGCCTGGCCGAATAGCGCGGCCGCTCTGCGCCAGCGTGACATGCTCTGGAAACTTTTCTGCGCCGAAAATGCTCGGATCTTCGTTATGACATAACGTTCCGCGAGCCGCTTGGCGAAATCTGCGCGAAACTGATCTCGAAGGTCGGGAACCATAGCGGAAAAGTCCACCGTGCTGATGTCGAACGGGACTGATGTGGGTGGACTGAAGTTAAAGCGGGCAAACGATTTTTCCGTCATATGTTCGCCTTCGGCGCCGATGTATTCTCCGTAAGAAAGTCCCGTGGTGACGCCGATTCGGTTGAACTTAAACGCGAGATTGAGCCGGTGGTGGTCGTTGCCGACACCCACGGGAAAAACGCCTCGCGACGCCATGACAAGCGCGAGAGCGCTCTTGTCACGATCCGAGTAAGGCTTCCCGCTCATTTGCTCGCGGAAAATCTGAAGGTCGTCGCGACGTTCGCGAACATGCGCTACCCGCACGAGATAGGCCCACAAATGTCCGATGGGGAAAATGCCCTCCAGGTCGCGTTTGTCGGGATCGAGTGTTTCCCCCGTAGCCGCGAGAATCGCGATGTCGTCGATGGGTTCTGCGGCGGAACTCATTTGAGCGATGATGGCCAAATACTCGGGGCCTAGGACGTAGTCTTCCTCAAAGCATCCAAGCCACGTTGCGTCGGGATGTGCAGCGAGCATACTGTCTTCGAGATAACGCAAGCTTTCGGGAAAAGTGTTTATCTCTCCACGTCGAATAGTGGCGTTCGGAAACGTTGCACGCGCTAACTCCTCGATTGAGCCGGTGCTATCGGGTTTGCCCTGAAGCTCGGCCTTAGAGCCTGCGTAGCCATCAATCGAGATGTACAACTTGGATTGGTCGACCGGCAACGTCTGTGCGCTGAGTGACATCAACACTCGTTCTGAATACTCAAATCGGTTAAACAGCATTAATCCAATCGGGTGCGGGAACGTCACAGGGTTCTTCATTTGTACTGCTTTCTATAGTTTGATGAGCGTGAGAATTCCGTCGCCTACGGGCACCATCGTCGCACGGACGTTTTCGTCGACCGCGTAGTCGCCTAATAGCGTGCGAAGCTCAGACGTTACGGCATCGCGTTTAGTCGGCTGGGCAACAAGTCCGCCACCAAGAGCGTGTAGGACGGCGACAATCCCGCCGACTCGCGCAAGGTGGAGTGCGTGGCGGGTCAAGTCGAGCGTGCCCTTTCCCGTGGCGTTGACAACAATGAGGTCGTATGTGCCTTCATTCATTCGAGGCAGGATATCGACAGCGTCGCCATTGATGAGTCGAACGCGGCTTGGGGCAATTCCCGCGCTCGCGAAAAGGTCTTTGGCGGATTGCTGGTGATCCACGTCTTTTTCGATCGTCGTCAGATGTGTTTCGGGGTTCGAGAGCAGCAACCACTGGCTGGCGACACCGAGTCCCGTGCCAATCTCGACAATTGATTGAGCATTTGAGTAGGACACGAGGGAGGCAAGAAACGAGCCCATCGCCGGTGTAATTGGTTCCACCCCGTGTTCACGGGAAGATTGACGTGCCTTACGAATGGCAGCGGGCTCAGTGACATAGTTTTCGGTCCACGCAGCGACCTGTAGTGCATCGAGCATGTGCCCTCCTATCCGCTCCCTAAACTCTATGGTCTTTCGGCGCTATTCTAGAAATATGTCGTTCGGGCTCACTATCGAGAAACTATTCCTCATCGGACTCGTTGCGCTTCTCGTCGTCGGCCCGGATCGTCTTCCCGGATTCGCCTCGCAACTCGCTCGACTCGTTACTCGACTTCGGGACATGGCGCGAGGTGCGGAATCACGATTTAAGGACGAATTCGGCGATCAAGTTGACCTGACGGAACTTAAGAAACTCGATCCCCGTCAGTATGACCCGCGTCGAATCATCCGCGATGCGCTGAAGGAGGAGCCCGTTCGGGTCAGGCCTCCGCGCACGCCGAAACCGCAAACCGAGACAAACACGTCTGCAACACCGTACGACGGCGAATCGACCTAGGGCTTGTCGCGCGGCGCCTCGGCAAGGGCTCGTTGCGCCGCTCCGGCGGTTCCCGAGGGCACCGTGACCTCATAGCGCGAGGCGAGCACCTGCTGTACGGAAGAAAAATCCTGTCGGCGGCGGCGGATTGAGTAGAGCGCGAGGGTAATCAGCACTCCCATTCCTGCTCCAATAGCGACGACGGCGGGCATCACGAATGTCGTTGTGGGCTCGCTCAGAAGGCTCAGAACAAGACTGAAGAACAGGCCAAACCACGCTCCGTTCAATGCCCCGCGCAGTGCTACTCGGGCGTAGGTCAATCGGCCGGTCACGCGCTCGACGGTGACGAGGTCGCGACCGACAATAGCGATGTTCGAGACGTCGTATCCGGCGTGTGCAAGACGGTTGACGATCGATTGTGCTTCGCCGTGCGTATCGACAGTCGACAACACATCGCCGCGCGGAATTTCGGGGGAAGGGCCGCGACGGGAGAACAGAGACGGAGTCGACACGTCTTTATTCTCTCACCCCGCGAGTACGCTGGGAACGTGAGTTCGACACGCGTCTATGTCGCCCGACTCGCGGGATGTGCGGTCTTTGACCCACTCGGCGATCGGGTCGGTCGCGTGCGCGATGTTGTCGTGTCCTATCGGACCAAAGGCGCGCCGGTCGTCGTCGGACTCACCGTGGAAATTCCGGGCCGCCGTCGCGTTTTTTTGTCGATCAATCGAGTCGTCAGCATTCGTCCCAGCCAGATTCTGACGACGGGCATTATCAATATGCGTCGTTTTGAACAACGTGGTGGCGAGGTGCGCGTTTTTTCAGAGCTCATCGGTCGGTCGATGGATTTTCGCGATGGTTCCGGCTCAAGCGTCATTGAAGACGTCGCTATTGAGAGTGACGCCAATGGCCAGTGGGATGTCTCGCAACTGTATTTGCGCCGTGCGAAAGCGGCGTCGTTATTCGGCAAAGGTCAAACGGTGTTCGCGCGGTGGGAGGACGTCACGCCGTCAGGCGCGACCGGCGAATCACAAAGCGCGGAGCATCTCATTGCCACCTATTCGGAATTGCACCCGGTAGACCTCGCCGCGTCGATTCTGGATCTTCCGGACGACCGCCGCATCGAGGTTGCCGAGGAGCTCTCGGATGAGCGGCTTGCTGATGCCCTCGAAGAAATGCCCGAAACCGAACAAATCGAAATCTTGGCCGGAATGGATGACGAACGTGTTGCCGACGTGCTGGACAACATGGAACCCGATGACGCGGCGGACCTGCTCGCACAGTTCCCGTCCGATCGTTCGGCGCAGATTCTTGACCTCATGGATCCCGACGAGGCTGACGATGTGCGATTCCTCTTGTCCTACGCACCCGACACCGCTGGCGGGCTCATGTCTACTGAACCGATCATTGTCTCGGCGGAAACGACGGTTGCCGAGGGACTTGCGATGATTCGTCGAAACGAGATCACGCCAGCGATGGCCGCGTCGATCTGTGTCACGCTGCCCCCGTTCGAGTCACCGACTGGCCGGTTTCTCGGTATCGTTCACTTCCAGAGGATGCTGCGCCATCCTCCGCAGACCCAACTCGGAACTATTATGGACGCAGGGGCGGAACCACTCCTTGATGTTGCTCCCTTGGGAGAAATCGCTCGCACCTTCGCCAGTTACAACCTGGTGTCCCTCCCTGTGGTGGACGAGCAACAACGACTTCTTGGCGTCGTGACCGTGGACGACGTTCTCGACCACATGTTGCCCGAGGATTGGCGTAACCCCTATTACGAGAACGAACGGACGAACGGAGCGTGAGCCATGGACAAGCAGACCCCCAAGGCGACGACCCCTCGCATCCGTCGCCGTTCCGTCACGGTTGACGAACAACTCAACGCGCCGAAGGGCCTTCGCCCTGCACTGACGCGTCGATCGAGCGATCGATTTGGGCGCTTCACGGAATCGGTTGCGCGAGCCATGGGAACCCCGTGGTTCCTCATCGGTCTCTCGTTTTTTGTCGTCCTCTGGATGACGTACAACACCGTGGTGCCCGAGGAGTGGCGTTTCGACTCGGCGGACATTGGCTTCACGGCCCTGACACTCATATTGTCGCTGCAGGCGTCCTATGCTGCGCCGCTTATTCTGCTGGCGCAAAACCGACAGGATGACCGTGACCGAGTCGGAATGGAACAAGACCGCCAGCGCGCCGAACGTAACCTCGCGGACACCGAGTATTTGGCACGAGAGGTCGTCGCCTTGCGGCTCGCGATCAAGGACGTGGCGACGAAAGACTTCATTCGTTCGGAGTTGCGTGCGCTTCTCGAGGAACTCGACAACACTCCCCCCAATGACAAATCCTGAGGAACTTCGAGCCGCCGTCGGCGCGGTCATCGACCCCGAATTGCGGCGCTCGCTCGGCGAACTGGGGATGATCGAATCCGCCGAGGTCGAGGGCACGACGGCGAAAGTCACGGTTCTGTTGACGATTGAGGCGTGCCCGAAACGTTCCGATATCGACGCCGATGTGCGTGCCGCGGCGCTCGCGATGGTCGGGATTGAAGCGGTTGACCTGACACTGGGCGTGATGAGCACGGAGGCCCGCAAGGCGCTGTCGGCGCGGCTCCACGGCGGGCGAACGGCGGAAGACCGATTCGGACCGAAATCGCTGGTTCGCGTCATCGCCGTATCGAGCGGAAAGGGTGGAGTGGGGAAGTCCACGGTTGCCGCGAACCTTGCCGTTGCATTGGCCGCCCGCGGACAGAAGGTCGGCTTGCTCGACGCCGACGTCCACGGATTCTCTATCCCCGGTTTGTTGGGAATTTCAGAGGAAAAGCCAACCAAGGTTGAGGACATGATTTTGCCCCCTCGCGCCTTTGATGTCGGGGTCATTTCGATCGGCATGTTCGTTGATCCACACACTCCGGTGTCGTGGCGTGGACCGATGATGCACCGCACCGTCAATCAGTTCCTCTCGGACGTGTACTTCGGTGACCTCGATGTGCTCGTCTGCGACCTACCGCCGGGAACAGGCGACGTTGCGATTTCGCTCGGGCAACTGGTGCCCACCGCAGACGTGCTCGTGGTGACGACACCTCAAGCAAGCGCGAGCGACATCGCGGAACGTTCGGGGCTCGTTGCGCGTCAACTCGGGCAGAGGGTCATCGGCGTGGTCGAGAACATGTCGGATTGGATTGACGCCAACGGTGTCGCTCACACGATGTTCGGAAAAGGCGGTGGCGCCGAGGTCGCTGCGCGTCTTGATGTTCCATTGTTCGGCAGTATTCCGCTGACACCATCGGTGATTGCGGCAGGCGACATCGGAATGCCATTTTCACGTGGAGACCGCGCCGACGTCGCGGTCATCGCCTTCGATCGAATCGTCGAAGCCGTCATCAAATCGGCGCCACAACGCGGCACGGCGTCAATTCCGCTCTCGGTTTAGGCGAGACGACGAACCCAGGCCTCTACGTCGTCTGCGGTGCGGGGGATACCGATGGACAGATTCTCTGCACCTGTGGACGTGACAACGATGTTGTCTTCGATGCGCACTCCGATGCCACGAAAATGTTCGGGAACCGTGAGGTCATCGACCTGGAAATACAGTCCTGGTTCAATCGTGAACACCATGCCTTCGCGCACGATGCCGTCTTTATAAAACTCTTTTCGCGCCTGCGGGCAGTCGTGGACGTCGAGCCCGAGGTGGTGTGACGTTCCGTGCACCATGTAGCGGCGATGATGCTGTCCCAATTCGGACAACGATTCGTCAAGAGGTACGGGCAAGAAACCCCACTCAGACACGTGACGGGCGATGACCGCCATGGCGGCGACGTGAACGTCCCGGAACACGATTCCGGGTTTCACGATGGCGAACGCGGCATCGGCTGCTTCTCGAACGGCCTCATAGACGAGTCGTTGGGTCTCGGTGAATCGACCGTTGACGGGGAAAGTTCGCGTGATGTCCGCGGTGTACAGACTCTCGACCTCGACGCCCGCGTCCATCAGGACGAGATCGCCATCGCGGACCGGGCCATCGTTTCGCACCCAGTGCAAGAAGCAGGCGTGAGCGCCAGCGGCAGCGATTGTTTCGTAACCCACGTGGTTTCCCTCGGCGCGAGCGCGGCGATTGAATGTTCCTTCAATGAGGCGTTCGCCGCGTGCGTGAGACTTGACCTCCGACATCGTCCCGAGTACGTCATCGAACCCCGTCGCCGTTGCCTTGATTGCGAGCCTGATTTCGGCAATCTCGAACGCGTCCTTGACGAGTCGTTGTTCGCTTTGGAAAATGGCGAGTTCGTCGTCTCGAGTTTCGCTGTGTTTGCGCGAGTTGTCGATCGCGTCGGTGATGGCCGAATCGGCCTCTCGAATGATCGCCCAACTGGAATCTGCCTGAGCGAGAACGTCGGGAAGGTCGACAAGCGATCGTGTCGAGAGTCGCAGCTCAACGGCGACGCCCTCGGGGGTAGGGCGAGGGCCCACCCAGAACTCGCCGATGTCGGCGTCGGCATAGAACTCTTCCGTGCCGCGCCCGGCGGGAAAACGGTAATACACCGTCGCGTCGTGGTCGTGCCCGTTTGGGGTCAGGACAAGAACGGAGTCGGGGACGGTATCGGCACCCCATCCCGTGTAATAGGTGAATGCCGAATGAGCGCGATACGGGTGGTGAGTGTCGTATGACCGCACCAACATAGGCCCGGCCGGAATGACGAGTGTTTGGCCAGCGAACTCGGCGGACAAGGCACGTCGGCGTTCGGTACAAAATGGCACCTGAGCGCGTTCAACCGCAACGGGTTGGTCGACGGTCGCCCACTCGCCTGAGATGTAACCGTGGAACGCCGAGTTGTGGGGCGTCGTCGATCGGTTTTCGTTTCGCGAGGTGGCGTTGTCACTCATGAATCAAGTCTGCCACTTCTCGAAACTATGCTGACGGTATGACGTCTCGCCGAATTGACCTTCATCTGCACTCGACCTGTTCGGACGGTGTCGAATCACCGACGCGTGTGATGGAGGTCGCTAAGGAACAACGGCTCGACGTGGTCTCACTGACCGACCATGACACGACCGCTGGTTGGGACGAGGCACGAGCAGCCTGCGCACGCCTAGGGATGACGTTCGTTCCGGGCATCGAGTTTTCGGCGTCATTGGACGGCGACTCGGTGCATCTTCTTGGCTATCTCGTCGATCCCGATTTCCCGGACCTCGTCGATGAGGCGACCAAGACCAAGGACGATCGCGTGTGGCGGTTCGAGTCCATGGTCGACAAGATTCATGCCGATATCGAAGGCTTGACGCGCGAGTTTGTTTACACTTTCCACACGGAAGGCGGAACGCTTGGGCGACCGACAATTGCCCGTGCGTTAGTCGAGTTGGGTGTCGTCGCGACGGTGAGTGAGGCATTCGACGAGATCTTGGCGCCTGACAACGAGCGTTATTTTGTCGGACACTACGCGCCGACCATCGAACGGGCGATCGAGGTTGTGGTTGCGGCGGGCGGCGTCCCCGTTTTTGCACATCCGTGGACGGCAGACCGAGCCTCGCTCGCGAGCCCTGATTTGTCTGACGCCGCAATTGACGCAAAATTTGGTGCACTCGTCGACATCGGACTAGCCGGCCTCGAAGTTCACCACGAAGAAAACACGCCGTTTGGGCGCGAGCGGCTCGCCGCGATCGCTGCACGCTACGACCTCATTATCACCGGGTCGAGCGATTATCACGGGGACGGGATGAAACCCGTTCTTCCCGGGCAACACACAACCGCACCAGACATGTTCGAGCGGATCTCTGCGACTGGAACGGGTTCCGCAATTGCGTGGGCGTAGTTAGCGGCTCTTAAACCGGTCGAGGAGAATGCGCACGAGGCTCGGTCGCGTCTGATCCAATTTTGATTGGAGTTTGAGCAGTCTTCTTTCAAGGTTGCGTACAGAACGCATCTCGACAGTCGGATTGGAATTCCGCTCTGATGGAGCGATTGCCCGAACAAATGGATCTGCCAGGTCCAAAGCTATGTCAGCTATCCGTTGTGTTTCATCGATGCATTCCGCGGGGCTGGAATCTGGAGGGCGAATGCCTCGAATGATTTCTGGCACTAGCGACGACAATCGTTCATCCCGAACAGCAGTGACGCCGCTGACCGTGATCCGAGCCTCGGTCATGCCCGTCGGCACGGACGACAAATTCCACTCGGCTTCACGCACAGATTCGAGGATCTCAAACTCGGCGTCACCCGTGTCCAGTGACGTGCCGACGTCGCGTTGAGCTCGAATTGCCGTCGCTCGACGGACCGTGAGGCTGCTTCGACTTCGACACGGAAGATGGAGAACACTCACGGCGGTCGATTCGGTTTCTGGATAAAAATCACCGGTCATCACGTTGAGAACTCGATGGTTTCCTTTACGAAGCCAATCGAAGTCTCCTTCTGTGCCTGGCACCAGACGCATGACGACCTTCTTCGGCTTTGATGAGAACGCATATCGTTTATATCCGGTGGGGCGATTGAGGAGAAACTCCGTAGGTTTTTCTCCACGTTGAGCCAGATAGTGGACGTGCGACAGGTCGTTGGGAGTGAAGTCCGACACGTCGGACGATTGGTAGAAGTGTTCCATGACACACGACAACGCTCGTGTGTCAGTGTTTGCTAACCAATCGCGTACCTCATCGATGAGTGGCCGCGACGTACCTGTAAAGAACTCGTCGGCGTCGAAAGGGACGAAGGCGTCAAATCCATCTTTTCGAGCGAGGTGGGCAAGCGCGGTCATTGTTGATGCTTGGCTAAACAGCGGGCTGTTTTTTCGAATCCAGCGAATTTTTGCCTCGGCCGGAATCTGGCGCAAAAAAAGGTCACGGGGATCCCCGCTCGAGCGGTGATCAAGGATATAAAAATCCGTGATTCCCTGGTTCACCATATGCGTCACGACCGCTACGGCAATATCCCACGAGTCGAAAATCATCGAGCCCGCTGCGACGCGCGCGGAGGGAGAGTCGTTTCTTTTCACGATGCAAAACTATCAGGAGGCGCTTTAGTTGTGCGTTCGACGCCGACTACGCTCTCGCGGAGCCCCTGCTGGCTTATCCGCCATCGAACCGCCAGATTGGTTGGACGGGTTTCCGCCCGAGTTTCCGGCGCCGCGCGCGGGGCGGCTCGCTGCCTTTTCGACTCGCGGACCGGACGAAGCCTTGAGGCGTCCCTTCGATCCTTCGGGGATGTCGAGTTCGGAAAAGAGGTGGGGTGACGACGAATAGGTCTCGGTCGGTTCGAGCGGAAGGTCTAGTGCTCGGGAAATGAGCGCCCATTTGTGCAGGTCATCCCAGTCGACGAAGGTGACGGCGATTCCAGTGCGACCAGCGCGGCCGGTTCGGCCAACGCGGTGCAGATACGCTTTGTCATCCTCGGGAACGGTGTAGTTGATGACGTGGGTCACATCGTCAACGTCGATGCCGCGGGCGGCGACGTCGGTTGCGATGAGCACATCCTTCTTGCCCGCCTTGAAGGCAGCCATTCCCCGCTCGCGCGCCTCTTGGCTCATATCTCCGTGGACAGCGACGGCATTAAATCCTCGATCGATGAGTTCATCGGTCACTTTCGACGCGCTGCGTTTGGTTCGCGTGAAAACGATGGTCTTGCCGCGACCTTCCGCCATGAGAATACGACCGACAACCTCGTCTTTGTCCAGGTTGTGCGCGCGGTAAATGACGTGTTTGATGTTCGCCTGGGTGAGACCCTCGTCGGGTTCGCTTGCGCGAATGTGGATTGGCTTGGTCATGAAGCGACGAGCGAGCGCGACGATTGCGCCAGGCATCGTGGCCGAGAACAACATCGTGTGGCGCTTTTCGGGGATTTGGGCGAAGAGCTTTTCAACGTCGGGGAGGAACCCGAGATCGAGCATGCGGTCGGCTTCATCGAGAACCATGACCTCAACGTTGGCGAACGACAGTAGTTTCTGGCCCGCCAGGTCGAGCAGACGGCCGGGGGTTCCGACAATAATCTGGGCCCCAGCCTTGATCTTGTCGACTTGCTCCTCGTAGGACTTACCGCCGTAAATCGCGGCAACGGTTGTCGAACGGTTACTCGTCGCGAGTTCCATGTCTTCGGTTACTTGGACTGCGAGCTCGCGCGTCGGCACCACGATGAGAGCCTTGACGCCCGGAGCAGGGTCGAGCCCCAGCTTTTGGACGAGAGGGAGACCAAAACCGAATGTCTTTCCCGTACCCGTTTTGGCTTGCCCAATAATGTCCTGGCTGGTCAGCGCGAGCGGAATCGTCTGTTCTTGAATCGGAAAAGGCTCGTTGATGCCACGAGCGGCAAGTGCATCGGCGATGTCATCGTCGATGCCAAGATCACGAAAAGTCACAAAACACCCAATCGGTTGGTAAACATCAGTCTACCTGTCGACGGGAACTGCCTATGCTGGGGTGGTGGCAAGCCTTTTCCGCAAGAGTGGGCGCCCCTCGACCTCCGGCTCACGGAGCCGATCGAGGGTCGCCGATGCGAGCGCGCGCTCGGAATTCACCGACCTTGCGCCGTCTCCCGATGTCTTTCTCGGTCAGAGTGCCTATCTGTTTTTGCGCTACGCCGAGTCCGCGGCACGCCACGCTCACGACGCGACCGACCTCGAGACCGAGTCGACACTCGCGATTGTCGCCGAGGAGTGCTTTGTTCGATTTTCGAGCCTCGCTGCGACGTTGGATAAATTGAAAGTGGATCGCGTCGCGGCGATGAGTCCGTTCATCGCACCGACACGGGAATTTGAACGACGGACTCGCGGACGAAACTGGGTCGAACGACTCGCGTGCACTTGGGTGACGATGGCGTTCCTGCAAGATTTTTGGCGCCGACTAGCGCAAGGTCTTCCCACGAAGGTCAGAGCCGACGTCATCGCGGCGCTCGAAAATGACAGGATGATCGACGTCCTTCGAACGGAACTGGAACGTCGAATCGCCCTCGAACCCGGACTCCGTCCCACGCTCGCGCTGTGGTCGAGACGACTGGTCGGCGACACGATGCTCATGGCGGAGAGCGCTTTGCTCCCCGGCACTAACCGGGCGGCACGAGCCGACGGCCTAGGAAACGTCTTCACCGAGCTCATCGCATCTCATTCGTTACGAATGGACGCGCTGGGTTTGACCGCTTAGGAAACGAAGCCGACGGGTCGCGACTGGGCGGTGCCGAATTCGATGTATGTGACACCGGTTGCGGCAATCAGGTATTCCTGACCCTTGGCGTCACTGAGGCGAAGAACGCCCTTCGCAGCCAGCGCGGCGGTGTACTTCTGCTCGATGTCGGCGACGCTCGCATCCGTGTCGAATGCGAGTTCGCGGGGGGCGTGTTGAATTCCAATACGAATGTCCATGCCTCAAGGCTAATAGGCGTCAGAGCTCAGTTGTACAGTCGACTCAATGACAACTTTCGAACTGGACGATTCCCAGCGCGCGGCCGTCTCTGCCGCTGCGGCCGGTGGCCTGTTCCGCATTGTCGGCCCCCCCGGTTCCGGCAAGACGACGGTGGTCACCGAAATCGTCGCGGCCCTCATCGCGCGCGATGGTGAATCCGCTGTTCGAATCCTTACGCCGTCCCGCCAGGCGGCGACTCGCCTTCGTGACCTTGTCGCTCTCCGGGTCGGGGTTGCCACACGAGGGCCGCTCGCACGCAGCGTGTCATCGCTCGCGTTCGAAATCGTGAGCGCAGAACAGGGTCACGGCTTCACCGCCCGGCTCATGTCCGGCGGGGAACAAGACTCCGACATCGAGGCACTTCTCGACGGGGAAATCTCCGACGGCACGGACGGATACTGGCCGGCGTCGCTCAATGCCGATGTTCGACGACTTCGCGAATTTCGCACCCAGCTTCGAGATCTGTTATCGCGCAGCCGCGATCTCGGTTTGGTCGACGAATCGAGTGCTGCCCCGTTCGCCGCACTGGCAAACCTCGCGGTCGAGGCGGAACGTGGCTGGACAGGTCCCGATGATTCCGAAAGCCCTTACGCGGCGTGGGTTGCCGCGGCCACATTTTTCACCACCTATCGTCGCCTCGTCGCGCGTTCTCGTGCCGGTCAGGTCGACCCGGCCGAACTCGTTGACCGCGCTCGGAACATCATTGAATCGACGGCGTCGGACGCACCGCGCATGGCGCTCGTGGTTGACGATGCGCACGACCTCACTCCATCCCAATGGCGGTTTGTCGTCGCCTGGGCGAAATATCGCGGCCCGGTCATCGCGGCCGGAGACCCGGACGTCGCGACCTCGGGATTCCGTGGCGGACAGGTCACGTTCCTCGATGACGCCGATCTCACGTGGGGTTCCACCCACGCCCTCACGACGATTCACCGCCACGGCGGGGTCATGCCGTCCCTGCTCGGCTCGATCGCGTCAACGATTGGCGGCGGTATCCCCGAGATTCGTCGCGCGTATCCCAGCGCCCCTGACCCAATCGTCGCTCGATCTCTTTCGGGTTTCGACCTGCTGAGCGCGACCGCAGCCTCGCCGGCTCACGAACGCGACGTCGTGGCGCGATACATCCGCGACGCGGTCGCTCGCGGAACCACGTACGGTGACATTGCCGTCGTCGTTCGAAGCGGGTCGATGGCCGAATCGATGGTGACACACCTCAATTCGATGTCGATCCCCACTTTCTCGGAAACGACGGGTTCGCCACTTCGCGACCACGCAGCGGTGTGGTCGCTTCTCAACCTGGTCAGCATCGGAATTGGGCGTGAACCGTTGACTGCCGGAATCGCTCAGGAATTGTTGCTCGGTCCGTTCGGGCGACTGACAACGCTGGATCTTCGGCGTTTCCGTCGAAACCTGCGAAAAGCCGAAATCACGTCGGGCGGGAATCGACTCGCTGACGAACTCATGCTCGAGGCGCTCACGGAACTCGGAACATTCGAAACCGAGGTGAAATTCGCCGCTCCCGGTGTGCGATGGATTGTCGACACGATACGAGCACTTCGACTTGTGGCTGATCGGCAGATTGACGAATTACTATGGGCCGTCTGGGCCCGCAGCGACAGGGCAAAGTCGTGGGCGGCCGCGACACTCGGCACCGGCCCCGCCGCGGTCAAGGCACACGAATCGCTCGACGCCATCATGGCGTTGTTCAGGGTCGCCGCAACCTCTCTCGAAAATGTCCCGACCGAATCCGCCGATGTGTTCCTCGACCGCGTGCTCGGGCAAACCGTGCCGAACGACTCACTCACGGCGCGCGCCACCTCCGGTTCCGTTCTGGTTTGTACGCCGTCGGCGACGGTTGGTCGCGAGTTCGACGTTGTCGTTGTCGCGGGGCTAAACGACGGCGTTTGGCCCAACACGCGGGCCCGAAGCGCGCTTCTCAAAGCCAACGAACTCGCGCTGGTCTGCGCGGGAATCGACCAGCGAACGGTGGATCACCGGCGTGACGTGATTTCCGACGAGGTGCGATTATTCCTCGTCGCGATGTCTCGGGCGCGTCACCGAATACTGGTTACCGCGATTCAATCCGAAGACGAAACGCCGAGTGGATTGTTCCGAATGGTCGCCGGCGAAAAATCCTCGGGCGATGACTTTTCCCGGGTGATCCCTGCAGCGAACGCCCGCGGCGGCGTGTTTGTCCCCGAAAGCATCGACGCCAGCATCGGGGACATGGTCGGGCGTCTTCGACACCTGCTCATGTCACCGACCAGTTCGACGGCGGAACGGGCACGGTGTGCGGCGGCCCTCCGTGAATTGGCCAATCGGGGAGTTGCAGGCGCTCACCCCGACTCCTGGATCGGGTATCGCCAAACGACCCCGATCGAATTGTTCTCGGGTACTCACGTACCCGTGTCGCCATCCAACCTCGAGACCTTTGAACTGTCCGCGCTCGATTGGTTCGTTTCCAGCGTGGCCGGTGGTGCATCTGGATTGAGCGCAACGATTGGCACCCTCGTTCACCGAGCGATCGAAGTGGCGCCCGACGGCACTCGCGACGAAATGTGGGCTGCTGTCGAAGAAAAGTGGAACGAAGTTAACTTCGAAGCACCGTGGCTTCGCATGCAATGGCTCGCCACGACGCGGTCCATGATCGATGCGCTCGCGGATTATGTTCGCGACGCGGCGCTCGATGGTCGGCGTGTTCTGGATAGCGAAAAATTCACCACCGTCACTCTCGCCACGAATGCGAAGGGCGGTCTTGACATCGTGGTGGGCGGAACAATCGACCGAGTCGAACAACATTCAGACGGATCGGTCTCTATCATCGACGTCAAGACAACCAAAACTCCACAATCCGTCAAAGCCACCGAGGCCCATCTGCAACTGAAGGCCTACCAACTCGCCTTCAGCCACAAAGCGCTGGGCGACGCCGTGGCCGAAGCAACCAAACTTCACTCGGCCGGACTGCTCTACCCGCGCGTGGCGAACAAAAAATCGTTGTATACCGTTCGCACCCAGTCCGCGATGGATGCCGCCGCGCTCGACGACTTCACCACCATGGTCATCGCCATGGGCGTAGCGATGCATTCCGAACGATTCACCGGACCCGAAACCGCTCCCGAATACTCGGGTGTCCGCGACCTCGAAACCACGTGGGTCAGAATCTCGGAGGTGAGCTCTGATGAATAATCTCGATCCCCGCATGCTGGACAAGCTCCTCGGACTCGGGTTCGAACCTGTTGCCGAGCAGGCCGACGTCATTGACATGAGCCCCGAGGGTATTCACCTCGTCCTCGCGGGTGCTGGCAGTGGCAAAACGGAAACCATGTCGCTGCGTGCGCTGTGGCTTGTCGCGACGCACGGGATTCGGCCGGAGGAAGTCCTCGGTTTGACCTTCACACGGAAGGCGGCCCGCGAACTCTCGGAACGGTTCCGACGACGGATCACGCTCCTCCGAAACCGTCGTGCCGAGTTCGCGGCGCTGGGTGTCAACATCGATCACCTTGCCGACGACGACCACGGTTTTGCCACGCCGACCGTGTCCACCTACAACGCTTTTGCCTCGGAAATCTTTGCCGAGCACGCCGCTCGAATTGGGTGGGACTCCGATTCGCCCGTAATCACCGAAGCGACGGCCTACGCGATTGCCCGCGAGGTTGTGACCGCGTGCGCCGATCCCCGCCTCGGCGAGTACGACTTTTCGCTCGATGCCGTCGTCGATGCGGTCATTCGACTGGCGGCGGAACTGGGTGAATTCGACGTCACGAATGACGACGATGTCATCACCTACGCGCGCGCGGTTGCGGAACGTCGCGAACTTCCGGGCAAGTCAACGCTCGACACCGACAAGTTCCGAACGAAGTTGAACGCCGTCGGCGCGCTAGAGGTCTTGCTTCCCCTCGCTCGCGGGTTCATCCTCGAAAAGCAGCGCCGAGGTGTTGTCGAATTCTCGGATCAAGTGACCTTTGCTCGTCGCATCATCCAGCAGTTTCCCAGCGTCGCTCAGTCCTACCGCGACCGCTTTAAGGTCGTCATCCTCGACGAATACCAGGACACGTCGTTTTCACAGACAAGTTTGTTTTCGGAACTCTTCGGACCTCAGCGCGTGACGGCCGTCGGCGACCCGAACCAGTCGATTTACGGTTGGCGAGGCGCAAGCCCCGCGAACGTGGCGTCGTTCCACGATGACTTCCATGTTGCTGAAGGCGAGCGCACTCATCGACCACTCGTCACCTCGTGGCGAAACGGAACCGCAATCCTGGCGGCGGCGAACGTTATCCTCGATAATCGCACCGAGCAAAACCCATTGGACGTCGATCGACTGAATTCGTTCCCCGGAGCGTCACGCTGTGACATCGAGGGTACCTTTGCCGCCAGCACCTCGGTCGAAGCGGAACGCTTGGCGAAGTGGTTCCAACACCACCTCAACCCTGTGAAGTCGGGTCGAAAGGCCTCTGACCCAGCGCCAACAATGGCAATGCTCATTCAAACTCGTACCCACCTCGACACTTTTTTGCGGGCATTCGATGACAACAATGTCCCCTACCGCCTGTTGGGTGTCGCGGGCATTTTGGGCAACCCTTTCATCGCGGATCTTTACTGCGGGCTTTCGGTCGTTGCCGACCCGGGCAAAGGTGCGCGACTTGTTCGACTCCTCGGCGGAGCTCGATGGCAAATATCGGTTAACGACCTGTGGTCGCTTCACAACCATGCGCGCAACGTAGCGAAGTCGTACACGACGAAAGACCAACGCGCCCGACTCGGTAGTTCTCTCGTCGAGGACGAAGCAGACTCGCTCGTGGACGCACTCGATTCGCTTCGGTACACCGCGCGCGACGTCATCGAGACGGACACTGTGTACGACAAGCGCGTGTCGTTCAGTGACGAGGGTTGGGAACGACTCGTGAGCGCCGCCGAGTTCTTCCACAGCTTGCGGTCGCAGATCGACGTCTCAATCCCCGATATGGTCAGCCTCACCGCCACCGCCCTTCAGCTCGATGTCGAAGGGGCTGCGTCACTTCATCATTCACCCGCCGCCTACCGCGAGGCCTTCGACGACCTCGTCCACTCGTATCTCGCGATTCCGTCCGATCATTCGCTCCGCGGTTTTGTCCGCTGGCTTTTCGAGGTGGAAAAGCGCGAGCGGATGACTCCGCGAAGCGATGAGCCGGAACCCGGAGTGGTGCAAGTGCTGACCGTTCATTCGTCCAAGGGACTCGAGTGGGATGTTGTCGGCTTGCCCCGTTGGACCCAGCCACCCATTCCCGCCAACGGAAGTCTTCGCGGCGACAAGTCCAAGGCGGCCAACGAGATGGGGTGGTTGCAACTCGGTGCATTGCCCCGAAAATTCCGCAGCGACCGCAGGTATCTGCCCGAATTCAATTGGGACACGGCGACCACCATCGATGAACTCGTCACCGAGTCAGAGGCTTACACGCTTCGACTCAAAACCACGTTGATTCTTCCCGAAGAGCGGCGGTTGATGTACGTCGGTGTGACGCGCGCGCGCCACCACCTGTGGATTTCGGGTGCGCATTTCGAGGGCAAGGGCAAGACGGCGAAGATTCCGAGCACCTATTGGGAGGAACTTCGCGCCGCTGGACTCTTGGAAAAGGCAATCATCGATCCGGTTCCGGAATCGAACCCCGACGCTGACGGTATCGCGGCCGAGTGGCCCCCGCGTGACCCGCTTGGCCGAGCGAAGCATCGCGCCGCATATGATGCCGCCGCTCGGGAAATCGAGTCGTCAACGGGTTCAGTCGATCCAGCCGATGCCCGTGCCATCGAGCAACTACTCGCGCACGAGACGGTCGGTGCCGCGGAAATTCCGGTGCGTATTCCCGCGTCACGCTATGCCGAGTGGTCGATGGACCTCGCCAAAGTCAGGGAAGGTAATCGACGTCCCGTCCCGACCCGCCCCTATCGCGCAGCGCGTTTGGGAACCGAGGTGCACTTGTGGATTGAACGCGGTGCCGTCGACGATGATTTCGTTGACGGATGGGACGAAGCGAATGACCTCCCTGATTCCGACGACGGAATGCGAAGGTTGAAAGACGCCTACCTCGCGTCGCGGTGGCCCGGACTCACACCCGAACACACCGAATTAGAGATTCTCCTTCCCCAAGGAAAGCACATCGTGGTGTGCAAGATTGACGCGGTCTACCGCATCGACGGTCGTTGGGTTGTTGTCGACTGGAAGACCGGAGCGAAACCGACCGAACTGGAAAAAGACGCCAAGGCGATGCAGTTGGTGTTGTACCGCCGCGCACTCGCCGCGCTGCTCTCAATTGATGTGACCGACGTCGACGCGGTGTTGTACTACATCGCTCATGACTGGGAATGGACCGTGGAACCCGAGCGTCTCGCGCGTCTCGAGGCACTACCTCCCATCGATAGTTAGAGAGGCTCGGGCGCCGATTCGCCGCGCTGCGTCGGTGTGGCTGTTCGATTTTCTCCAAACACCAATGTCGTCGGTGACTTCGGTGGAGCGCCGAGATCGGTCGCGGGGTTGTTGGTCACCGCGGTGAGGAGGATATTCAGCATGGCAACCGCATCCGCAACGATTCCGTCGTCATGTGAATCAGCGCCGTGAATGAGCCAGCGGGCGACATCTAATTCCGAGGCGAAGCGCGCCCGGTGCGCAAGGCGCCTATCATTCGTTGGGCGTTCGGCCGAATAGAGGCTCATGAATTCAGCGGCGTCATCTGCACCGAACCGGGCGAACACTCGCCACAGGTCGTCAGCGGGGTCGGCAACACGAGCGCCCGCCCAGTTGATGATGCCTGACACTGTTTCTCCATCCATCAGAACTGCATCGAAGTCCAGATTGCCGTGGGTGATTGTGGGCGTGAACTGCCACATCCCGGCGTCTTCGATTGCCGCGTCCCAGCGATCGAGAAGCGGGCTCGGAACCTTGGTCGTCTGGTGTGCGCGATCAATGATTCCGGCTGCGTCCCGCAAGCTGTCGAGTGAGGTCGTCGCGGGAATCACATTTCGCGTGACGATCGACGCTGGCAGGCTATGGATTGCCGCGATGGCCGAAGCAAGCGAGGGGATTGCGCCACGCGCGTCCTTGACGCTCGACAACGGAGATCCGCTGGTTTCCTCGGTGACCACAATTCGCCGCTTGTCATGGGAACCCGCAGCGAGAGTGTGGGGGACTCCGAACGGCAACCGTTCCCGCACTCCGGCCCCGAGGAGTTGCCCAACACGGTGCTCCGCGTTCTGCAGGTCCGCCGAAGCCGCCGTCAATGGCGACGAAATCGAAATCACGCGATCGTCCGATGTCCGGCACGTGACGCGATCAAAGTCGGTGGTCGACGAGTCCCGATAGCCGTCGATTTCGAGGGACGGAATCTCTGCAACCGCCCACGCGGTTAGCATGATGGGGGACAATGCCATATCCGTACTTTAAGCCGAACCCGCGTCCGTTCAGGTTTGCCAC
>Ga0164294_10001301_pt1 | contig 23303 bp, 23 predicted proteins | sample GEODES005metaG_FD_111479 | JGI IMG/M metagenome (GOLD analysis project Ga0164294, IMG submission 111479) | Oligotrophic lake water microbial communities from Sparkling Lake, Wisconsin, USA - GEODES005 metaG | ecosystem: Environmental > Aquatic > Freshwater > Lake | place: USA: Sparkling Lake...
CCCGGCGACGACATCATGACGCGCTTGCCAAAGCTGTGTAAGGAAGTCGACCAAGCGGCCGCTGCCCTCGTCATGGACCTCAAGCGAAACGGATTGCTAGACGAAACCCTCGTCATCTGGGGCGGCGAGTTTGGCCGAACGCCGATGAACGAAGGCCGCGGCGGATCGCCGTTCAAAGGCCGAGACCACCACCCGCGCGCCTTCACCATCTGGGCCGCCGGCGGCGGAATCAAGCCCGGAATCTCCCTCGGCGCCACCGACGAACTCGGCTACAACATCACCGAAGACCCCGTCCACGTCCACGACCTCCACGCCACCATCCTGCACCAAATGGGCCTAGACCACACCCGCCTGACCTACCGATACCAGGGCCGAGACTTCCGGCTTACGGATGTTCACGGGAACGTGGTGAAGAAGCTGGTCTCCTAAGGATTTCAGAAAACTGGGTCCAGACTTATGGTTTGAGGATACAGAGTTCGTAGCAACTTTCACCAAATGTAATGGATCACAGAGATTAACCGTGAGACTGCGGATACGAAAACTGACCTTAACGATTTAGGTTTAGATTAGCAATGGACATAAAAAGTCTGGTGGTGAGGCTTCGAAGCGCCTGTTTTTCCTGGCTAGAAGAGCTCATCCCCGCTCATGGCTGCTTCATGTGACTGCTTTTCGATATTGAAGGCTGATTGCCGGACCTGCTGTCCATTATTGAATTCAAATACATATAAGGACAATAGGTTTCAAAACATATATCTAGAGTTTATAGATTTCTCGGTGAGTATTGTTTTATCTAAAAAATATCATAAGGCATAGAATAAGTCTTGACTATGTTGTCATTTCGGTGTATAACATTTCTCATGCGACGCTTAGTTTTAATCGCAATGGCTTTGCTTGTTTTTGTGTCCACAGCTCATCCATATCAAAGAATTGTGATTTCTGGAATCCCTGGATTCACTCTTGGAGGTTCTAGTGGGTTCAAAGATGTTCGAGGGCTTTGTTACGACGTACAAAGACCAGAGCCTCCAGAAGCTCCATGGACCGACCCGAGGTTCGCGACCGGAATTAACTCTCGGCAACTTATATTCAATGGAAATAATTACATGGTAAGCGTAAATGGAGGAGCAAATAAAAGCCTGGCAGAGGCTATTCGAAGCAAGGAGGTCCTAGTGTGGCGGCATACCGACGACAATGGATACAACCTTAGATTTGCCTTGGGACCGAACGCTAAAACCGTAAAGTTTTACGAGAACTCACAAAAACTTGTCGTAGGTGACTCCAGCGACTCAATGATGACTTTAGATGGCAGGTTGTTCGGAAAATCTGGGTCTCCTTTGAGTCAGGACTATCTTTGGGATAAGCGAACGGCGGCCGACTGGAATAAAAACTTAAGCGAACCAGATGTGAAGAAAGCAGTGATTTCAACTGAGGCAGTTCGCAAGGAATTGATTAGGATTTCACTGATTCAAAAAGTAGGTAACTTAGAACCTTCGGACGGAGATCCAACATCACCGGTTTGTGCCGTTGCAAGGTATCAGAGCGGAACATATAGACTTTTTACTGTTTCCGGTTGTATCAAATACAGCACGAACTTCCAGGATATTGTTGTAGCAGCTAAGGATGCTGGCTTAAATCGTATCGTGCTTTGGGAATCAGCTGGCTCGCCTAGCGAGTTTCCAACGGAAAGCACTTCCTTGGCTTCCGCGGTACAGCAGCTGTACGTGAACGGATTTCGAGGAACCATTTTTGAGACGTCAAGGCTAGCAAAGGCTTGCGCCAGACAAGGTGATCTCAGCGAATTCATCGAAGGAGCCGGGGGATCTCTTTCAAAGGTTAGTTCGGAAACTACGGAATTCGGAATTTCAGTTTATTCCGCAGATGGAGCAGCCCTCAAGAGCCTGCTGGGCTATAAACCAAGTCCAGGTGCTACCTCAATCTTGGATCAATTGGACAAATTACTGGAGACCACTCAACTTCGTAAGAACGTAATCGCAGCAATTGAAAATCCCGTGTCCACGGCCAAAAGCCTTGGATTGATAGGCTTTTGAAAGCCAATGACCGTTAGGTCAAAGCAAGCTGGATGGCCAGTCATCCAGGGAAAAGACCTAGCAGTTACTTTTGGAATTGCGCTGGATATAGCCTTGGCCAAGGCCAGGTCAGAGCGTGGAGACTCGAGGCATTTTGAAACCATTGAGCTTTTAAAGCAAGATGCTCGGGTCTCTGATTATGTAGATTCAGTCTCAGTTCCCGGCATAACTTGCTTAGAAACTTGGCGCGAGGCTGGCGCAACAGTCCAAGTAGTAAACAGTGTCCAGGAATTATCGCAGTGCCTTGATAACGCGCATGGATGGATCCACATCAGTCACGGGACGGAGGAGTGGATTCAGGTAGGCGATGATATTGTCACCATGGATGAAGTCTGTGAGCTCGCAACTGATCATGCCATAGCGCTAATTGACGCCAGAACGTGTTCTGGCGGAAAGTTCCTCGTTCCAGTGCGCGACAGAACTGGGCTCTTCATAATGGGGTCGGCTGACGTCATTCCGGTCCATGCCTGGCTTGTAATCTATACTGCGATCGCTTACGATATGATCAAAAGCGGTGAGCACTTTTTGCTCGTGAATCAAGCTATTTTGAGGTTGGTTTGGGATAAAGTGAGAATTATGAATATCGAGAATGAACTTGCAGAAATCGTACTGAACAACTTTGGCTTAAAAGTATTGGGACGTCCTGGGACACCGGCCAACGTTGGGTCAATTTTCGAGCTCTCCGGCGACAAAGCCTTGCCTATACTCCATGCACCCGCGAATATCGTTGGTGACCTAAGTGAGTACTCGGAGGAAGGAGACTTGACATACGGCTCGGAGTTGAAAGTCCAAGTCAAAGTCAAGGGTGCTTCACCGATACCGAATTCCTTTTTGGGTGAGCTTTCATCAGGCATTCATATTGAAGTTCAAAGCGGCAAAGCCGTTCATATCAGCTACAAAGGCAGTTTAATCCATGAGGCACAATCAATTGATGCTATCCGCAAGTGGTCGTTAGATGAACTTCGTAAGCGGGAAGAGAGTGGCCCGTGGTTCGTGGTCACAAAGGTTTTCATGGTTGATCACGCCTTCATTTTCGCATCAGTTAGCGGTAAAACATCCGTGGATATTGCTGCCGATTTCGACATCGGACCTAGCGATCCGATAAGTTTGGCAAGTGTTGACGCCGGTTGGAATCTGGTTTCGGTGTCCGGCGGGGCGATTTCGCGTACCCTACCCGCAGCTAAGTCTTTGAAGAAGCAAACACTCTTTGTCGATGGCTATCTTGTGAAAAGGACGCCTTTTGGAAAAGTCAAGCTGGCTGGCGACGATCCGCTAGTTTGGACAGAGATGTCAAAGGCAGATTCCGAGGTCATGGAGGCGCTACTCGAGTGGTGAATCAGCAATCGAGTAGCGTGAATCATTACATCAGAGAGCGACCCTGTTAACAAAGTCCAAGTAGAGTACTTGGGCACGAATGCATTGAGTTAATTGGGTCAGAGTTTCCCACGTTCTACTGCGTCGCAAGCTGCAATGCGACATGTTGCAATTGGTTTTTTCGGGTGGCATTCAGTTAAGAGAGAGTCATTTTAGAGAAGGGACTTAGTTAGGACCTTGAAGCCCGGTCACTCCGATTAGGACTGCGTATAAACGAGTCAAGGCACTTTATTACTAGTCTGAGAGAGCCTTAGAACTCCTTGAGAACTCGGGGCGTCATAGAGAGACGCCGCTGGATGTACTGCCGCTACACGGATTAGCATTTTCCCAGTTAGCTACCACCTTGACCAGTTAGTCATCAAGGCAGCCAATTCGAAGTTTACCGCTGACCTTGGGGGCTGCAAGCTGCGAGGAAAATTAAGTGTCACAGGGTTTAACTGGGCCCAACCCGACGATGTAAATCTGACGATCCTCCATGGTCATTTCATCTTTCTTCTGCCCGCTTATTCGCAGAATGTGAAACATGATATGTTTTTACCTTCGACATGGAAGGAGAGCGACTGGCGAATCGTTGGAACGTCGTTTTGTTACTAGGTTGATTCCACCTTTTCGTCGCGAGCCTGGATTGCATTTCTGGCTCCTTCTGGTAGCTGGGCATAGAGCGCTTGAATTTGCTTTGGTTTAGCTATCCGATCTTCGACTATGAAGTTGATCATCTCAAACAAGCTGTGGGCGATCTCAGGCGTGTCGTTGATCTCAATCTCGCCGGGATGAACCGCGTTGTTACCGACAACGCGGCAAAAGTCCAGTGCCTTCTGAACCAAGTCTGGTAGCCCCTTTGCTACAAGATTTCCAATGTCTGCGTTGATGTTCGTCCCCTTCTCTCCAAGTTCTGTCATCAGTTTTTGAAGTGCCAATCGTATTAGCGCCGATGCGGCGCGTGGGGAAGCTGCAACTATGCTTCTGGCCTCTTCGTAATCGCCAACGCAAGCGGTGGGCATATCCGGGTGTGGTGGGGGGACCGGTGCGTCTGAAGGGATGATCATTCGCCCCATGTACCAGTAGCTCCACTTACCGCAATGGAAGCAGACGCAGTATGCGAGAAATTGTGCTCGTTGAAATTGACCTGGCGCGCCCCGAAACCAGAATTCACTCCACGTCTGGGCGGAGTACACACCGCAGTGAATACAGTTGTACTGCTCAGCTTCGTATTTGGGTGGAAAATATGTTTGCATGCAATCAAAATGTACTGAAGAGGAACATATTGACATTGTCTAGCGCCATTCGCTTTAGGTTCACATGAGCATGACAGCGAGGGTGCTTTTTTGTGTTGACATTCAAACAGAAATGAAATTCGGCATCTTCCGCTGACGTTTTGAGAGATGCAAGCCGTGGCCCTGCCACTAATCAGCGGTTCCAAACACGAAGTTTCTGCCTAAGTGGGAAGTAATGCTGGTGCGCACTACTCCGATCCTAAACTTCGTGGAATCAAGATTCCACAAAGGGACACCAAAAATCTGGAGCCGGCGACAGGACTTGAACCCGCGACCCGCTGTTTACAAAACAGCTGCTCTACCACTGAGCTACGCCGGCGAACGGTCTATTGTACCGAGTACGGATAGACCGTTCAACCGCAGGCTTCCGAGATCAGAGGCCGTTCTTGCGCTGTCGCAGTCGGCTGCCGACTGCGCCTTCCGTCGTCCAGATGCGAGGGAAGAACTGGCCGGTGGCGTTGTCGCGTCGGGCTCCGGTCATGTACAGCTTGCCTTCGAAGGCGAACGCAATGAAAACGCTGTAGTCCCAAGTTGCGTTGTCGTCTCGCGCTTCGAACAGCACCGCGCCGGTGACTTCTTCGCGCACCGTCAGGCTTGGATAGGCGCCGGTCTGCGAATAGTCATCGTTCTGGTTGTGTTCCACGTAGGCCGAATATCGCTTGCATCGCTTTTCGACGTTGAACAGGCCAGCCTGGAAGATGCCGGGAGTCGTCGTGTCGTTGAGGTAGCCAAACTGAGCGGGCGTTTGCTTTAGGAAGGCACCTCGGTCCGATCGCCAAACTCGACCTTTGCTGACCGTTCCGTCAACGCTGTCTCGCAGGCCAAGCACGACGAGCTCGCCGTCTTCAAAGAAGGCAGCCTCAGGGGAGTAGTTCCACTTGGCGTTGTCATCTTTGCTAGAAATCAGTCGCTTGGTCAGGGTCTCATCCGCCCAAACTTCCAGGCCCGGATTGGTCCCGACGCCCGAATCATCGAGTTCGAAGTCATAAGTGACAACCGCTCGCTCGTACTTCTTTCCGCCGAACTTCAATTTGCCTTCTGCAAGAATCTCTGGGGCAGCCATTGCCGCCGACGAAACGACGCTTAACAACACTAAAAGAACTGGTCTCTTCATAACTCACCAGCCCCAGGCCATTGCCCTGGGAACCACCGAGATCATCGGCGAGCTTCGAACAAATTTGCAGGGGTGATGTAGGCTTTTCTGTGCAAATTCATAGTCACGGCTCTCCGCGACGTGCTTTATCAGAATTTGAACCTAAATTCATTCCCGCAAGCGATTTACAATGCCCCCAACGCAAAGGCATCGAGCTGGGTTTCGCTGAACCGGTAGCGGGGAATATCCCCCGGCCCAAAGTTGAGCTCGACGAGAGGACGGATCAACTGCTCTGTCACCACCGCGTCCGCCAGCTCCTTCCGAAGCGAGGCCATCTGCAACAGCATCACTTGCAAGTGCACCTTGCCCAGGGCCAGCGAGCCCACGCGCCGACCCTCGTCGGTCGTGAGCGTTTGGCCAAGGATGCAACGAGCGATTTCGCGGTTGTGAAAATCGATGGCATCGATAAAGCCGCTGGAAGCGGTCGTCTCCGCACCAATCGCCGACACCTCAAACTCCTTCGGAAACACCATCGCCCCCGAGTTCGCCAACTGCGATAGGCTTCGGAACAGGGAATCCGTTTCGTCTGCCGAAACGGTCCGGTCAAATCGCCCGAGCATCGTCGGCGATGCGAACCGCTCCAGATGCACTCGCCAACCTTCAATCAGTCCGCGCTTCGCCTGCCAGTGCGTCCGAGCCGCCTCAAGGTCAGACCGGCCCTTTGGCATTGCCGGCGAGGTGCGGTAGCGATAGATCACGAACTTCTCCCTCGGCAAATCCTGCTCGGGCTCGCCGGGAAACTGCAAATGCAGCCCACTGACCCGGCCAAAGCTGTCCATATTCAAACCAAACAAACTAGCGTTCTTCGGTCGAACCGCATCCAGCCAAATCCCCTCTGCATCCGTCGAGAACACCAACTCCTGCACGCTCCAGCCTTTGGCGAACGCATCCATTGCGGCATAAAGAACCTGCTCCACGCTGCCCTCCATCCGCTCAAAGGCCCGTTGCACGAACTCCAGAATCTGTGCCGCCCGGGGCGAATCGTTCGTCGGAAGCAGCTCAGCCGGCGCGGCAAGCACGCCCAGCTTCTTAACCTGAAGCGCCGTTTGCACCATGGAATCCAGCTCCATCTGGTCATAAACCAGGGTGCTCGGCAAGCCCGGCATCTTAGCGATCCTTCGGTCGCTCAGGGTGAGTTGCGCCGCGACTTCGGCGGGCGTTGACGATTTCGAGATGAGATTTTTGAGCCAGTTAAGCATAGGAAAATTGGATCTTCGGGGCAAGGCGGATCGAGCCGCTCAAGCGGGTAGGGAGGTGGCGCGCGGCCAACATCACCGCGGTCACCAGGTCGTCGTGCTCCGACCCTTTGGCGCCATAGCGGATGTTGCCCGCCGCCGTTTCGGAGGAGACATAACTCGCGAGTTCGCGTTCAAGAACCGGGTTCGGCTGCATCCGCAGCAGCTTGTTGCCCAGTAGCCGCGCCAAAGCACAAACCATCTCCTCCTTTCCGCCCGAGGTGAACGTGATGTCGGTGATCGAGAATCGGGGCAGCTGACCGCGCAAAAGCTCGGCGGCAATAACCCCCATCCCCGTGCTGTCCTGAAAGATGCGCGCACCGGGAAACTGCCGAATAACTTCGACCACTTTCGAGCAGGTGTCCTGAAACTTCGGACCGTGAAACCGCTCGAGGTCGACCAGCCAGCACTCGTCCCGCGTGCCCGAAACAACCGCGACCGCCGTAAAGTCCTTCGTCTTTGCCCAGTCCACCCCAATCGTAAACGGGCCAGCAAAGGAAGTCGGCCACTCGTAGCATCGCGCGTCGTCGATACTCTCCTGCGTAAAAACCGCCCCAGCGGCTTCGCGAAAGACCGCCTCGTACTCGACCTCGAAGCTGCGCGGAGATGATTCGTTTTGCTTCGCCGCCAAAAAGTGACGAGAAACCCTTGGGTTCTCCGAACTCGGCGAGCGCCGAGACCAAATCCCGTTCTCACCGCGCTCTCCGCGATCAAAAAGCCGCCAGAACCAGTTGAACCCGTTCGGCGTGCTAATACAGGTCAGATGCCCATCGGTCGTCGAGAGCATCGGCGTCAACACCTCCGTGACCAAAGCCTCCGGCACAAAGGCTGCCTCATCCACGATCACATGGTCCGCCTCGTCACCGCGCAAACTGTCCGGCGCATGGCCAGATCGCGCCGTCACCACGTGCCCTTCGAACTCCAACACCGGAAACGGCGTGTTCTTCGGACGGAACTTCGTGATGTCTTTGGTGACCTTTCGCTGATAGTCATCCAGCAGCCGGCAGACGCGGCGAAACAGAATCTTGGCTTGCTCAAGGGTAGGCGCAACCATGAGTTGCCGCGAGGACGGAGCGCGCAAGATTCGGTGCAGAACGTCTACTGCGCAAGCCTCCGTTTTGCCCCACCTCCGCCCGCAGGCCAGCGCCCGGGTCTTTGCTTCGGCCAAGAGAAACTCCCGTTGACCCGGATGCGGTTGCCAGATTGGCGCGATCCGCTGCAAAAATTCTTCCATAACCTCTAGCGCCGAAAAATCGAAAAAGGTCAACCATCTGTGATAGAATTTTCGTGGCGAACAGGTCGCCTCCGGGTCTGCGGAAAGGGATGATCCCTCCTGAGTTGAATTGAGTAAGTGACACCGCACCTTTGTGCAAGTCGGCTCGCAGACCGCCGAAATCACGCACCGAGGTCATATGTCCAACTCACTTCCAAGTCAAGCCAATCTTGAACATCTAAAGGCGCAAGCCTCCGACCTGCTCAACGCGCACCGCGCAAACGACTCCAGCGCGACCCAAAGGCTCCAAGCCCTTTTCCCCGACGTCACCGAGTTCGCGCTTCACCACGCCCAGCTCACCGTTGCCCGTGAGTACGGCTTCGATAGCTGGCCCGCCTTGAAGGCGAGCATCGAAGCAACCGCGCTGCTGCAGTTCGTGCAAGCCGCCACCGATGGTCGCTTGGAGCAAGCGGATCAATGGCTCGTTCGCGAGCCGAGCTTGCGAAATCAGCCTGCCGTAAAACTCATGCTCGGCGAGAACATCGAAGGCTCGCTAACCGAGCCCCTCGCGCCGCTCGACCGCGTTCCGCTCCTTTACATCGCGTACTCAAAGTACGCCTCACGGCCCGAAAACCGGCTCGCGCTACTCCAGATTGCCGAACACTGCCTCAACGCGGGGGCCGATGCCAAGTCGTTCTGGAAAGGCGATGACCTCGAGCAAACCGCGCTCTACGGCGCCGCTGGGCACAACAACTTTCCGGAACTCACCAAGCTCCTTCTCGAACGCGGCGCCGATCCAACCGACCCAGAGGCCCTCTATCACTCCACCGAGTTTGCCGACGGCGAATGTCTGCGGCTCTTGCTGGAAGCCGGGGGAGATCCAGAAGGCAAAAACGTCCTCGCGCGGTCGCTCGACTTTGACCATCCGATCTGCACCGAACTGGGACTGAAACACGGCCTCAAGCAGACAGATTCCGTCGCCATTCACCACGCGATCTGGAGAGGACGAAAGCTACCAACGATCAAGGTCCTCGTCGAACACGGCCTCGACCCCGGCATGATGGCGCCGATGTTCAACGTCAACGCGCTGGACGTCGCCGCAATGACCGGGGACTTCGCGATCCTTGAGTGGCTGGAGGACCAAGGGCACTTCCGCACCGTGCCAAGTCTGGAGCCCGTCTGGCGCTCACTTTGGGAGGGCGATGCCGTTCCCGGCGAGTACCCAGAAGTCATGCACCTCGCCCTCTTTCCGGCGGTTGCGAAAGGAAACGTCCCCGCCATCCGAGCCATGGTCAATTCGGGCTTCCGCGTAGATACGCCGGAGCCGTTTAACGGCGGATTTCCAATCCACGACGCCTGTTTTCATGGCCAGCCAGAATCCCTTGAAACCCTCTTCGACCTCGGCGCAAACTGGGACGTGACCGACCGACAGTACAGCGGCCATCCGCTCGGCTGGCTCCTCGTCGGTTCACAACACACCGATCGTCCGGCCGACTTCCTGCGGTGCGCCGAGATCTTGGTCGCTAACGGACACACCTTCAAAACGGCCGAGAGGGAAGGAGCAAGGGCGCTCTGGACGGGACATCCGATGCTCCACGCCTACTTCCGCAGCCTCGGCGCGATTGAGTAAGGCCTAAGGAGGCGGCCCGCCCTGACCAAAGTTGAAGGAGCCCATTGTGGACATCATTTGTCCAAACGGCGACTTCTTCAACTTCTCCGCGCGGGCCGTCACTTGCGCCTTCACGTTCCCGGGCAAGTTGCCAAACGGGATCGGCGCTGCCTTCTTATCGAGGCTATCGTCATACAGACTTCCGACCACCTCAGCGTTCGAAGAAACGCGGAATCGGAAGGTGTACTTCGAGCGGTTGCCCACCAGAACGGTCTTCGGCATGTTGGATGCCATCACCGTCATCTGCTTCTTGCCCTCTTCGGTCGAGCTAAACATCTCAAAGATCGCCAGCTCATCAATCCCCATCACGGCGATGCCACCGAATCCGCCCATGTCCTTTTTGTCAGCAGGAACAACGAAGTACTCCTGCTCGGTGGTCACGGTCAGCGTGCCCTGTGCCGGAACTCCCGCGGGCATGACCTCGGTGGGTTCAGACGAGTAGTCGGCGCCGCCACCACCTGGCATCATCCGGCTCATCATAGAGGTCATAAAGTCCGTTTCGGTCCCGATGGGGCCTGGCATTGCCTCGGAGCTGTAAAGAAACGCGGAGGTTGGCCCAGAAGGAATCGCAGCGAGGTTCACTGGCGCGCCGGTGAGAATCCGGCCCCGCGCTCCGCCATCCAGACTGCCGTACCAGCGCAACAGGCCCCAATTGGCCGTGCCCATCATGATGTAGGACATCGTGCTTGGCACCATGTTCAGCAAGTACTTCCCGCTCAGCGACGAAATCTCCGGCTTCGCGGCTCGCGACGCATAGGCAGCAAGCTCCTTCAGACTCGGCGCGCCGTCATTCTGAGAGGATTGAATCAGCTGAGCCAGCGCGGTTCGGTTAGACCGATCTCGTCGCGCAAAGAACCGATTCTTCGGCCGAATGCGAACGACGTTTCCTTCCTCCGAAATCTCATGGTTCTTCCCGAGTTGCTTTTTGATTTCGCTCGGTAGTAGAGCTGCGATCTCAGAAGCACTATCCGCAAGGCAGGCAACCATCGATCGTTCTGGCTTCGGAAAAGCTCCCATTACGATCTCGGAAGTTTGGAAACTCAGCGGATCAAACTGATCTGGCTGGGCCAAGATCCGCATCACTTCGTCGCTTGGCGGGGTCGGGGTCGTGCCGTCGGTCCGGGCAAAGGACATCAGGTTGAGCATCCGGGAAATTTCCTTTGCACGCGGGGAAATCTTGATCTCCGCTTCCGGCGCGGTGGCCGTCGGTTCCTGACCGGTTAAGGCATCCCCCAGCGATTCGGCTACCGCTTCCATGGCTTCTCCCATCGCGCCCATCATTCCGCCAAAAATGCCGCCGAGGCCGAGCATATCGTTCTCCATCAGGACGACCTCGCCTTTCGCATTGTAGACGGTAAGGGTGGCCTGCGATCCGCCGAGGAACCCGCCGCTCGCAATCACCAGGTTCGCCTTGGTGTAGCCAGTGATAGGCCGCCGCTGCAACCGCATCATGCGCTTCATGGATTCCGGCATCATCGCCATCGCGGCGAGCTCTTCGGCGGACTGCGGCTCGTCAGCGTTGCCAACCTGCTCGTTATGCTCCGCAACTAGCTTTGCAACGACACCCCGGGCCGAATCCGGCAAGGGAAGCTGCATTCGGGTCGGCGAGGTGGAATAAACCAGCCTTTCCTCTGGGCGCAAGTTCGCGATCCGGGTCAAATCGAGGCCGAGCAAGACTTTCGCGATGTCGCTTCCGTTGTCGCCGCCCATCTCGTCGTCCTCGCCCGGCTTATCGCTTTTCTTCGGTGGATTCGCACGGCTGAAAACCTGCTTTCGGAGTTCTTTCGCGGCGGTCGCCTGGTCTTCTCGCTGGTCTTTTTGCCACTGTGCGGTGTCGGGGATTAAGCGCAAACCAGCCGCCGACTTCTCCCACTTTCCGCAAACAACGTAGGCAATTTCGTTCAACACGGCTTCTTGCGAGAGCCCACGGCTCTCCAAAATCACGACGTCGTTCTCGAACACCGGCAGACACTCCAGCACCGTGCCAATCTCACCGCTGAGCTGCTGAAGCAACACCGGAACCCGGGTCGCCTTTAAGCTGATCCGAATGGGCTTCGTGGCAACCGCCGCCGCTGGGTCTTGCGTGCGAGCGAGAGTCGGCCCCGAATGGAGCGCCATAACGGCGAGAACGGCAGAAAACATCAAGATCAGCATACGCCTATTTGCGCGGCGGTTGGTTCTTTTGACCTTCAACCAGCATCAACCGACGGCGTAAACGTCAGGCCACGTATTTGTGCGACCACTGAACCGGGGACTCTTTCCGAGGGTCAACATGCTTCATCTTGTACGTGGTGATCCCGCCATTCTCTGTTCAAATATCGGACCAGCACAGCATGCAGATCGAAGCATCTGCCGGCGGCCACCTTGTGCGCGTCCTTTCGGGCGGAACCGAGATGGCATCTTGCGATGTCGTGGACTTACATCGCTTGCTCAAACGGCCAGGCTCCATTATCGCCGCCTCGCCAATCGAGATTCGAAATGAGCACCGAACCATCACCATCCGCGTCCGCGGTCGCATGGTCGGTCAGGTCGAAAAGCACCTCATCACCCCACATATGTGATGGATTGGGGCAGTCACGTCCCACTTTTACGTTTTACGATTACCAACGCTGCCCCCGGGCGTTATAGTAAGCGGACCCGATGTCAAATTCCGCAAACCCATATAACGTTGGTGCCGCCTTAGTCGTAGCCGTTGGCGTCGTGATTTCGTTCAATCTTCTCAGCGGAGCTATCGTCCGATCTCGCGGGGCGGATGAGATGATCCGCGTCACCGGGTCTGCCCGAAAGGACATCGAAAGCGACTTCATCATTTGGTCGGGCAACGTCAGTTACCGCGGCAAAACTGTTACGGATGCTTACGGAGCGGTCAAGCGAGGCATGGACCAAGTTGTCGCCTACCTCAAGAAAAAGGGCGTCAAGGACACCGAGATCGTCACTATGGCCATCACCACCTCGCCGGTGTACATCAATGTCAAGAACGTCGGTGGCGGGGAAGAGACCACCAGTAGCCGCATCGACGGCTACGAACTGACTCAGGTCATCGAGGTCCGCAGCAGCAACGTGGACTTGGTCGAGAAAGTCTCCCGCGAAACAACCGATCTCATCGCCACCGGGGTCTCGTTCAACTCGAACTCGCCTCAGTTCCTCTACACGAAAATTCAAGAGGAGAAAGTTCAGATCCTGGCGGAAGCTGCGAAAGATGCTCGCCGCCGCGCCGAAGAGATTGCCAAGAGTGCCGGCGGAAGCCTAGCCGAAGTTCGCTTTGCGCGAATGAGCCCGCTGCAGATCACCCCGCGTTTCAGCACGGAAGTGACCTACGACGGTCAGAACGATACGACTTCCAAAGACAAGGCGATTACCGCCATCGTCTCGATGGGCTTCGGCGTTCGCTAACTCGCCGGCATCAAGCGGCCAGGAATCATCATGCCTGGCTTCTTGCTGGCGAAGCGCTTCTCAAGCCGAGCCTTGATCAGCTTGTGGGTCCGGTGGAGTCGACTTCGAATCGTTCCAACCGGCTTGCCCATCATCTCGGCGATCTCGTGGTACGGAACGCTCTGCACGTCTGCCAGCTCAATCAGCATCTTCTGTTCTGACGTTAGCGTCGCCAGGACTGCCTGCAAGTCCTCATTCAGCTCCATATTGAGCATCTGGTCCTCCGGCGTCGCCTTGCCATCGGCCACGTCAAAGTGGATGGAGTCGTCGCCGTTTGATCCGAGCAGCGGAGCATCGTAGCTCACCGTCTTGACCCGTCTTCGTCGGCTTCTCAGCAAGTCGAGGAACAGTCGGGTGACGATTCGAAAGATCCAGTTTTCAAAAGGTCGATCGCCTTCGTACTCCTTGTAGCTACGATAGGCCCGGAAAAAGGCTTCCTGGGTCAAATCCTCGGCATCGGTGCGATTTCCAGAAAGTCGGAATGCCATGTTGTAGACCTTGCGATATGTCGTCGACATCAATTCGTTGAATCGAGCTTCTTCTCCGGCCGACAAGTTTTGTTTGGTTTGGGTCATTTTTTAGCGTTCCTTCTTTAATATGCGCTTCACGTCGCAATATGTCAGAACACCTGAAACTCCGAGTAGGTTCCAAAGGAAACCATCGGCTAGGTCCAAAAGCTAAAAAAAGTCCGGATAGTGTCCGACACCCTGGTATTTCTACGCTGTTTCAAACGGGCAAGATGGTTGTATAGTGAGCACAGCGCTGGCCGGTTGCGGCACTTTGGCGTTTCGTGTAGGGCAAAAAATGAACCGAATGAATAGAGCTTTCACCCTGATTGAGCTGTTGGTCGTCATTGCGATCATCGCAATCTTGGCGGCTATCCTCTTCCCTGTCTTTGCACAAGCAAAGGACGCAGCGAAGAAGACCCAGTCGCTGAGCAACGTTAAGCAGATTGCGCTTGCGCACTTGATCTACTCCGCAGACTACGAAGACGTGTTCGTGCCGGTTGTGAGTGAGCACCTCACCGACACGATCCCTTACGATGCGTCTTGGATCTTGGCCATTCAACCTTACGTCAAGAACCTCCGAATGTTCTACTCGCCAAACGCGATTGACCAGAAGGACCCAGTCCTCACCGGCACGGCACGAAGTTCTGGCGGAATCATCTCTTCGTACGCAATGCTCCCACAGTGGCGCGTTTACTCCGGTACCGGTCCTAGTGCTTCCAGCCTCTGGGCTACCGGCTACGCAACCGGCGGCGCTCTCATGAACGGCGTTGGCGGTTACGGCTTCGAGCCAGGCGCGGCTTACATCGGTAACAACAACGGTTGCACCGGCGTTAGCGCAGACCAGATCGCAACCCCATCGATGTCGCAGACCGCGATTGCTCGTGTTGCTGAAACGGCCCTCGTTTACGATGCCCGTGGATTCGAAGGCGGATTCTTCTGCTTCTACAACACCCCATCGCCACTTGACGCTCGAGACAACGCAAGCGCAACCTACGGCGTCAACTTCGACGGTCGATACACCTTCCAGGGCGAAAAGCTCGTCCAGGGCGTTCGATACCGAGTTGGTAACGGCGGCGTCGGATTCGCTGACGGTCACGCAGCAATGCTCCAGACCGACAAGTTCTTCTCGATCCAGCAGGTTTCGGGCGGCCTCAACGCTTACCGATACCAGTACAGCCTCGAATAGGATCGCATGAAGCGATTTCTATCGATCGGTATCGCTTCGCTACTTCTGGTCGTGCTCGTTGCCTGCGATAAAGCAGCACCCGCACCACCAGAGGCCGGCAAGTCTGCAGACTCGACGGTTCGAGGCGGGAAAGAAGCTCCGCCCCGACCGACGAACTGAAAAAAGAAATGCCCCTGCTCTCGAAAGAGGCCAGGGGCATTTTGCTGCGTGGATCTGAGGGCAACTAGCTGTTCTCGACCCCGCCACCCGTAGGCAAAAACTTGTCAAAGCCCTTTGGCGGCGTGTACTTTCGCTTCTGAAGTCGATTCCAAATCAAACTTGCCATCTTCCGAATCGCCGTGTCTCCTTCGTTTTCGACCACCCACCGACGATCCTTCTGCGAGTCGGTGTAGATCGTCACGATGTATGGAACAGGAGCGTATACAATGGCTGTGTCGGACCGGCTGCGGCTGATCGCCCCAGACTTACTCGCCACCGCGACTCCTGGCGGCACGCTCGCCCCAATCCAGTCATCCCAGTACTGATGACTCAAAATGCGCTGTAGCTTCTCACAGCCCGCTGGCCCCGCCGCCTTTCCGCGATAGATCAACTCCAAAAGACGCGCCATCTCATTCGGGGTCGTGACCCCCATTCCAAACTGCCGCCCAAGGTTGCGAAGCCGGGTTTCCCCGGCCGGAGCGCTCGCCAGCAATAGCGTATCCCGGAGCCCAAGGCTAGCTAGCGATTCGTTCACCTTCACCGTGCCCAGCCACTCTCGCAGCACTCGGGTCGCGAGGTTGTCGCTCACCGTAATCATCAGGTTCACGTAACCGTCAAGGTCCAGCTTCATGCCGTCTTGCAGGTAGTACGACCACTCACTCACGTCATACTCCAGCCGCTGCGCCTTGTCCGGCAGGGCGCGCTTATCCGTCCAGTTCATACGCCCAGCTTCGACTTCGCGAATCGCGTGAAGCGCCACCGCAGTTTTGATCGTGCTCGCGGTGGGGAACCGCTCATTGCCGCGGTACGAAATTTGTTCGCCGGTATCGAGCCGCTTAACCGAGTACCCAATCCGGCCATGGAAACCGGCGCAGATCTGGTTCAACTCGACCTGCAAACGATCAAGTTGAGATGTCGGCGGTTTTTGAAGAAGCGTTACGGCGAATAGGCACCCGGTAAGCACCCCGTGATCGTACATAAAAACGCCCCGGATCGCAACGCGATTCCGGGGCTGAGTTGTCTGAAAGCGACGTTTAGTCCTTCCAGGTTTTGAACAATAGATCGGCCTGGTGTTCCAAGACGCGGTTCCAAGACTTCAAGAGTTCCAGGTTTTCCACCTTAGGAATCTGAACATTGGAGCGCGAAGCCCGAATCCAGTTGAGCCGAACAAGCCGCACAGGCGACCAGTTTTGCAGTGAAACGATCAAGATTGACCTCCTTTTTACAAAGGGCACCGAAGTTGGTGCGGTCTGGACAAATGCATTGTCCGGTTTCGAGGTTCTTCTCTGAACGAAAGGATGGTACCACAAGGAAACCATCACCAAGGAATGCCCGTGAGTCATTGGTCCCGCGTATACTGAGCGGCGATGCCCGTCCCATCACCTTCCCAGTTCGGCCAGATTCTTGATGCAGCTCAGAAAGGCGACTACGCACTCGCCAGCATCAACGTCACTTCCAGCAACACGATTAACGCGGCGCTGTACGCTTTCGCCGAAACGAAGACCGACGGCATCATCCAGTTCAGCACCGGCGGCGGCGAGCACGCCAGCGGTCCGGTCAAGAACGGCGCACTCGGAGCAATCGCGCTTGCCGAGTACGTCCACCGACTCGCGGCGGAACTCGGCGTCTTTGTTGCCCTAACCACCGACCACTGCGTCCCGGGCAAAGTAGATCCGTTCCTCAATCCGCTGTTGGTCGAGGCCGAGCGACGACACGCGGCGGGCCTTCCAAACCTTTTCAACGGCCACATGTTCGATGGTTCCGAACTCAGCATGAAGGCGAACATCGAAGTCTCGCAGGGCTTGCTCAAGCGAATGGCACCGCTCGGTATCGTGCTAGAAGTTGAAGCCGGCGTCGTCGGCGGGGAAGAAGACGGCATCGACAACTCCGATGCGGATCACTCGAAGCTCTTCACGACCCCCGAGGACATGCTCATGGTTTACGAAAACCTCCACGAGCTCGGCCGCTTCACCCTTGCCGCCACCTTTGGAAACGTCCACGGCGTCTACAAGCCTGGAAACGTTAAGCTCGAACCCACGATTCTTCGAGACGGCCAAGCCGCCGTTATCGCCAAACACGGTCCAAACGCCAAGATGGACCTCGTCTTCCACGGCGGAAGCGGATCGCTCCTCTCCGAGATTCACGAGACCCTGAATTACGGCGTCATTAAGATGAACGTGGACACCGACTGTCAGTACACCTTCACCCGCCCGATTGCGGACCACATGATGAAGCACTACGATGGAGTGCTTCGCCTCGATGGAGAAATGGGCGACAAGAAGGTCTACGACCCACGCAGCTATCTGAAGAAAGCTGAGCAAAGCATGAAGCAGCGCGTCATCCAGGCCGCCGAAGACCTAAAGAGCACCGGAAAGACTCTGTTCGGCCAGATTTAAACGGGTTACACTCATCTTATGGAGCTTTTGCAACCCCTCATCGGGAAAAAGATCACGATCATCACCGTCCTCGGTGGCGGCCAAGAAAAGCAGGAAGTGGGCACCTTGGAAGCCGCTGCCGGGGATTGGCTTCAACTCCGAAAGGGTGAGCACGAAGTCCACATTTATCCGCTTTCGCACATTCGGATGATCAAACCGTTCGAACCGTTGTAAAGTATTTACAACATGGAAAGTGGGCTTGCTTTTTCACCTGAGCAATCGGCTCAGGTGATCGCCCTCGCCGCTCGAATGCAAGAAGCGGATGCCGAGAAAATTCCGGTAGCCCAACTCCGGCAGGCCGGTTTGGAAGCTGGCATCGAAGATCGCTACATCGAAGCCGCGATCCAGCAAGTCGGCTCCGGTCAGTCCTCGGTCGTTGAAGCCACAAAGGCTGAAGCTTCCGACACTTCCCCCTGGACAACGGGACTCGTACTCCTAAACGTATGCATCCTTTTGAAGCTGTCGATGGACTTCAGCCTCACAAGCCCAAGCGAAGTGCCTGTTATTGCAGCCGTGGTGATGCTCCTCGCTAACGGAATCCTATTGCCGAACCGAAAGGCTCTCGGGGTGATTGGAGTAATCGCATGGGGTTGGTCGGCCGGCGTTCACCTGAGCAAAAGGGATGAGTTCGGCAGCGTGCTGCTTTGTATCGCGATTGGATATCTGATCTCCACGGTCGGAAAAGGACTTTCGCCTTATCGCAAGTCGAAATGACGCTCCCCCTCATTTCGCTAAAAGAATAATAAAGCTGCGCAGACCCAACCAGGAGCCACCCAGATTGAACGAGTTCAGACCACTCAATAACGAAGAGCAAGACCGCGTCATGAAACTCGCGCTGGAGTACCAGCGACAAGAGTTGGAGCTCCGAGATCTCCACGAACTGCAATCCATCGGCGAGCAAATCGGGGTTAAGCCCGAGCATGTTGAGCGCGCCTACGCTGCTGTCCTCACAAACACTGATCCGATTCCTCAGGTGCAGGTCCGACCACGACCCTCGATCAGCGTCACTGATGTTGCAATGACGATCCTAAACATCGTCTTGGCGATCGGCGTTGCGACGAGTTACCCAGCGGCAAACAATGCCGAGCCCATCTACATTGGTCTTGCAGTTCTTTTGGTCACGAGCTTTGTGGTTCGATTGCGATCGATTTCCGTGGCAATTGCCGCAGCCTGGTCCATTGCTCTGGCATTTACGCTCCCGAGAGGATTGCGGCCGGACGAACTCTACCAACCTATCCTGATCGTAGCGATCATTCTCTTTTTCACGTCGCTAGGTGCGCGAGATCTTGGCGAGCGGGTGCGAACCTGGCTCTCGCAGAACAACCGGGCTAAGTAGGCCGAAGTAGCCGTAGCTGCCGGTAGAATCAAGCGTGCGAATTCTCATCACCAACGACGATGGAATCCACGCTCCCGGCCTGAAATCGATCGCCTCCGTGGCCGCCGAGTTTGGTGAAGTCATCATCGTCGCCCCCGACCGCGAACGTAGCGCCTGCGCCCACGCCATGACCATGCGCGAGCCCCTGCGCGTGAACGAGGTGAAGTACCAAGCGGCTCCCGTTAAGGCATTTGAGGTCAATGGCCTTCCCGTTGACTGCGTCAACGTCGGCCTAACGATCGGCTGGCCCGACGGCTGCGACCTCGTTCTCAGCGGCATCAACAACGGCCCGAACCTCGGCTTCGACGTGACCTACAGCGGAACCGTCGCCGGTGCGATGGAAGGTGCAATCAACGGAATTCGAAGCATCGGCGTCTCCATGGCCCCGCTCTCAACCGAGAAGCCAATCGACTACGAAATCGGAGCCACCTGGCTTCGAGAAAACTGGGACGACCTTGTCCATCTGGACCTACCGCCGCTCGTTTTTCTAAACGTCAACGTCCCGAACAACCTCCCGAAAGGAACCCGCATGGTCGGAATGGGGCAGCGGGTCTACAAAGACCGCGTCGAGATGCGCGAAGACCCGTGGGGAAGACCTTACTATTGGCAAGGCGGCGTGGCCGTGCTCGATGGAGCGCAACCCAACACCGACATCCAAGCCGTGCGCGATGGCTTCACTTCCGTAACCCCAATCAGCCTCGATTGGACCGATCACGAAGTGCTCAAGCGATTGCAAAAAAGTTTTGAGTAGTAATAGCCGTATAATATCTCCCTATGATTGACCCGCAGGCAAAAATTGAAGAACTTGCTTCCTTGATGGATGAGTTCGGACTAGCCGAGGCCAATTTCCAAGAAGGCGATCTTCGGATCCGTTTTGCCCGAAAGCGGAAAGCCGTTGTGTCTCAAACCTCCGAGGTCGCTCAAGACTTCGAACCCGAAGCCGCGTTCATCCCGGCTCAGGCTATCGAACCGCCAAAACCCCTGGGCACCCCGGTGACGAGCCCAATGAACGGGATTTTCTATAACGCCCCAAGCCCGGGCTCACCACCGTTCGTAAAGGTCGGGGATCAAGTAACGGCTGGTCAAATCATCGGCCTCATCGAGGCGATGAAGGTCTTTAACGAGATCCCGTGCCCGATCAGCGGCACCGTGCTTTCGATCAATGTTGAGCCAAGCGCGGTCGTTCAGCCCGGAGACGCGATTTTGCACATCGGTTAAGTTCCATAATCTGCCCCGTGAGCGAGAAGTTGTTACGAGTTGCGTTGTTGGGTTACGGAACGGTCGGAGCGGGCACTTACCGCATGCTCCAAGAAAACCGCATTGCGATCACCGAAAAGATCGGCTTCTCGGCCGAAATCACGCGCATCGGAATCAAAGATCCATCGAAGGAACGCGACCTGCCTGCGTCGATGTTCACCACCGACCTCGATTCCATCGTGTCGGACCCAAACGTTGACGTCGTCATCGAGCTCATTGGCGGCGTCGATCCGGCGGCCCACCTTGTCGAAACCGCGCTCCGCAACGGCAAGAGCGTCATCACCGCAAACAAGGAGCTCATGGCTAAGCACGGCAGCCGCTTGGTGCAGATCGCAAAAGACGGCAAGCTCGATCTCCACTATGAGGCCGCGGTCGGCGGTGGCATCCCGCTTATCCAGCCTTTGAAGCACCAGCTCGCGGGCAACGACGTGCTAAAGATGATGGGCATCCTCAACGGCACCACCAACTACATCCTCACTGCCATGCAGCAAGAGGGTGCCGATTTCGGCGACGTCCTTGCCGAGGCTCAAGGAAAAGGCTATGCCGAAGCCGACCCAACCAACGACGTCGACGGCTTCGACACCTCCTACAAAATCGCCATCCTCGGCAGCATCGCGTTCGGAAAGCAGGTTCCCATGGAAGCGGTGTACCGAGAAGGCATCCGCAAGATCACGAAGTTGGATATCCAATACGCCGACATGCTCGGCTACCGAATCAAGCTCCTTGGCGTCATCGACGCCATCACCGACGACCGCCTCCGCGCCCGCGTCCACCCCGCGCTCATCGCAAAGGACCACCCTCTCGCGAGCGTAAACGGCGTCTACAACGCCCTTTGGATTCACGGCGACTTCGTCGGCGACGTCATGTTCTCTGGCCGCGGTGCCGGCTCTGACCCCACGGCAAGCGCCGTCATCGGAGACTTGATCGACGTTGGCCGCAATCGTGCTGCAAACGGCCCCGGAAGCGCGCTGCCGTACGGATTAGGAATGCAGACCGAACCCATCGACACGCTGGTCGCGCGCTACTACGTCCGACTCAACGTCGTCGACCGCCCTAAGGTCCTCGGACACATCGCCCTCGCCTTCGGCGAATTCGATGTCTCCCTCGCCGCCATGGAAATGCGAACGCTCGGCGAAGGGAAGGGCGAAATTGTCTTCCTGACCCACCCCTGTGTCGAAGCCGACTTCCGAGGCGCCCTCGCCGCCATGGAGCGCGACGCCGTCACCAGCAGCATCGAGACCTGGATTCGCGTCGAGGGTTAAAGGCTCTCGCGGATTTTCTTGTTGACGACTTCCATGGTGACGACACCGACAAAAGTCTCTGAATCGTTCACGATCGGGAGGGATTCTAGTCGCTGGCCGAGTGAATTGCCACCGTTCATTAGGTCTAGCGCGTCACCAAGGCTACTGCTGTTCCGGATGGCGATTATCGGCTTCGATGCAATATCCTCAGCCGTAGCCCCGTCCCGTCCGAGATCGCTCCTCTTGATGATTCCTCGCAATTTTCTCGAAGAACGACTCTCTAGAACAATTACTGCAAAATTTTGGTCTGAGTTTGTCGCAAAGGCCCTCAGCACTTGGTCAATGGGCGCCGATGAATCCGTCGTTGCATACGACTGCGAAATGTAATTCATGACCCCTTCTTTGCGCCGCTCGTCAACGAGCTTTTGTACTTTGTCTTTTAGGGAATTCATAGCCTTCTTCTAGATCATAACGCGAACCGAGAACAATAATGTGCTGTCCATTTCGTAGATGAGACTGTTAGCTGCCGTCTCCTCCACTCGAAGCTGCACCCGGTGCTTCGGGGTTTGGCGTTGGTAGGATTTTAAATTCCGCGCTACTTGCGCCGCTCACTGCGTTGCCGCCATGCTGTTTCGGCTCCGCAAGCGCCTTTTCAACAATATCGTCCAGGTTCTTTCCGTCCTTTCCGCTGATATGTTGCCCGATCACGGTCGGCCAAGTTGCGCCCAGAACGAAGGCCTGGACGGCGGCAAAGTTGTTAAGCTGAGCGAGTTGGAATACGGCGGCAATCGCCCCACCAATTGCCACAAATTGTAGTACGTGCTTTGCATCCGGCGCAATCAAACGGATCTCGGCTGCAACCTGCTCGCTAACCAAAAAGCCATACTGCAGCGCCTTGAGGTAGCCAAGTGCCCCGATCATCCCGATAATGAAAGCGCCCAGAACGTTTGCCGTACTCGCGTAAAGGTTCAGCGGCGCGCCAAACGGAGACCACGATACAAACCACTCCGTCGGTGCTCCCGCTTGAGCCAGCAGAGAAACAACAGCAAACATAATGTGCATATTACAGACATGCGTAATCAGATGTCAATTCTGTTCGAACTTTTTCTTGCGTCAGAGAATTGAACAATCACCATGCTTCCAAACGAATCCGCCCGATCCGAACGCGTCGTCCATTTCATCGCCCTCCTCATCCAAGTTGGCCTTTCAACGGCCATTGTTGGCTTCGCCGGAGCCGCCGCTATCGCCCTCGCCGGCAACCAAGACCTCTTCACCTCACTTGAGCAATCGACGCTGAAAGTTGCGATTGCCGCGCTGGTCAGCGGCTTAACGCTCGCCGTAGTCGGCACCGTTGGCCCAGACACTGACCTCTGCCCGGGCCGATTTATTGGCGTTCTGAGCAAGCACATCTCCCGCGCCGCTCTCGCCGTCATCGTCCTCGGCGTGATTGCAAAACTCACCGCTAACCCAACGATCGGCTTCGGAATCCTCACCGCCGTCTGGCTTTTCGAAACCATTACCATGGCCCTCTGGGTCCGGGACGCTCGAAAGAAGGGCATCTGCACTATCGGCTCGCACTAAGAAACCCCGCCCCGAATAGACTAGGCTCATGAACATTCTCGTCCTCGGCGGGACCCAGTTTGTGGGCCGACACTTCATCGAGCTTGC
>Ga0164294_10001302_pt1 | contig 23303 bp, 16 predicted proteins | sample GEODES005metaG_FD_111479 | JGI IMG/M metagenome (GOLD analysis project Ga0164294, IMG submission 111479) | Oligotrophic lake water microbial communities from Sparkling Lake, Wisconsin, USA - GEODES005 metaG | ecosystem: Environmental > Aquatic > Freshwater > Lake | place: USA: Sparkling Lake...
AGATCCGTTGGTTCGATGCGCCAACGACGGCGCAAGACGTTCTCGACCACCTTCCCCACGTAGCGGAATAGCCTGAACGCATGACACGGGATCTGAAGATCACGAAGGGGCAGGCAACCGGAAACGACTTCGTGCTCTTCAGCGATCCCGCCGGTGGGATTGATTTGACGGACGCCGAATGCGCGCTTCTCACCGATGCCCAACTGGAGGAGCGCGCTGACAGCGTGATTCGCGCCGTGCGCTCGGAACTTATCCCCGAAGGGCGCTCACTTCTGGAGGCGGACCCAGACGCCCAGTGGTTCATGGACCACCGGAACCCCGACGGTTCGACCGCCACGATGTGCGGAAACGCCCTTCGCGTGTTCGTCGCATTTCTAATGGCCGAGGCGCTTGTAGACCTCACCCATGGGGACCGCATCGCAATCGGCACCCGTGACGGCGTGAAGGACGTCCAAGTTGGGGCTAATGGTGTGTTTCGGGTCGACCTGGGTCGTTGGAGATTAAGCGTCGAACCAGCCCAAGCCACAATGGCGCCGATTGTCGTGAACGGGGTTTCGAATGCGCTCGATTCATTTAGCATCGAGCCATTCGAACCGCTCGTTGACGATGGAATTGGTCGGCTTAGTTTGCAGATGAACGGCAACGTCACGCCCGCACCACATTCATGGGCAACAGCAGCTGTTGCAGCCGCCCTCGCCACGCGTCACCGCGAGGGAAAAGGAGCACCAAACAACTGGCGGGTGGACATGCCCGATGGCAGCCTCGGCGTTCAGATGTTCCCGACCGAAGACGGTGAGCACGTCTCGCTCAGCGGCCCTGTCGAAATCCTCGCGGCCACGACTATCGAGATTTAGACCGCTGGCACCCGAAACGCAATAACCCAAAACCCCTTCGAGATCTCGGGTTTGGTGATGTCGGCGTCGGGCCAGCGCTCGGCGAGCCACTTCATGAGCGAATCGGCTCCCAAGTTCTTTGCGACGACCAGCCAGGCCTCGCCACCGAGATTGAGCCTCGGCAACCACGTCTCGAGAATCGCGTGCAATTCCGCCTTACCGACCCGGATAGGCGGGTTAGACCAGATGGTGTCGAAGCGCAGGTCAGCGGGCACGTCCGCCGGCAGAACTGTTTGGACGCGACTGGCGCCGACCCGAGAAGCGTTCCGCACAGTCAACTCCAACCCGCGCTTGTTCACATCAACACCCCACACGTCAGAATCAGGAGCACGCAGCGCGGCCGTCAACGCGATCGGACCCCAGCCACACCCGATATCCAGGACAGTTCCGACCGGATCGGGCACGGTCTCTAGCAAGATGCGCGTGCCCGTGTCGAGGTGCTCGGGGCTGAAGGTGCCGGCCGCGGTCTCGAGGATGAATTCGCGCCCGTCCAGTTCGACCCGGATCTCGCGCGACGTCCACTCGCCGTCACCCGGATCGAAGTAGTTGTTCATTACTTCTTGGTGCCGAGAACTTCAGACACGTCGATACCTGCGACGAGGCAAGACGACACGAGTGCCCCCACCGCGGCGATCGACGCCTGCATGCGCTCTTGCGTCGCACCAGCGAGGTCGTAATAAACGACCGAGTCGGCGTCGAGAGCTTTTTCAAGAGCAGCTTTGAGGTCGGGGCTGGTCGCCAGTTTGGTCGCTTTGTCATAGGCAACAAGTAGCTCGTTGCGACTCTTGTTGAACGCCGTGGCAACGTCTTCCGTCAAGCCTTCTGGGTCCTTCGCGACCTCGACGATGACGGCGACGGTCTGCAGCATCGCCTGTTGGGCCTCGGACCACACGGTGCAGGCCTCTTTGTCGCCGGGGTCAGCGGCCGTGGTGCATCCCGTCATAACGAGGGCGGACGACAGGGCGATGGCGGTGACGATTCGGCGCATGACCTCAACTTTACCGCCGAGCAACCCGCCCGCCGGGATAAACTCGAAGCATGACTTCACCTCGTCGCGTTCTTGTCACCGGTGCCTCCAGCGGAATCGGAGCCGCGACCGCACGCCTGCTCGCGTCCCGCGGTTTCGAGGTCGTCGCTGTTGCTCGTCGCCTCGACCGACTCGAGGCTCTCACGGCCCTACCTGGCATCACGATTCACCAACTCGACGTCACCGATTTTGCTGCAATCAAGGCCCTCGCCGCCGAACTGCAGCCCACCGGCATCGACGCCCTCGTCAACATCGCGGGCGGAGCAACCGACGCAGCTCTCGTCGAAGACTCCGACCCCGACTCGTGGCGCGCGATGTTCGAGGTCAACGTTCTTGGGGTCCAGCAGATGATTGCGCACTTCCTGCCCCTGCTGCGGGACGCGGCCCGCGCGCACGGCTCGGCCGACATCCTCACCATTACGTCGACCGCAGGCCGTACACCCTACGAATCGGGCGGCGGTTACGTCGTGGCCAAGTATGGTGCGACGGCGTTGATGGGGGTCCTGCGGCTCGAGCTCGCCGGTGAACCGATTCGCGTCATCGAGATTGCGCCCGGCATGGTCAAGACCGAAGGGTTCGCACTGAACCGATTCGCGGGGGACACCGCCCGGGTCGAGGCGCTGTACAAGGACGTCGCGAACCCACTGTCGGCTGAGGACGTCGCCGAAGTTATTGTTGCCTCGCTCGAACTGCCCTCGCACATCAACCTCGATCAGGTCACGATGCGCCCGGTGGCGCAGGCGGCGCAACACAAGCTCGTTCGCGGAAAGCTCGAACCCAAATAGCCGATGCCGCGCGTCGCCAAGGACAAGAACGGGCACCCGCCCAAGGTCTGTGAGGCGTGCGGGTTGCCGTTCGAGTGGCGCAAGAAGTGGGCGCGGGACTGGGACAACGTCAAGTACTGTTCGGAAAAGTGTCGCCGAGCATGACCCGCCGAATCGTCTATGTCCCGTTCGATCACCTGAACCGCGATCGCGGGGCGTTGGCCGCGGCAGACCCTGCGACCGACGTCATCGCGTTGGTCGAGAGCGAACGGATGACAACCGGTCGCCCCTGGCACGAGGAACGACTGTTCTTTCTCATCTCGTCGGCCCGGCACTTCGCTGCAGATTTGCGTGCGGAGGGGTTCAACGTTCGATACGTGAAGGCTCCGACAACGGTGGATGGGCTTACGCAGATTCGCGCTGACGTGGGCGGCGACCTGCCGATAGTGTCCGCCGAACCCTCGTCGTTCCGCCAGTCTCGAATCCTCGCCGAGTTTGGTGTCGAATTCGTGCCAAACGACCTGTTTTTGACGCCTCGGCCACTCTTCGCGGATTGGGCTGGGTCGCAAAAGACGTTCGTGATGGAGAACTCCTATCGCGCCCAGCGCGTGCGCCTCGGAATCCTTGTCGAGGACGGCAAGCCCGAGGGTGGTCGCTGGAACTTCGATGCCGACAACCGCCTGCCTCCGCCCAAGAACTACGATTGGCCGCCGTATCTCGAGCACGAGCGGGACGACATCGACCGCGAGGTCGCCGCGGAACTCGGGCACGAACCGACCCACACCTGGGCGACGACTCGCGCGGGGGCACGTCGACAGCTCGAGTACTTCATCCAGCACCACCTCGCCGGCTTCGGCCCCCATGAGGATGCGATGGCGGGGGATAACTGGGCGCTTCACCACTCGCTGTTCAGCCCGTATCTCAACAACGGCCTGCTCGATCCGCGCGAGGCAATCGATGCCGTCATAGCCGCCTACCGACACGGCGACGCCCCAATTGAATCCGTTGAGGCCTTCGTTCGCCAGGTAATCGGCTGGCGCGAATACATCAACGGGATGTATTGGTTCCTGGGTGAGGATTACCGCGACCTCAACAGGCTCGAAGCCGCCCGCCCCCTGTTGCCTCTGTTCTCCGACTTGACCCGAACCGACATGAACTGTGTGAAGACGGTCGTGGCTGATGTCGAGGAACGAGCCTGGGCGCATCACATCCCGCGGTTGATGATTCTCTCGAACCTCGCTCTCGTGACGGGAGTAAACCCACAGGAGTTCCTCGACTGGATGCGCGAACAATTCATCGACGCGGCCGAGTGGGTGATGGTGCCGAACATCATCGGGATGGGCGTGCACGCCGATGGTGGCCTGTTGATGACCAAGCCGTACGCCGCCGGTGGCGCTTACATCAGTCGGATGGGGCAGTTCTGCAAGGGCTGCAAGTACGACCCGAAGAAGCGGGTCGGTGACGACGCCTGCCCGTTCACGACGCTCTACTGGGATTTCCTCGATCGCCACCGCGACACTTTCGCTCGCAACCACCGCATGGCCCAGCAGGTGAAGGGGCTCGACCGACTGGTGGACCTGCCCGAGCTGCGGGTAAGGGCTCGTGAGGTGTTGAAGGGGTTGTCGGCTGGAGAAATCTAAAGATTCACGGGGCAGACTGTAGTTGTGACCGAAACGGCGAACGTCCTCATCTTTGACGGAGACTGCGGTTTCTGCACGTCCGCCGCCAACTTCGTTGTGGCGCGGTCGTCGGTGCCAATCGAGGCCGTAGCCTGGCAACTCACAGACGTCACAGCGTTCGGACTGACCGAAACCGAAACCGCCGCTCGCGTCTATTTCGTCACCGGGGGAGAGTCATTCGGTGGTCACCTGGCCTTCGCGCAGATCCTGTGGACACAACGCAATTGGTTGTTAAAGGCCGCGGGTTGGTTGTTGACGGTTCCGCCGTTTTGCTGGCTCGGGTCGATTGGTTACGTGCTTGTCGCGCGGTTCCGGCATCGTTTGCCAGGTGGGACGCCTGCGTGTGCAGTCCGATAATCTTGCCGAGTTAAGGGCGTATGTATTGTTTACTGTCAAGTATTGAGTGAAATTTCTCTCTATGTCCCAGCTTGGGAATAGGGTTGGAAATGAAGTGCAGTTCATAGCGCTTATTGTTTTCGCCGGCAATCTGATTGAGGGAGATGTAGGCCTTGTTAGACCTGAGCGGTGGGAGGGAAATCTCTTTATCGCTACAAGCGATTCCGGATCAATCGGTAACTGTAGATTTTGGCAAGTTCGAACGTTTTGTTTTCAAACAATAATTTTGAAAAAAAGTTGAGTTTCTGCCCGTTGCTTGTCGTAGGCGCTAACTAGAGTTGGGTTAGAGCAAGGGGCCGCTCGGAGGCTTAAATTTTCCATCGGAAGTATCGATCACGGGAAGGATGCCGGAATGTTTTCGCTCGACGGAACTCGTGAAATCGAAATTTCTCTTTCGGCTCAGCCTGAGACCCGTGCTGTTGTTACCTTCGGCAAGGCAAGTGCAGGTTTCCCTCCCATAGAAATATTGCATCTTGACCTGTCAACGGCACCAACTGCAGGCGCTTTGAAATCAATCCATGCAGAACGCTTGTCAGGTCGGACTACTCCCGTTATTGTCGCCGCGACCTACGGCCAACGGACATGGCTATTAGGTACTACAACCGCTAAGCCTCCGGTCGAGGTCCCGGTTTCGGTAAGCGAGAGAGTCCTCCAATCGGCGTTGGCCGCTCAGGACTCCATTCAAGCTGCAAATGAATTCAATAGCTTTGTTGATTCATTCGGGTTTGCGGAAATGGCAGGCGTGAGAAATATTGGTTTGTTTGCCAGCCATCATGTGAAAGAGAATGTCCCAAATCGTTTGGATTGGCCGCAATTCACAAAACAAGGCATCGAATTGGCGCGTCTTCGCAACCTTGAACTTGTTCGCGGGTTGGGGTTTGAGGTTGCTTCGGAATCTGACAACACTCTCGTCCTTTGCGCGCCCGGCCAATCAAATAGAGCAGTCGCAGTGCTCCTGGACGACTCTGAGCAATTTGAAAGTCCGAGTGGGCGGTTCCCATCTTCTCCAGTATCTGTTGGGTTATCTGTTGCAGAAAAAGTCAGAGCACCATGGTTGATTGTGATGCGACGTAATCAGATTCGCTTATACCCCGGACGAGACGGGGTGGGTGTTGGACAAAAAGGGCAGTCAGAAACTTTCTTGGAGCTGAACTTGTCCCAGATCGGGGAAGAATATGTTGGACTTCTGCCGATGATCTTCCTAGCGACCTCGCTGCAGGAAGAAGGCCTGACGGAACAACTGCTTCGAGATTCGTCCCGATTTGCCGCCGAACTTGGGGCGCGACTGCGTGAACGCATATACGACAAAGTGGTTCCTTCTCTTGCCGTCGAAATCGCAAGCCAACTGCCCAAACTGAACATTTCGATGGATTCCAAAGGGCTGATGCTTGCCTATTCAATCAGCTTGCGAATTCTTTTTAGGTTGTTGTTCCAGGCCTATGCCGAGGACCGGGGGCTGTTGCCCTCTGGGCGAAACGAATATTTTGACGCAAACTCGCTGAAAACAATTGCGAAACGTGACATAGAGGTAGAGGATTCCGATTTCGGCTCCGCATCAAGTATTTGGGCCGATTTGATTCAGGTTTGGGACTCAATCGACGAAGGAAACGCGCGTTGGCAGATTCCTGCCTACAACGGTGGTCTATTCGGCCGCGATCCGGTAAGGCATCCCGAAGGTTCAATAATCACCGGTTTGCGCGTTCCTGACTCGGTTCTTGGTCCGGCGTTGCAAGCACTGTTGATTGATGCAACGCAAGATGGAGTTCGTGGACCGGTCGATTTTAGGTCGTTGTCTGTGCGTGAATTCGGAACAATTTATGAAGGACTACTCGAATCTTCGCTTTCAGTTGCTAAGTATGATTTGAAACTCGATCAGGCGAATGCATGGGTTCCTGCTACTGAGGGCGATCCTGTTGCAGTAGCAGCAGGCGAGGTTTATTTCCACTCGGCTTCGGGAGAACGCAAAGCTACCGGTGCTTATTTCACTCCAGCTGTCGTAGTGGAGAAGTTGATTGCGACCGCAATTGATGGACCATTAGACCGCCACCTCGAACTTGTTTCAAAGGCGATGGAACAGGGCGATAGCGCCAAAGCATCCGCAATATTCTTTGACTTCAGAGTTGCGGACCTTGCGATGGGGTCTGGCCATTTCTTGGTGGCCGCGGTCGATCGAATTGAAGCAAAAATGCGTTCATTCCTAGCGGAACAGAAGAACCAAGTTCCGGGAGTAATCAGCGAGTTAGGTCGCTTGAAAACAAGCGCATCCTCTGCTCTCGGTGCCGATTCTTATGCAGTTCAGGAAATAGAAGACGCTTCATTGCTACGAAGGCAGGTCGCGCGGCGTTGTGTTTACGGAATCGACATCAACCCTTTGGCGGTAGAGCTTTCGCGCCTTGCATTGTGGATCCACACTTTCGTGCCAGGGCTTCCGATGTCTTCGCTTGATCACAACCTGGTTTGCGCAAATTCGCTCACCGGGGTCAGTTCAATTGACGAAGCGCTCGATGCAATCATTCCAAACCGGGTTGGCGCACCGACATTATTCGATGAAGATATTCTTGCCGGCCTTTCAAAGGCGAAGGTTCTCCTTAGCGATGCAGCAAACGCTAGCGAAGCAACAAAGGCCGAGGTGGCAGAGGCGGAGAAGATCTCAAAGGCTGCTGCTGAAGCGGCGCTCGATTCGCGTTACATATTCAATGCTGCGGTTGCGGCGAGACTTGGGGTTGTAAGCAAATCGGACCTTTTTGACGAAGCGCAATTTGCGGGGCTCGGGAAGTCAGTTGAAGTTCTCGAGCTTGTTGAGAAGCTGAAACCTGCCCATTTCCCGCTTTTGTTTCCTGAAGTTTTCTTGCGGGATAACCCTGGGTTTGATGTCTTATTCGGGAATCCGCCTTGGGAGGAATTGACTGTTGAAGAACCAAAGTTTTGGAGTCGCGTTCGTCCAGGTCTAATCGGCATGGCTGATGCAGCACGGCGTGCAACAATTTCGGAGCTGCGTACTACGTATCCCGACTTGCTTCAGCAATTCGAAACAGATTCTGAATCGGTTGCCTTTCAGCGCAAGGCGCTTCTTGCAAAGGGATACCCAGGGCTTGGAACGGGTGACGTCGATCTCTACCTGGCCTTTGCGTGGACAAACTGGCGCTTAGTTCGAAAAGGCGGGAAAATTTCACTGGTATTCCCGCGGTCCCTTCTATCGGCAGCAGGTGCAGCGGGGTGGCGCAAGGAAGTATTTGAACACTCAGATGCGTCGATTTCCGTACTCGTGAACACTGGAGGATGGATATTTCCAGCTGTGACGTCGCAATATACGGTGGCGTTGGTGAACGTCGAGAAGACTCAAGGAAATGGCGTACTGAGGTTGTCAGGTCCATTTGGGTCCAAACCTGCGTTTACAGCTGATCAGTGGGCAGAAGCAGAACTTTCTTTTGAGGAGCTAATCGCGATCTCAGAATCTGCCGGACTGCCCGTTCTGCCAACACAACGATCAGTCGAAATCATCCAGAAGTTGTCAAGATTTCCAAAGCTGATTGACCCTGTTGACGGTGTAGCTTTTCGGCCCGTCACCGAGTTCCACGCGACAAACGATAAGGCTAGTTTCACTTCAACTGAAGGTGGGTCTGAAAACAAACTTCCCGTAATTGGTGGCCGCGGAATAAATTTATGGAAATTGAACCTCGAGGACACTTTTGCGATAGCGGACCAGAACATTGCCACCCGGGCACTCTTTGAGCGTCGACTCAATCAAGTCACGCGTGCCAATTCAGTTTTCTTTGGAATGCAGCCTGAAATCGTCAACGACATTCACACGCTTCCGGTTTATCGTCCCCGAATAGTTTTCCGCGATATTGCCCGGGCAACTGACCTCAGAACGTTCATTGCGGCACTAGTTCCGCCACGAGTCTTGCTGACGAACAAAGCCCCATACCTTTATTCGATGTCGCACTCACCGAAGCACGAGGCGTTCCTACTTGGCGTGATCTGTTCCCTGCCGACCGACTGGTATACAAAACGTTTTGCGGAACTTGGAATGAACTTTCACATTGTTAACAAGACGCCAGTTCCGTGGACGGGCATCGACACAATTGCGGGCAAGCAACTCGTCCAGAACACTGCACGCCTTGCCGCGATCGACGAGCGTTTTAAAGATTGGGCAACTTCCTTGGGCGCTGAAGTGGGTTCGGTTACAGCTCCTGAAGAATTTGAGCAACTGGTGTCCGAAAATGATGCGTTGGTCGCGCACTTGTATGGCCTTTCGAAAGACGAGCTTGTCGATGTACTTTCTGCATTCGAACGTCTCCCCGATTTCAATAATCGTTCGAGAAGGGTGATTGAGATGTTCGAGAAATGGGGCGAGCAATGAGCTCAAATGAGTTCCCAACCTTCGCCACCAATCGTCCGGACGTCGGGCAAACCGTCGGGGCGGCCATCGAGAAGATGTTCAAAGTGCTGCGTGAAGGTAGCGCGACGACTCCGGCGATTTCGATTGCTACGGCTTATATAAATCCAGGTGGATTTGCGCTGCTATCAACCGAACTGGAAGCAGCAAGCAAGGTGAGGCTACTTATCGGCGCGGAGCCTGAATTTGAAGCTCAGCAGTCATATGTGAATAACGATGCAGATAAAAGAACTCGTCTCAAGCTTGCTCTTCAAGACCACGACAAGTGGCTTGCTGCTGAGCGTGATTCAACTGGATTTACTCGTGAAGCAGTCGATAACGCAAAAGCAATGGTCGAATGGCTTCGCTCCGAAACCGATGGCCTGGCTAGGGTCGAGGTCCGAAGGTTTCCTCATGGGTTTTTGCACGGGAAGGCATTTATTTCTGAGGGGCTGATGAAATCTGCGATTGCAGGATCCTCAAACTTCACATACGCAGGACTCGCAAAAAACGCTGAAATCAACCTCGGAACATACGGACCAAACAGCCATGCCAGCGATGTGCTTGAGTGGTTTGACCATTACTGGAACCAAAGCACTGAATTTGATCTCGCTGCGCTTTATGAGACGCAATGGAATCCGCACCAACCTTGGTTCGTGTTCATGCGGATGCTGGAAGCTCTCTACGGCGCTCACATGGACGAAGAAGGCGCTACTGGCCAACTTGGCCTCACAGCGTTCCAGAGGGACGGTGTGGCCAGAATGCGACGTCTCTTGGAGGCTAACGGCGGTGTCCTCGTAGCAGATGAGGTCGGACTTGGGAAGTCCTACCTGGCCGGAGAAGTGATCAAGGCAGCCACTGAGGTCAATAGGCAGCGCGCAGTTGTTATTTGTCCTGCCTCGCTAAAAAAGGGAATGTGGGAGCCGTTCTTAGAGCAGCACGGATTCACCAGAAATGTCGCCGTCTACTCGTATGAAGAAATTCGAAATAAGACCAAGGTGCCCAACGAACCAGGGGACGGAGCATCTGCGTCCGAGCTTCGCAAATACGAGAACCAAGTTCAAAAGTGGAAAAAGTTCCAGAACCGTATTGAAGATTTCGCTCTGATCGTCGTTGATGAAGCTCATAACTTACGCAACGACTCCACGTCACGCGCAATCGCTGTTGACAACCTCATTTTGGGAAGCAAACATCCCAAGCAGGTGATTTTATTGACCGCTACCCCGGTCAACAACTCGCTCTACGACCTCGAATCGCTAATCAAATACTTCATCCGAAATGATGCCCAGTTTGCTGGGGTGGGGATCCCGTCCATCCGTGAGTACATCAAACGAGCACAAGAAATGGACCCTGAAAACCTCACGCCGGACCACTTGTTCGACCTCATGGATCAAGTAGCAGTTCGACGAACTCGTAAATTCGTCAAGGAAAACTACTCCGGGGACAAAATAGTCGGAAGAGACGGGGTCGAAACTACAATTTCATTCCCGACGCCAAAATCAAGACGAATTGAATACGACCTGACTGGTTCGGGTAAAGCACTAGTCGAGCGAATGCTCTACGCCCTATCCGTCGATGTCGATGGCCAAATGAATTCCCATGCATTCCGACGGGACGACCCTGACCACCTCATGCTTGCAAGGTATACGCCGAGTGCGTACCGTCTTGATGGCGATCTCGCCCGGCACCAAGTTACCAATGCGGGCCTGCTTCGTTCAGCGCTTTTGAAGCGCATGGAATCCAGTCCCGCGGCACTTGCGATGACTCTAAAGAAGCTTGTAGCAGCGCACAACGCATTTATCCACGCACTAGAACTCGGAGTAGTTGCAATCGGGTCGGCGCTCTTAGAACTCACTTCGTCAGACGATGAAGATTTTGTGCAAATTCTCGAAAACTTCGATTTAGACGAGCGAACCGACCTGAATAACGCTGACGAATATCGAATGAGTGAGTTACTTGCTGATGTCGAGAACGACCGCGACCTTTTAGAAGAACTAGTAAGACTTGCAGACGACGCCCTGAATGAGTCTGACCCGAAGTTTGAAAAGCTAGTGGTTGAATTATCTGAAATCGCGGTTTCGGCCAAGCGAATTGACGCACTTGCAATCCCTGAAGGTGACAAGCGAAAGGTAATCATTTTCTCGTCGTTTGCGGACACCGTAATCGACATTCATCGACGATTGACGAGATACATAGACGCGCATCCAGATTCTCCTATTTCAATTTACAAGGGCCGCATCGGTGAACCTGTTATGGGCGCCTACGCATCGGTGCATAACGCCGGTGCCTCCGGCGGGGTGGATCAGGGCGGACGTGCAGCCCTCATAGCGGGCTTTGCGCCAAAGACGGCGGGGGAAATTGTCAACGGTGTTGCGGTGGACGAAGATCGGTTTGACATATTGGTTACCACGGACGTTCTTGCCGAAGGCGTCAATTTGCAACAAGCTTCGCAGATCATCAACTACGACTTGCCTTGGAACCCAATGCGAATTGTCCAGCGCCATGGCCGTGTAGACCGAATTGGAAGTCAGCATCCCTATGTTCATTTGGGGCTTTATTTCCCCGGGGATCTATTGGACGAGATGCTCGGGCTTGAAGCAACTCTGGAAAGAAAACTTGCTCAGGCGAATGCCGCTGTAGGTGAGCACATCGATGTGTTTGCAAAAGGACGTGCGCGTACCGAGGTTATTCTCTCCGACAAATCAATGGAGAAGATGGACGAACTCTTGGAAACGAGAGGAGGAAGCAGCGCAATCTCCGGTGAAGAGTTTCGACGTCGACTTCATCTTTATCTCAAAAGAAATGACAACAAATTGCCTTCGAGGAAACTGCCGTTCGGCTCGGGCAGCGGATTTGTAAACCCCAAAATTAGCGGAAATGGTTATGTGTTCTGTGTGAAAATCGCCGATCACGAGTTGCCTTGGTTCCGCTTCGTCGAGGTTGGGCCAGATTGGGTGCCGATCCTGGTTGAAGGTAAGCCAAAAATTTCTTCAGAGTCTTTGGTCTCGTTGTTCGCCGCAGATCCAGAAACAGAATCTCGGCAGCGGGAACTTTCAAACGAAGCATATTCCGCAGCCTTCTCAGCTTGGGAGCTTGCTCAATCTGACATTTTTGACGAGTGGACTCAGCTCACCGATCCCTCTAAGACTCAACCCCGCCCGCCGAAAGCGTTCAGAGAGGCCTATTCCCTCATCAGTGCAAAAGGAATGCACCTCGACGTTGCGCTTCGCAACGAAATACTACTTAAGCTCAACACGGTTCCAAGCGGAAAGATTGAACGCGCCGTGCGCCGGACACTCAATAGCAGCAACTTGGAAGCGGAGATAATCGCTGAAATTGTTACGATTATTGAGCAGTCTGGAATTCCGCCGCAGACTGAAAACTTCGCCCTTCCGCCAGTCAACGTCCACGAAATTCGGCTAGTCGCATGGATGGCAGTCCAGGGCAACCTGTCAGGTTAATGCAAGTTACGAAATTGATTGATTGGATTGACGATGAAATTTTGTACTGAATGTGGCGAGAAAATAGATGCCGGCTGGTCGCGTAACCTGAGACCACATGACAAACGAATTTGATGAGGCCGACGCCCCCTCCGTCGGCGACATGGACCTCGCCGACCGCATCACGCTACGGCGAGTAGACGGTCTTCGAACCGAGCTCCAAGATGTCACCGAAGTCGAATATCGTCAACTCCGCATTGAGAATGTAGTCCTCGTTGGCGTCTATTCCCAGGGAAACCAGGAAGACGCTGAGAATTCGATAAAGGAACTCGCCGCGTTGTGCGAGACGGCTGGTGCAGTTGTGCTCGACGGTGTGCTTCAGCGAAAGCCTCATCCCGATCCTGCCACCTACCTTGGGCGCGGAAAGGTCCAGGAGCTTCACGAGATCGTCATGGCCGTCGGGGCCGATACCGTGGTTGCCGACACCGAGCTCGCACCGAGCCAGCGCCGTGCGCTCGAAGATGCAGTCAAGGTCAAGGTCATCGACCGCACGGCGGTAATTCTGGACATCTTCGCCCAGCACGCCAAGTCCCGCGAAGGCAAGGCCCAGGTCGAACTCGCGCAACTCAACTATCTGCTTCCTCGCCTTCGTGGCTGGGGTGACTCGATGTCCCGCCAGGCAGGTGGCCAGGTTGGAGGCCAGGGTGCCGGTATGGGTTCGCGTGGTCCTGGTGAAACCAAGATCGAGATTGATCGACGCAGGATTCGCTCACGAATGGTGAAACTGCGCCAGCAGATTGCCGGATTCCTTCCCGCCCGCGAGGCCAAGCGTGCAACACGAATCCGTAACGCCGTTCCGTCCGTTGCAATTGTTGGCTACACGAACGCGGGTAAGTCGTCGCTGCTCAATCGAATCACCAAGGCAGGCGTTCTCGTTGAGAACGCACTATTCGCGACCCTCGACCCAACGGTTCGCAAGACCGAAACGCCGGACGGCCGCCCCTACACGCTCGCGGACACTGTCGGATTTGTGCGCCAGTTGCCTCACCAACTCGTCGAAGCGTTCCGATCGACCTTCGAGGAAGTCACTATGAGTGACGTCATCGTGCACGTGGTTGACGGCTCGCATCCCGACCCTGCGCAGCAGATCAAGACTGTCCGAGACGTCATGGGTGAAGTCGATGCCCGTAACATCCCCGAGATTATGGTGTTCAACAAGAGTGACCTCATCGACGCGGATCAGCGCCTTGTTTTGCGCGGACTTGAGCCGAACGCGGTCTATGTCTCTGCATTCACGGGCGAGGGGATTGAAGAACTCGAGAGGCTTGTCGCCGAGACGATTCCGGACCAAGACGTCGAGATCACAGCCGTCATTCCTTACGACCACGGTGAACTCGTCAGCCTTCTGCACGAGCATGCGCAGATTCTGGACACCGATTACGTCGAATCCGGCACGCGGATTCACGCGAGGGTGTCGGCCGAGATGTCGAACCGGCTAGAGCCCTACATCGAGCACTAGCTCACCGAACGAATAACCGCCACAACCTTCCCCAACACCTTCGCGTAGTCGCCGTCGATCGGCTCGTACGCAGAGTTGCGGGGGAGCAGCCACGTCTTGCCGTCGCGCTGCTTGAAGACCTTGACGGTCGCCTCATCGTTGAGCATCGCCGCGACGATGTCGCCGTTCTCAGCGGTCTGCTGTTCACGCACGACCACGTAGTCTCCGTCGCAGATGGCGGCGTCAATCATCGAGTCGCCCTGCACCTTGAGCATGAAGACGTTCCCGTTGCCGACCACCTGACGGGGCAGGGGGAAGACGGCTTCGACGTTCTGTTCGGCGGTGATGGGGACACCGGCGGCGATACGGCCGACGAGGCTCACGTTCACGATGTCATCGTCACTGACGCGCACGGCGTCGGGGTTGCCGTCGCCGAGCTCGACGAGGATTTCAATCGCACGGTTGAGGTTGGGGTCGCGTCGAATGAAACCGCGCAGTTCGAGCTGGGTCAGCTGGTGTGACACGGACGACACCGAGGTGAGGCCGACGGCGTCACAGATCTCTCGCATGCTCGGTGGGTACCCGACACGCGTGGGGGTCTCGTGGAGAAACGCGAGAATCTGACGCTGTTTGTCGCTGAGGGCGGCGAGGTCGGGGCTCATGTCGGGCCTTTCGGTCGAATTACGTGTCCGTGCATCCAGGTAGACATTTCGTATGGATGTTCGAAAGGTTATCAGCCGTGACGGCATTCTTGCAACATTTGTTCGACACGGCGTGGGATTCGGGCCGGAAATTCCCATGGCGATTAACTTGACAAGGAGGTAATTCGAATGTATGTTCGAAACATAGATACAGAACCGGCCCTCCCGGCCGAGGGCCGGGGACGTATCTTTCACAACACAGGAGGCACCATGAGCACCATCGGATACAACGACACCGTCCGCTTTTCGGCACCGGCTCGTCCCGTTCGCGCCGCTCGACCCGAGCCCATGCAGCTCACTCGACGCGGGCGCCTCTTCTTCGGCACGGTCTTCGCGCTGATCGCCCTCGCGGTTGCGTACTTCCTCGGGGCCGGTGCCTCGCAGGCCGGCGCTGACTCGACGGTCTCGACTACCTCGTTCGAGCAGGTCACCGTCATGCCCGGCGACACACTATGGAGCATCGCGGGCGACATCGCTCCCAACGCCGACACCCAGCAGGTCATCGCCGACATCGTGAACCTCAACCAGCTCGAGACCGCAACGGTTCAGCCGGGCCAGCGCCTGTCGATTCCGGCCGACTACTCGAAGTAGCCAGCAAACGGCCGTAACGTAAAAGTTTTTTGGTGCCGCGGCAAACGTTTTGCTTTAAATGACTTTAAGTCACTACTATTTACGGTATGTCCTTAGAAATTCGAATCACACCAGAAAGTGCCTCACGTCGGTATGAGCCAGAATTCTTTCGGGTTTTCGCGAGTAATCTCGCAAAGCTTTTCGAAGTAAGGGGCCTGAGCGGAGTTCTACTGGGCTTTCCACTCACGGATAAAGATAAAAACCTAAAGCCTGACGCCATGATTATCACCAAGAATGTTCTGCTTTTAGTTGACTTTAAGAATTACGACAATCGAATTGTGTCTCTGCCAACAGCAGGAACGTTTAAGTCCGCTCCTTGGACCACGCGAGCAGTTGAAACGCGGACCAAGTCTTCCGAATTAGTAAATGTGCTTGGGGGATCCTCCCTGAACCCGTTCGCCCAGCTACAAACTCAAGTTGGTCGCTTGAAAAGGATATTCCCAGAGGAATTCCGCGATATACCAGTGCAAACTAGTGTGCTTTTTCAGGGAGAGGTGAGCGTTGATGGGGAAATCCCCGGGGTTTATCAACGCCATTTTTCAATCGCTTCAAAGTCAAACTATATGAGCGTTTTCGAGGATTCGCTCAGTCTGACATCAGGTTCAGGAGACCTGCCGGTAGAGCAGATTTCGTCAATTTTCAACACCAAGCCCTATACCGATGTGATTCCAATTGATATCGATGCACAAACTCGATTGTCAGAATTGCACTCTTTGTGGGAAAAGGAATGCCTTGCAAAAAGTCATTTCGAGGCAGAACTGTTGCAGTCAAGAATTGAAAACGATGTGCAAAAAGAACGTACCGGTGCACAATCTGAGGAACAAACAAGCAAAATTAGACGTCTCGAGGCACAGTTTGAAGAAGTTCAAACGCAATATGACAAGGCTTTAGCGGAATTCCAACTAGAGAAAGACAACGAACAACTTCGTGTCGACGCTGCAATTGAATTGGCACGACATGAGTCCGCCAAAGCAAAGGCCGAGAACTCGCGAGCAAAACAAGAGCGTCAGACGGTTGAAGCCCAGATTGAATTAGAGAGAGCTAAAACTATCAATAAGGCGATCGGAGTTAACTCTGGTTTCAAGTGGGCTATGTGGGTCATTGGATTGGCCATAGTTCTAATGGGTTTTGCGTTCTTACCACTGGGAGGACCCAGTGAAGATAAGACCTGTGTGACTTCCAATTTTGCGTCTGACCATCTTGACAAAAATGTGTGCATTGAATTCATTCCGAAAGATGTGCGAGAAAACAATGGCCACACATACCTGAACACCACTTTTGATGGGTTCTATGTGTTTGTTGGTGATCCACAAATGCTTTTTCCAGGCGAAGATCTCGAGCAATTGTTTGAGGGAAAGACAATTAGAGTGACTGGAATCGTTGAAGAGCGGAAAGCATCCGACGGTAGCCCTCGATATTCGGTCTCGGTCGATTCGAAATCGCAGATTCAGATTGTTGAATGAAATTCTTCGCGACCACGAATGATTCTCCTGGCAAGCCGATAATTCAGGCCTCGGAGAGCGAACTGCTAGTTGATAAGTGACTGCACGATTCGTGCGCGCATTCGCTCGCTGCGCCAATCGAAGAACTCCAGAAACTGTGTAAAGCCCAGCAAATCAAGATTCACATCGTTTTGACTCGCAAACAACTGTCGGTTCTCGTCGTTGGCGAACGCTGTTGCAAACCAATCCGTCGGCAACATTTTTTGTTTCTCAACATTCACCTGGCCGGTAAGCAACTGAAGATTGGCTAGTCGATTTACCCGCGACCTATATTCTTCAAGCGAATCCTTTTGAACGCCAAGTGATTTGAGGGATTTTTCAGAAAAGTGCGACTTCGCGAAAATGTGATCCACGTGGTAATCCACAGCCAAGTTGAGGCTGGGGTAAACCAAACTGAGCGTTGCGAATGCTTTTGGAGATCCATATTCGACGTCTAGTAAGGCCTGAATCTCGAGGTCATCGAAAACTAAGGATTTCCCGATCTGTGCCATTGATTGCTCAAGTTGAATCGAGGGAAAAGAATCTACGCCGTGTGAATCAATTTCAGTTCGTATTCTAGAAAGCAAGCTGTCGAGGCCGCTTCCCCAAATCCCCCCTTTAAGAATCGTTTTGTTGATCCATACCCGAACCGACTCTCGATCGAGCATGTTGTGCGTTGAGTTGACATAACTTGTCATGTTTTTCAACTTTGAAAGGTAATAGGCAAGGACAATTCCGACGGAATGCGCGGTCAAATTGTGCGAGTTGAAACCGAATTGACGAAGAAGCGCTGCGGCGGTGAGCAACGAGTCCCTGGTTTTTTCCCAATTGCTCTCCACCAATTCCATGTTTTCTTTTGTGAAAGTTGAGACTGCAAATCTCACCGGCAACCCTGAAATCATCAATGCTGATTTCAGCACATTGTCTTTCGTGAAGGCAAAATCTCGAGATCCGCCATGATTCAGCTCTTGAACAAGGGTTCGAACTTCCTCGCGAGCGTCCTTCGTAGCCCATTGATTTGTTGCCATCGAAAGGAGCAGGTCAGAGTAGGAAAGTGAGGTGCCGCCACTATTCACACGGACGAAAATGTCGAGAACCTTGTCTGCATCTTGATCTGTTTCTTCGTAGCAATTGATCGGTTGCCTGACCCTAATGGCGTCAAACAGCGAGTACAGCTTTTTGAACGCGACCTGTCCTTGCTCGGCATCGAACCCGCGAGTAGCAATCTCGCCCATGATTGCTGGTCCAGAATCCTCAAGTGTTAGGACCTCGCCGACCCTAAACCACTTGTTCGATTCCTTAAACTCGGCCTCAGACAAAAAACGTAAGTCAAAGGCAAGGCCGAGTTCTTCGTGATCTGGTGACTCGAGAAGATTCAAATAGAGAGATTTTTTTACGTAAGCCGAAGCGTTGGAGACCCAAGCTCCCTTTTTCTTTTCCGCGTGGGACCCATAGAGCGCAATGTTCAATGCGGTGAGTCTTTGTTGGCCGTCAAGAATTGCGACTATCCCTTTGCCGGGTGGCACAACTGCTTTCGTTGCAAACGGCGCTGTTGACTCGTGATAGTTCGTAATGAAGTTGTAGTAGGTGTATTTGCCCGCAGATTCGGCGTTCACATCCCACAACAGGAAAGAGCCAATCGGGTATCCGCGCAGGAGGCTATCCACCAAAGAAATGATTTGGTCGGGTTTCCAAACGAACTCACGCTGGATTGCCGGCAGCAAATATGTGCCGTCATGCACCCTCGTTAAAACTGTTGCAACAGAGACAGGTGGGAGGAAAGACATGTGTCGAGTCCTATTCGCTTGATTATTGCTCAAAACTACCTGAATACATCGTCAATGTGACATGCAAATTGCAGTTTCCTTCAAAAGCCCCGAACGTGGCTAACCTCGAACACTCCAGCAACCTCAACCAGCTTGAGACCGCCACGGTTCAGCCGGGGCAGCGCCTGTCGATTCCGGCCGACTACTCGAACTAAGACAGAGTCGCGCGGAACTTCTTTACTTCACCCATCAGTTCTTCGACGCGAGACTGGTCGGCTCGGTTTTCAAAGACGCCGTCCTTCTTGAAATAGGTTCCGACGATAGCGCCATCTGCCACGGCGAGCTGTTCGGCCGCGTTGTGGGCACGAACGCCAGTGTTGACGAACACGGGCACGTTTCCAGCGGCACCCTTGACGATCGCCAACGATTGCGTGTCGGTCGGTGCGCCGGCGGTGAGACCGGACACACAGAGTGCGTCAGGCAGCGTCGCGAACACGGTCGTCTGCGCGATCGACTCGAGCGAACGGTTGCCGAGGTACGTCGCCGACTCGGGGACGATGTTGAAAAACAGTTTGACGTTAGCGCCACCGACGCGGGCACGGTGTCGGGCGACTTCGCCGACGTTCGTGTCCCACAGCCCAAAGTCCGACGCGTAAACACCAGTGAAGATCTCGCGAACGTACTGCGCACCCGTTGCGACCGCGAGGTCAATCGAGGCGCGGCCGTCCCACAAGACGTTCACGCCGTAGGGGATTCGGATGTCGGGGAGAAGCCCGCCGATGATGCGCGCCATCGTGATGGCGGTGATCGGTTCGGTCTTGGTCAGGTACGGAAGGCTGAATTCGTTCGAGATGAGGATTCCGTCGACGCCGCCGGACTGCAGGGCCTCGAGCTCGCCCTTCGCGCGATCGATGACGGCGGAAATACCAGCGGTGGTGTCGAACCCAGGATCGCCGGGAAGTGCGGCGAGGTGCAACATGGCAATGACAGGCTTTACGGGGAAGACGTCGGTGAGCCAGTTCGTCATCGGGGATCCTTTCGGGAAAGTTGCGTGCGGTCCGCACACCACCGACTTGAATGTTACTACTTCACACGGTTTCTCGTCAAGACGAAGAAAATTTACACAAAGATGACCGAGATGCCTTGAAATATTTACAAATTTCCGTATTCTATTGATATGGGAGCACAAAGTCGTCGGGACCTCATTGAGTCGTTGGTGACTTCCCAAGGCGAGATTGATTTCGCGTCGCTCGCCACCGAATTCGGTGTTTCCGAAATGACCATTCGGCGCGATGTCGACGCCCTGGAAAACAAAGGCGTTCTTCGTCGCGTGGTCGGTGGTGCGATTTCGCTCGCCGGGAAGTCGGCCGAACCGTCGTTCAAAGACCGGTCGACCGCCGCGACCCTCGCCAAGATGCGCATCGCCGAGGCCACCGTCGCCCTCCTCGTCCCCAACGAGACCATCATCATCGACAGCGGAAGTACCGCGTTGGCTGTCGCCCAATCGATCAAGGGTCGCGGGCTTGGGCTCACGGTCATTACTCCCAGCATTCAGGTCGCCGTTGAACTGGCCGACGAAGAAGGCACAACCGTCATCCTGACCGGAGGACTGGTTCGTCCTGGCGAACTTAGCCTCATTGGCTTTGAAGCGGAACAGTCGTTCGCGCGATACAACTGCGACACCTTCATCATGGGCATCGCCGGTTTTGATGCAGAGCGCGGCGTTACCGACTACCACCGAGACGAGAGCGAGGTCAAGCACGCGGCCCTCAAGGTCTCTGACCGAGTCATCGTGGTCGCCGATACCTCGAAGCTAGGTCGCGTGCAACTGGTCAACATCGCCGAGACCTCGCAGATTGATGTGCTGGTTACCGACGCCGACGCCAACAACGCGGATGTTGCCGCCTGCCGTGCACTAGGTGTCGATGTCATTTGTGTTCCGGTCGCACTGACCTCGGTTTCAGAGCGTGCGTCGTGACTGCGTACACAATCGGAATTGACATCGGAACGACCGGAACGAAGGTCGCTCTACTCCACAACGAGCGAGGAATCGTCTCGATTGCGTCGCGGAACACCACGTTGCATTCGGATCGCCCTGGATTTGCCGAGGCCGACACTGACCAGTGGCTGACCAACGTCGTCGAGTGCATTGGCGAAGTTGTCGCCTCGTCGGGTGTGGACGCGAAAGACATCGGAGCGGTCTCGGCCGCGGGCATGGTTCCCGCCGTCATTTTTCTTGACGCCGACCACCGACCGCTGCGCCGCGCGATTCTGCAGAACGATGCCCGAGCGGTTTCCGAGATTGTCGAACTCAATGACACCTTGAGCGGCACGGACCTCGTCAACTTGACCGGATCCGCGATGACCCAACAGTCGGTCGCCCCGACCGTCCTGTGGATTCAGCGCAACGAACCCGACGTATGGGCGAAGACGGCGTTCATCATGGGCTCGTATGACTGGATCCTCGTCGCACTAGGCGCCGACCTTCACGTCGAATGGAACTGGGCGTTGGAATCGGGCCTATACACGCTCGACCAAAAGCCCTTCGCCACCGTCCTCGACACCGTGAGCCTCGACCCCGCGAAATTGCCTCGCGTCTGCACCTCATCCGAACGAGTCGGCGAAATGTCCGCGTCAATGGCCGAGCGCACCTCGCTCGCACCGGGAACCGAACTGGTCGTCGGCGGTGCCGACCACGTCATCTCGGCGTTCTCGGCCGGCGTCGAACGCGAGGGTGACGCCTTGGTCAAACTGGGCGGAGCCGGCGATATTCTCGCCGCGAGCGACACGCCCCTCGTTGACGAACGTCTGTATCTTGACGCACACCCGATCCCTGGCCGTTGGCTGCCGAACGGGTGCATGGCGACGAGCGGAAGCCTGATTCGCTGGTACCAATCGCTGATTGGTGGCGAGGACCTTGCGACCCTTGACACCGAGGCAACCGCCCGGCCCGCCGCCGACATCCTGTGCCTGCCGTATTTCCTGGGGGAGAAGAGCCCGCTCAACGACCCGAACCTGCGCGGAACGTTCGCGGGGTTACACCTGGGTCACACCCGCGCCGACATGTACCGATCCGTTCTCGAATCCATCGCGTTCGGGTTCCGTCACCACGTCGAGGTCTTCGCCGAACGCGGAATCACGCTGTCACGAGTGATGGTCACGAACGGCGGAAGCAAGTCGACGCTGTGGAAACAGATTCACAGCGAAGTTCTGGGGATGGAATTGCACCCCGTCGTCGATCACCCTGGTGCGTCGCTCGGTGCGGCCGTCATCGCCGCGATCGGAATCGGGTCGCTGTCCGGCTGGGAGGACTCGAAGAGATTCCTCGCGCTCGACAAGGCCATCGTGCCGAAGCCGGCCAACGTCTCGACCTACAACGACGCCTACGCCGAATGGCGTGAACTCGGCGCGGCGGTCACCCCCATCTCGCACTCAATCGCAAGGAGAACCGCGTGACCATCAAGACAGTTGTTGTGACCGGCGCAGGGTCAGGAATCGGGCAGACGATTGCCACGGTTCTTGCTGAGCGCGGCTGGCAGGTCGTCGTCACGGACATCAACGTCGACGCGGCGAAGGCGGCGAGCGAGAAACTCAGCACCGCCGGCGGCCAGACTCACGAATTCGCGCGACTGAATGTGAGCGACCCCGACGAAGCGGCGACCGTCGCCAACGACATCGCCGACCGGATTGGTCTGCACGCGTGGGTCAGCAACGCGGGCATCTCGTTTATGGAGAAGTTCCTTGACATGCCGATCGACAAAGTCACCAAGACCTTCGAAGTGAACCTGCTCGGCGCCTACGTCTGTGGCCAAGCCGCCGCGCGCGCGATGGTGCGAACGGGCGTCGAGGGAACCATCGTCAACACCGCATCAATGGCGGGCAAGCAGGGCCGCGTCCCGTATCTCGCCGACTATGTCGCCTCGAAGTTCGGGGTCGTCGGATTGACCCAAGCGATGGCGTTCGAATTGGCGGAACACCAGATCACCGTCAATGCGGTGTGTCCTGGGTTCGTCGAGACGCCGATGCAGGAACGCGAACTGGCGTGGGAGGCGAGCCTGCGCGGCATCACCCCCGACGACGTCAAGCAGGGCTGGATTGCTGACACGCCCCTGGGCCGACTTCAACAACCGAAAGACGTTGCCGGAGTCGTGGCGTTCCTACTATCTGACGACGCGCGATTCATGACGGGCGAATCCATCGCCGTCAACGGCGGCGCCTACATGGACTGAGCGTCCACAGATTTCCATCACCGACACATCAACTGAATAAATCACCACCAACAAAGGAAAGGAAGGCAATCATGTCTTTCACCACAAAAGCGAGACGGCTCCTTGCCGGACTTGCAGCACTCAGCCTGGGCGCCGTTGCCCTCGCCGGGTGTGCACCAGCAACCACAGACGCCGGGTCAGGCACCACCGACCCGACGAGCACATCAGGAACAGTTCGTATCCTCATGGAGGACGTTCCCGACAGCGACATCGTCATTTCGCTCTTGCCCGATTTCAACGCGGTCTACCCCGACGTTGACGTGCAGATCGAAAAGCTCCCCTACGACCAGATGAAGGACAAACTGGTTGCTTCGTTCCAGGCTCCCGAAGCAGCGTATGACCTCATCGTGATTGACAACTCGTGGGTGAACGACTTCGTCGC
>Ga0164294_10001304_pt1 | contig 23281 bp, 18 predicted proteins | sample GEODES005metaG_FD_111479 | JGI IMG/M metagenome (GOLD analysis project Ga0164294, IMG submission 111479) | Oligotrophic lake water microbial communities from Sparkling Lake, Wisconsin, USA - GEODES005 metaG | ecosystem: Environmental > Aquatic > Freshwater > Lake | place: USA: Sparkling Lake...
GAGGGGAACGGCGAAGGCCGAGATGGCCACGCCGGTGCGGGACTCCACTTTCAGATCAATTCCGCTTGTCTGCGCAATGAGCGCTGCACACATCACGACCATGCTTTCATTCTGACGACTGGAGAATCCCGCGTTACGAATCTTTGCTCTGGAACTGATACTTGGTGAGCGGGTGGTTTATGAACCAAGACTGGGCGTCGAGCGGCCGATCCGGGTTTGGCTTGCACCGGGTGTAAACGCCATCGGGGCCCAGAATCCACGTTTTGAGGGAGTCTTCCAGGGCGCTTTCCAAGACGTTTTCTCGGATCAGGTGAACCAAGGTCGGATCCTCGACCGGCACGAGCACTTCCACTCGACGATCCAGGTTCCGCCGCATGGCATCGGCACTGCCGATCAAAACGTCGCGCTCGGCCCCGTTTTCGAAGTAGTAGATTCGGCTGTGTTCAAGGAACCGGCCAACGAGCGACCGAACGGTAATGTTTTCGCTCAGTCCTTCCACCCCCGGGCGCAGGCAGCAGATGCCGCGCACGATCAGGTCGACCTTAACACCAGCCGAACTCGCGGCATACAGGGCATCGATGATTTCTGGATCGACGAGCGAGTTGATCTTGAAGATGATTCGCGCTGCGCCGCCATGCTTTTGGGTGCGAATCTCTCGCCGAATCCGCTCGATGATCCCCTCTCGAAGGTTGACGGGGGCGACGAGGAGCTTGCGGTACTTGGTTTGGCGACTGTAGCCGGTAAGGTAGTTGAACAGTTCGCTGATGTCTTGGCAGATCGCCTCGTCGGTGGTGAAGAGACCGAGGTCGGTGTAGAGTCGCGCCGTGGCGGGGTTGTAGTTTCCGGTGCCGATGTGCGCGTATTGCCGAACGCCATCGCGCTCCCGTCGGACAATCAGACAAAGTTTGCAGTGAGTTTTGAACTCGGTGAAGCCGTAGGTTACGTGAACGCCTGCGCGCTCAAGTGCCCGGGCCCAGCCGAGGTTGTTGCTTTCGTCGAAGCGAGCTTTGAGCTCGACCATCGCGGCGACCTGCTTGCCCTGATCGGCAGCGGCGAGCAGACTCTCGACGATGGGTGACTCTTTACCCACGCGATAGAGAGTCGTTTTGATTCCAATGACGTCCGGGTCTTTGGCGGCGGAAGCGACGAACTCTTCGACGGTGCGGAAGCCATCGTATGGGTGGTGCATGATGACGTCGCGCTGACCGACGGTATCAAAAATCCCCTTGTAACTCGAAAGGTGATCGTTAACGTACGGCAAATGCGGCTTGAAGCGCAGAGCGGGCTTGTCGATCTTGGTGAGCTCCCATAAGACTTCTAGGCCGAGCATGCCGTCGATCTCGAACACGTCCTCCTCATCTAGTTCGAGCAGTTGCCGAAGCGTCTGTTGCACGGCCGCCGGCATCGTTGGCTGTACCTGGACCAAAACGGGATCGCCGAAGCGACGAAGCCGCAACGTTTCCTCAATCGTGGCGATCAGATCCGCGGCTTCTAATTCTAGGATCTCAATATCCGCGTCTCGAATCACCCGGAAGAGGTGAACGCCCTTGATCGTGACGCCGGGGAAGAATGCGGCCACGTTCGCCGCGATGAGTTCCTCAAGCAGCACAAATTCGTTCTTGCGCTTACCGAGTCGTACCGCGCGCGGGATGACCGTCGGGACCTTGATGCGGGCTAGAAGAGATTCGCCTCGTTCGTTCATCAGCTCGACGCACAGGTTCAGCGACCGGTTCGAGATGAACGGCATGCTCGGTGCGGGGTCGAGGATGAGCGGGGTGCAAAGAGGGAAGACGTCGGACTGGAAGTAGTGATTGAGCTCGCGGCGCTGCCGTTCGCTCAAGGAGTCGAAGGAGCGGATTTGGACGCCATGCTCGTCCAGCTTCGGCATCAGCTCCTCAACCAGCACTCGAGACGCCTCTTGGCGCAGGGGCTGGGCGGTGCCCGAGATTGCGGCGAGTTGGTCGTTTGGCGTTAGGCCGTCGGGGGAGGTTTCTAGGACGCCGCTTTCGAACTGCTCGATCAGTCCGGAAACCCGAACCATGTAGAACTCGTCAAGGTTGCTCTCAAAGATTGCGAGGAACTTGAGCCGCTCCAAGAGCGGATTCGATTCGTTGAGGGCCTCTTCTAGAACGCGCTGGTTGAAGGCAAGCCAGCTGAGTTCTCGGTTGATGTAGCGTACGGCGGCTTCTTTCACTTTCTCTTTTCCTTACGAAACATTTCCAAAATGGCGCCTTCGCGGATGCCAAATTCGCTGATCGCAATTTCATCGAGCCCGAAGTGGTCCATGAGGGCGGCATAGACGAGCGCACCTGGAAGCAGGGTTCCCGCTCGCTTTTGCTTTACGCTAAAGCGGTTCACGATGCGATCGATCGTGAGCCTCGAAGCGGCCCAGGCCAGGTAGTCAAGCTCAATTCGGGCGATGGTCTTTTCGCCATCGGGATGTACGGCGCGCCAGAGGCCGCGGCCAACGCCGCCGCTGCTGGCGGCAATCCCGCCGGTGACGACAATGTTGACTTTCTCAAGCTGGGACCGTATGTACGCTTTAGCTCGCGCTTCCGCTTCCGGCGAGCATGGCGTGGTGAGGCCACTTTCGGCGATGACTCGACCAGTCCCGAGCGGGAGCGACTGCTTTTCCGTCAGCTTTCCATCGGCCACGACTCCGATTTGGCAGCTTCCGCCGCCGACTTCCAGCATCAGGCTAATCGGCAGATGCTTGGTGTCGAGCTGAATGCCGCGATACGAAAGCTCGGCTTCTCGCTGTGGCGAAATGAGATCGACGGTGACGCCGGTTTCGTTTTTGATCCGGGCAAGGACTTCGTCGTGATTCGAGGCGGCGCGCATGCCTTCGGTCGCGAAGACGTACAGATTCTCGGCCCCTTTGGCGGTGCTAATTCGCCGGAATTCTCGGACCGCAAGCACAAGCTGCTGAACGATTTCCTTTGGAATCGCGCCAACCCGAGAAACGACTTCGCCGAGAGGGATCCACTCGTTATAGTTGTCTAGTCGCATCACGAGTTCGCCATCGGTTGCCGCAACCAAAAGGTGGGCGGTGTTGGAGCCGATATCGGCGGCAGCAAGAACTCGGGGCATGGGCTACATGATTCCCGGCAATGGCTTTGGATTGCTTGTTAGTCTTCGATCTCGAAAGAACCGAGCCCAAGCTCTTCGGGTGGGAACACGCTCCGCGTACTCCAGTCGAGAACTTGTTCTACCGCTATGTTTCGAAGCGCGCTGGGATGGTTCGATGTCATTTCGGCCCGAAGTATCACGAGTTCGTTGCGTGCGATTCGGAGAGCATTGCGCAGCATTCGAACTTCGTCGATGAATGCACCGTTTCGGGAAGATTCGTACACGTCTTTGCTGAGATGCAATTCACCCAATGGCGTTGGGATGGTCACCTCAACGGTCACCGTCTTGACGGTTTCCACAACTCGAATGGGAGCGTCGGACCTGCGCCCGATCCCCTGTGGCTCTTGCGGGATGCCGATTGGCGGTGGTGGGCAGTCTTGATCGGACCGGCGCGGCAATCGCGGCGTGTCTACAACGATCCTTTCTCCACCAGTCCAGGTCACCCGAATTGTTCCGGGGTGCAAGGACTGAAAAGCGAGATCGCTTTGCATGCCGAAAGATTTGACGACGTCGAAGGCTTTCTCCCACCGACCATGTCGGTTGAGGACGTGATGTTTGACCACTTCGACGTTGCCGAACGTGAGCTTTCCGTCCCACGCAGGTACTGGCGCCGGACGAGTGACCGGGGTTTCGATCGGGCGGAACGTGGAGAGGGAGAACTTTAGCCGTGCGGGGTCAAGGAAGGTCACGGTCTGGCAAGCACCGGCCAGATCTACAACCGCAATTCCCTGCTCTGGCCAAACGAGCCAGCTCCAGTTTTCCTTGCGCTCGGGCGCAAAGTACCGAGTGGGCTGTGATCCCATTGCTTTCACGATGGACTCCGTTTTGGTTCTGGCAGCCGAATAATCGAGATGGATTCCTCGGAGTTTTGAAGTTGGCTGGTTTCCTTCGAAGAGGACAAAGACCTTTGGGTCGCTGCCGGCTCGGGTCAGAATTCGCAGCCGATTTGGAATGTCTTGAAGCTTCTCGGTTTGGAAAAGCTCGGCGACATCCCGGGAATTGGTTTTTCCTACTTGGAACGCACCAAACTGCCCGGTCGCGAAGTTACTCGGCTCCGGGACGCGAAGCCGGTCTGGCACTGTTGCCACGCTGACCAATAGTAAAGTTACGAGCGGCATGCAACCTCCGCCCGGGTTTCATTCTTACCGCTGAAGATTCGAGGGTGCATTAGCATCATTGGCCCAGGGTGGTCGCGTACAAAACTTGGTCGACATTCGCCGCTCGGAACGACTCGCGTGATGGCGGGGCGGCATTTTTCGCGGCGTAAACGATCCGGTCCCGCATGTTTTCGATCGCTTCGTCGATCGTCTCGAAGATGCTGCGTTCGTAGGACCTCGAAGACTGTCGGCAACTCGCTTCTCCCGTCCGCTGTATCCAGCCGTAAGGGCTGGGAATGATTGCCTTGGCGGTCACGCTGATGTTTGCGTAGCAAAACTCGGTTCGTTTGCGCTTTCGCTTTGTTTTCGGATCTTCTTCTTCGACCTCTTCCGTCACTTCTCGAACCGACACCGTTACCTTCACCTCACCCTCTGAATCTTGGATGTGCCGAAAGGACTTATAGGGGCCGATACTGGTGACGCACCGGCGGGTGTAGTCCGGAATCGAGTTCGAGCCGTAGGTGAAGCCTGATCTGTATGGGCCACGTTCTTCGTCGACATCGACCGACCCGAAGGTGGCAACCCGGTCCCAGTTTGCCCCGGGGTCCGGGACGGGCACGACCGGGCTTGTCGTGACGGCAAGGTATTTCAACTGGCGCTGGATTTTGTTCGGATCTGCGAGAAGAACGCCAACGACCCAACCGTTGACCACCACGGCGGCGACGCCCTTATCTGGCCAGTGAAGCCATTTCCAGTCTTCATGCCGAGTCGACATAAAGCGCAACTCAGGCTCTCGATGGCTCTGAGTGATGAAATCGCCTTCGGAAACGGGCTGGCTGCCGTAGTCCAGCCAAAAACCTTGGATGACGGCCCTGGCACCGCGACCGTCAAGCAGGGCGTGAATGGTCGGGTCGTTTGTGACCAATTTTGTAAACCGGAGCGCCTCGGGGCGGATGGCACCTTTCTCGGTGGCGAAACGCTTTTTGGCTTCGCCGTCCGTGGATTTGCCAATCGTGAGACCTGCAAAGGCAGAGCCGTTGAGCCGCCAAACTTCCGGTACAGAAATTCGGTTTGGCGCCACAACCGCCAACAAAACCATTGCATGCAGGGCCATTTGTTTGCCTTTCATTATAAGGGCAAAACCGCAAATTCGGACTCCCGATAAACTAGAGAAATGAACGCGCCGTTCCAGACTTGGTTGACCGGGCAGATTGACACGCTGAAGGAGCAGAACCTTTACAAAGTCCCCCGGATTCTTGAGACTCCTGCCGGTGGCCGGGTGGTGATGAACGGCAAGGAGGTCGTTAACCTCTCCTCGAACAACTATCTCGGTTTGGCGAATGATCCTCGAGTGAAGCAAGCGGCCCTTGATGCGATTGAGAAATGGGGCGTTGGTGCGGGTGCGGTGCGCTGGATCGGCGGCACGATGTCGGTTCACGACGAGCTTGAAGAGCGACTAGCGAAGTTCAAGCACACCGAAGCCGTCTTGGTGTTCACCGGCGGATTCACCGCGAACTCGGGGTGTATTCCTGCGGTGCTAACCAGTAATGACGTCGTGATTAGCGACGAGCTGAACCACGCGAGCATCATTGACGGCGTTCGTCTGTCGCCTGCGGCATACCGAAAGAGCGAAGGCTGGGTCTACGCCCACAAGGACATGGATGCCCTCGAAACGGCACTGAAGAACGCCAATGAGAAGGGCTTCGAAAAGAAGCTGATCATTACGGACGGTGTTTTCAGCATGGACGGCGACATCGCGCCGCTTCCGGACATCGTGAACTTGGCCGAGCAGTACAACGCGATCGTCATGGTGGACGACGCTCATGCCAGCGGCGTGCTTGGAAAGAATGGTGCGGGGACCGCTAGCCACTTTGGTCTTTACGGTCGAGTGGATATTCAGCTTGGAACGCTGAGCAAAGCGCTTGGCGTCATTGGAGGCTACATCGCGGGACCAGCGGTTTTGAAGGATTGGCTGATCAACCGCGGTCGACCTTACTTGTTCAGCACCGCGCATCCGCCGATGGTCGCGGCGGCCCTCATTGAGGCGCTCAACATCATGGAGACCGATCCGACGCCGATGCAACGACTTTGGGACAACACCCGCTGGTGGAAGCAAGCGCTTGCCAATGAAGGCTTCGACACCATGGGCAGCGAGACGCCGATCACGCCGGTTTACGTCGGCGACGAAGGTACGGCTCAGGCAATGGAAAAGGCTTTGTTTGAGGAAGGCGTTTACGCGTTGGCCATCGTGTTTCCGACCGTTGGTCGCGGCAAGGCGCGGTTGCGAACCATGCCTTCTGCGGCGCACACGCAAGAGGATCTGGAGTTCGCGCTCGCGGCGTTTAAGCGAGTTCGAGATCGGTTCACGCCTGCTGGCTAATCGGAGACGGCCATTCTGTATTTGCACGAGGGCGAAAGGAAGCGAGCAGTTCGGAATCAGATTGAACTCGACGCCTTTTACTGGCTAGCTTGGTCACTGGTGGTGATGGTGGTTGGCTTGTTGTGGGGGGCAAAGGACAAGTTGATTCTCGACTTTGCCTTTTACTGCGCCCTTATGCTCGGTGTTTTTTCGCTCGTTCTCGCGATTTCTACCGGCCGGTGGCGACCGATTTTCTGGATATTCCATATCCTAGTGGGTGAGATTGTTGTGGGCTTAATCGTCGGGTTCTTAGTCGCTTGCGCAGCCCATCAATTGTGTCTGTAGACATCTGCTAGGTCGCGCTTTTTCGAGACCTGTGACGTAAGGGTTGGCTGAAAGCGCTACGGTTTCCTGTGGCTTGGCCGTACGAAGACGACGCGACGAGGAAGTACCGCGACCGGTTGCAGCGGTTTGCTTGGCGATGGTTGGCCGCTTCGTATTTGCTTCTGCTTGGCGGCTATCTGCTGACCTTTGTCGCGGACGAATTCTTCGACGTTGGACTTAACGGGCCCATTCCGCTATCAACAATTTCGATGGGAGTCGCGATTGCGACCAACCGTTGGAAGCCAATTGTCTTTGTGCTGCTGACGGCTCTGTTACAGATGCCGACCAGCGTCGTGATCGGCATCAGCGTTGCTTGTTCTGTCCGAGGTGCGTGTCTTTAGAGATTAAGCTTCGAGTTCGATCGACACAATGCTCGCAGGCGGGAGTTCAAGCGAAATCCGTCCCTCGGAAGCCGTTATGTCGAACGCCACCGGCTGCACGGTCTCTGGTGCTTCGAACGTGTTGTGACTCTGCACGGTTGGTCCAGCGAGGATGCGAGCGCGGACGACCTTGGCAGAGGTCGGCAGGCCAGTGATCTCGATGGTTTGAGGCTGTGCGATGTCCAAGTTCGATGCGGAAACGGTGATCTTGCCGTCCTTCTCCGACGCGGTCGCAGAGACGGCGGGGATGCCAGCGTCGGCCTCGCCAGTCTCAAGCTGAAGATCGATCCGCTTGGCGTCTTGGTGTGGCACGTACATCTCGAACACCCAATAGGTTGGGGTCAAGAGGATTTGCTCTCCCTTCGTCAGGATCATTGCCTGCAACACGTTCACCATCTGGGCGATGTTCGTCATGCGAACTCGCTCGCAGTGCCGATGGAAGCCATCCAGGTGTACCGAAGCGACCAGCGCATCGCGCACGGTGTTCTGCTGATACAAGAACCCGGGGTTCGTACCTGGTTCAACCGGATACCAAGTGCCCCACTCATCGACTACCAAGTTGATCCGCTTGCCCGGATCCTTGATGTCCATGATTGCGCTGTGGCGCTCAACCAGTCGCTCGGTATTGATTGCCGCGCGCAGGATGCTGTAGTACTCCTGGGTGCCGAACTCCGTGGCCGATCCGCTCGGTGGCCACTTCTGGTTTAGGATCGTGTAGTTGTGGAGCGAGAGACCGTCCATGTGCGTATGGGCGCGCTCCATGAGGACAGTTGTCCAGTTGTAATCGGCGACGTTTGCACCGCAAGCAAAACGCGTGATCTTGTTGGGTCCGTAGGTTCGAACGAAGGTGTTGTACTGACGGTACAGGTCCGCATAGAACTCGGGGCGCATGTTGCCGCCACAACCCCAGCTTTCGTTTCCGACGCCGAAGTAGGTGAGCTTCCATGGCTCTTCGCGCCCGTTCTTTCGGCGGAGGTTTGCCATCGGAGACTGAGCCGGGGAAGTCATGTACTCCACCCAATCGGACATTTCCTTCACCGTTCCGGAGCCGACGTTTCCACAAACGTAAGGCTCGGCACCCACCTGCTCGCAAAGGTCCAGAAACTCGTGAGTACCGAAGTGGTTGTTCTCCACCACGCCGCCCCAGTGCGAGTTGTACATGCTTGGCCGCTCTTCGCGAGGCCCTATGCCATCCATCCAGTGGTACTCATCCGCGAAGCAACCACCCGGCCAGCGAATGACCGGGACCTTGATGTTCTTGAGCGCGGTGACGACGTCGTTTCGGATGCCACGCGTGTTCGGGATCGGGGATTCTTCGCCTACCCAAACGCCCTCATAGATGCAGCGTCCGAGGTGTTCGGCGAACTGGCTGTAGATCTCTCGGGGGATGATCGGGGCGTTGTCTTTGGGTTGAAGAGTGATTTTCGTGATGCTCATGGTGCTTAACCTTCGCTCCGGATCTCAATGAGCCGCTTCATGACGGGGAACAGGTCAACGTTGGATTGTCGAACGCCGAATCCATCGTGCAACTGCCGATACAGCGTGTAGATCTCTTGGTAGATCTTTACGTTTTCGGGCTTAGGCACGTAGGTGATGTCCTTCAGTCCGGCCATCTTTTCTTGGGCGGCTAGGGTGTCGGGATATGCGCCGGCAGCGACGGCAGCAAAGATTGCCGAGCCCAATGCGCAAGTCTGTTCCGACTTAGCAACGTTCACCGGACGGTTAAAGACGTCGGCGTAAATCTGCATCGTGAGCGCGCTCTTGTCGGCAATTCCACCGCAAGCAACTACTCGCTCGACGCTCACGCCGTACTCCTCCATTCGGTCGATGATTCGAAGTGCGCCAAAGGCGGTGGCTTCGACAAACGCCCGATAGACCTCGGCAGGCTTGGAGTGCAGGGTGAGACCGACGATGAGGCCGGTCAGCAATGGGTCGACCAGAATGGTCCGGTTCCCGTTGTTCCAATCCAGCGCGAGCAAGCCGCTCTCGCCGGGTTTGAGTTCAAGAGCATCTCGGTTGAGCTCATCGTGCGACTTGCCGGTGAACTTCGCGACCCAATTGAAGATGTCTCCCACCGCCGATTGGCCAGCCTCGAGCCCGTAGAATCCAGGCAAGACAGAGCCGCGTACGATGCCGCACATTCCGGGAACGTCAGCGAGCGGCTGGTCGAGTGGGTGCACCATGCAGTCGCAGGTGCTCGTGCCTACAATCTTCACCAAGGTGCCGGGCTTGGCACCGGAAGCGACGGCACCGAAGTGAGCATCAAACGCGCCAACGGCGACGGGAATGCCCGCTTTGAGGCCGGTCTCCGCGGCGAATGCTTCGCTCACGTAGCCCGCAATTTCGTCGCTTGTATGCACCGATTCGTATAGGTTTGTTCGAAATTCTGCTAGCTTTGGATCAAGGGTTGCCAGAAACTCGGCCGAGGGCAAACCGCCCCAGGCTTCTTCGAACATCGCTTTATGACCCGCCGCGCAGCGGCTTCGCTTGACCTGTTTGGGGTCGGTGATTCCGCAGATCGTGGCCGGAATCCAGTCGCAAATTTCCACCCACGACGCCGCGGCCTCAACGACCTCGGGAGCTACGCGGAGGCACCGAAGCAACTTGCTCCAGAACCATTCGCTGCTGTAGGTGCCGCCGCATTTGGCCAAGTACGGCATGTTTTGCCCGGTTGCCTTCTCGGTGATCTCCGAGGCTTCGGAATAGCCGGTGTGGTCCTTCCAGAGCCAGACGTTGGCGGCCAAAGAGCTGGCAAAGGCAGGATCGGCGGAAAGCGCGGAGTTGTCCGCTTTCACCGGCATCGGGCTAGAACCTGTTGTATCGACGCCAATTCCAATGACGTCATCCAGATTCACACTGCGACCGATTTCCTTCGTTACGGCCACGAACCCGGCGATGTAGTCCGCAGGATTTTGTCGTGCGAGGTGGGGATCGGAAGGATCAAGAAGGATTCCAGCCTCTCCGGATGGATAGGGGAAGACGGCGGTGGCGAGTTCCTCGCCCGTCGCCACGTCCACCACGAGCCCACGGACGCTGTTGGTTCCGTAGTCCAGACCTAATGTGAGCTTAGCCATTGAGTTTGTATGCTGCCTCGTTCCAGCGGAGTTCGTTCTTGAAGTTGTTCAGCTTGGTATCAGAGTCGATGACTAGGCACTCGACATTCGCGATCTCCGCAAAGTCGCGGACCTGTTGCGACGTGACGTTGTAGCTGTACACGGTGTGGTGCGCGCCGCCGCCGTAGATCCAAGCTGCGACTCCTTCCTGGAAGTTCGGGTGCACCTTCCAGAGTGCGCTGGCGACGGGCAGGTTTGGCATCTCGGGCACTTCCACCGCGGTGACATCGTTCACGATGAACCGGAATCGGTGGCCGAGGTCGACAAGCGTCGTGTTGGTCGCGGCACCCACGCGGGAGCTGAACTTCATTCGAACCGGGTCGGACTTTCCGCCGATGCCGAGCGGGTGGATCTCAAGACGCGGCTTGTTGCTGGCGATGCTTGGGCAAATTTCCAGCATGTGCGCGCCGAGGACTTGCTCTTGGCCCTGGATCAGGTCGTAGGTGTAGTCCTCCATGAAGCTGGTACCGGACGGCAGCCCGGTTTCGAGCGTCTTGAATGCCCGAAGGAGCGCGGCGGTCTTCCAGTCACCCTCGCCGCCGAATCCGTAGCCAGCGGCCATGAGTCGCTGGCAGGCCAGACCCGGGAGCTGATCGAGGCCGTGCAGGTCTTCGAAGGTGGTGGTGTAGCCCTTGAAGTTGCCGTCCTCTAGGAAGGCTCGAATTCCGATCTCTTGTCGCGCCGCATAGCGCAGCGCATCATGCCGAGCTCCGCCGACCGCGAGTTCCGGTGCGATGTCGTACAGGTCGGCATATTCGGCGACGAGCGCACTGACGGTTTCGTCAGAAGCACCATCCACAAACTTAACCAGGTCGCCAACGCCAAAACCGTTGACGCTGAAACCGAACTTGGCTTCGGCGGCTACCTTGTCTCCTTCCGTAACGGAAACAAACCGCATGTTGTCGCCGAATCGAGCGAACTTAGCGCCCTGCCAATCTGCCCAGGCCAGGGCAACTCGCGCCCAGTCTCCGAGCTGTTTCTGAACGCTGCCGTGGCTCCAATGTCCGACCACAACTTTGCGCCGCAGACCAAGGCGAGTGTGAATGTGCCCGGCTTCGCGGTCGCCGTGGGCGGCCTGGTTGAGGTTCATGAAGTCCATGTCGATGGAGCTCCATGGCAACTCGGCATTGAACTGGGTGTGCAGGTGGCAAGCTGGCTTGTTAAGCTGGCTGAGTCCGCCGATCCACATCTTGCCCGGAGAGAAGGTGTGCATCCAAAGAACAAGTCCGATGCAATCTGGATCTGAATTGGCGGCGAGCACCAGCGCGCGCACCGCTTCCGGATCGGTGATCACGGGTTTGAAGATCACATCGACGGGAATTTCCGCTGAGCCGTTGAGCTCATTTGCAATCTTCGCGGAGTTCTCCGCAACTTGCTTGAGCACTTCGGGGCCGTAGAGGTGTTGACTGCCGGTAACAAACCAAACGCTAGGATTCGCCATAAAATTCTGTTCCTTTTATATTCCAATGTGTGAATATATATCGTGACCTTGTTAAGTCGCCTATGTTAGCCCAGAGGCGGCATACATCAACGAACGAGACAATTTTAGCCCCGTGGTATAGTGCCGCATCAGCGAGATGCAGCATCACATCAAGGAACTTTCCGCTCACGAGAGCGTGGCGGTGTTCCGTGCGCTGGGTTCTTCGACTCGGGCGCGAATTATCGAACTCCTTGCCGAGCGCGAATTGAACATCGGCGAGCTCAGTTCTGCGCTTGGGCTAACTCAACCTAGCGTCACCAAGCACATTCAAATCTTGGAAGAAGCCGGCATCGTGGTCAGTGATTACATCGCGGCGCCGCAGGGAACCCAGAAACGATGCCGATGCGTTTTTGAGCGGCTCCTCGTGGATCTTGCTCCGAAAGTTCCTGAGCTGGATGGCTTTGCGGAGACCGAAGTTCCGGTTGGAATGTACACCGATGTCGACGTCCGTCCGACCTGCGGATTGGCCACAAAAGAGAAGTTTATTGGCCTCGTTGATGCGCCGGTTTCGTTCTTTTTGCCTGAGAGATCACAGGCAGAAATCCTGTGGTCAGCCGGTGGTTGGGTTCAATATGCCTTTCCAAACACCATTCCAGTCAATTGCCACATCAAGTCGATCGAGCTTGTGATGGAGCTTGGCTCCGAGGCACCGGGATACAACAATCAGTACCCTTCCGACATCACGGTTTGGGTCAACGAGGTCGAGGTTGGGACTTGGACTTCGCCCGGAGACTTTGGTGGCAGTCGCGGTCAGCTTAATCCGAGTTGGTACCCCGACAACATGAACCAATGGGGTGTTTTGAAGACCTGGCTGGTAGATACCGAGGGTGGCTACATTGACGGATTCAAAATTTCGGACGTCAAGATCGACTCGCTGAACATTGCTCCATGGGCTCCGACAAAGGTGCGAATCGGGGTCAAGCCAGACGCCCGGAATCAAGGCGGATTCACGTTGTACGGTCGTTCTTTCGGAAATTATCAGCTCGGATTGATCCTGCGGGTTCGGCACGAAACGCCAGAACAAGAAGCCATCGTCAAGCCGAAACGGAAGAGCAAAGTCGCTGAATCCAAGTAACTTTGCCTGATTTGGCTCTAAATCGCCCGTGGCGAGGAATTTCAAATTTCATATTCACACTTGGCTATGAAGTGTGTTATAGTGGAATAGCCTTAAGTGACAGACCTTAGTCCGCCACGAGAAGGATCGCGTTGGCGCCCGTGTCAGCGCGTGGGCATGTTCTCATCGGTGAGGATTATGAGCACGAAAAAACTAGCATTTACACTTATCGAACTCCTCGTAGTCATCGCTATCATCGCGATTCTGGCTGCCATTCTATTCCCCGTGTTTGCTCAGGCAAAGCAAGCCGCTAAGAAGACCTCTTCTCTCTCCAACGTCAAGCAGCTCTCCGTTGCGAACGTGCTTTACGCCGGCGATTACGACGACATTTTCCCGGACCAGAGCCGAGATGCCAACGGCTTCCCGTTCTGGACCGCTGGTTCGGAAGAGCCTTGCGGCACCGTTGCAACTGGCGGTTGCGCTCTCGGATTCATGGATCCTGGCGCACACCAGAACTGGGGCCGATTGCTTTTCCCTTACACGAAGAGCCTCGACATCTTCAAGTCGTCCGCCGCTAAGATCGGTGGCACGGTTCCCTGGAGCTACTCGAACGTAGCCAACGCAGGCAACGCCAGCTACGCTTACAACGGCGTCGTTTTGGCCAAGTCGCAGACCCAGATCAGCGACGTTGCTAGCCTCATCGTCATTCAAGGCAAGATCGACACCGGCCGAGAAGCCCTCGTTCAGCCGACTCAGTTCGCGGCAAACTTCGCCAGCCCAGAGCTTGGCGGATCCGGCCCAGCTTGTAACGGCATCGACCTTAGCTGGATGGGTAACACCTACGACAAGGGCGACAACTACGGCTTTGCCGATGGTCACGCCAAGTACTTCAAGCGCACCGGCGTTAAGTTCCGCAACTTTGGAATCAGCAGCAACGCTGCTTGCTACAAGACCCAGAGCTGTGGCGCGACCGTGCCAAACACCACCGGTCTTACGGAAACTCCAGAGAACACTAACTTCTGGTACACGTACGGCTACTGCGACGTTTCGGCTCTCTAAGAAACGCGCCTTCCGACCCTCGCTGTATCTCTTACGGCGAGGGTATTGCTTTATGGGGCAACCCCTTCCTTAAGCGGAGTGAAGAATATGAAAAACAAATCAACGTTAATCGTGTTGGGCTGCTTGCTCATGGCTGGTTCGCTCGTCACCGTCGGTTGCAACGACGAAACCGTGCCGGATCCTAAGATTGTCGAAGCTCGAGACAAACAGCGAGAGCAGATGCGCCAAGGTGGCACCACCGCACCGGCAACCGCACCCGGCACCGGCAACTGATCTCAAATGATCGGAGCACTCCTAATGGCACTCATGCTCACTGAATCGCAGACAAAGCCTGCGAATAACTTCATCGAGTCCGCGCTCGACGCCGCCTTTCCGTTTGACGGAGCGCGGTACGAAGGTGGGAATGTCCATGACCCGAGCATTTTGTTGTTCGGTGACACGTACGTCATGGTCAACACGAGTGGCAATGAGCTGGCTCCCATCAGCACTTCAAAAGACCTGATCACCTGGAAGTCGCACGGTCCGATCTTGCAAGACCAACCGGAATGGCTCAAGAAGGCCGTTCCGGATCATCGTTCGGTCTGGGCTCCGGCTCCGGTCAAGGTTGGAAAGAGCCTTCGCATCTACTATTGCGCAAGCGAAAAGTTCGGCTCGAACACCTCGTACATCGCGTACGCCGAGTGCGAAAAGTTTGACCCTTCCGCGCCAGCAAAGGGTTGGGTGGATAAAGGGCTTCTGATTAAGAGTAAGGCGGGAGAGTCGAACTTTAACGCCATCGATCCCGACGTTCTGATCGCGCCGGATGGCCGGCACTGGATGGTTTACGGCTCCTACTGGTCTGGCATGTATCAGGTTGTGCTGGATCCGGCAACCGGTGCCTTGAAGGATCCGGCGGCCGCGCCGCTGCACGTTGCCAGCAACACGGCAGATCGCGGAAATCCGCTCGAAGCACCGACCCTCCTGTTCCGTAAAGGTTACTACTACCTTGTCGTCACCTACGGACTTGCTGCGCAAGGGATTAGAAGTACTTACCGAATGGTCTGTGGAAGATCAAAGTCTCCAACCGGCCCATTCCTCGGTTTTGATGGAAAGCCGATGACGGAGGGAGGGAACACCGTACTCCTACGCAGTTCGGCACCGATGTTTGGACCCGGTGGTGGCAACTTTTTTGTCAACGGAAAAGGCGATTTCTTGATGGCCTACCACTACTACGATGGTCGCCGATTCTGGAATCGAGACCTTTGGGGCGCGCCGACTTTGCAGATTCGCGAGCTGGTTTGGGGAGCGGACGGCTGGCCCTTGCCAGGGCTTCCGGTTGGGATTGAACTCAAGGGTACTTCGACTTCTCCCGTTGGTGACTGGAAACTTCAAGTCGACTTCGGTCACGTTCAGGAAGTAACTTTCGAGAAGAATGGAACGATGACGATGCGGGGGCAATCCGGAACGTGGCGACATGACGGAGACCAGTTGGTTCTCACTTGGCCTAACCGCGCCGCAGGTGAGCCCGCATTTGTGGACACTCTGACGCTAGATTCGACGAACCAATATGCGGTTGGCCGCAATCAAGCCGGAGTGGTGATTCGTGCCGTGAAACAGAATGTCCAAACTGCGCGGTAGCTTCAATATTCACGCGCTCGTTCTCGGCGTCCTTGTCCTGGTGCTCGCAACCGGGGTCATTCGATGGTCGATGCTGGGCGGAGGAATCGGAAGCAAAAAGACCCGGCTGGCCTTTTGGAACGGATTCACCGGTCCGGATGGCGTAGTGATGCTGAAGATCATCGAAGACTTCAACCGAGAAAATCCGGATGTTGAAGTCGCGATGCAGCGAATTCCGTGGGCGACTTATTACAACAAACTCACGGTCGCGGGAAGCGACGGCCGCGGCCCCGAGATTTTTGTTGTCCATACCGATGCCCTCCCACGAATTCGCCGTGCCGGGTTTGTGGCCGACATCTCAGACTTGTACGAGGGGCCTGACGCAATTGATGTTGACGATTTCGATCGCGTGGTAGTCGACCAAGTCCAGTTCGGTGGGCATCTTGAGGGCGTTCCGCTGGACATCCATCCTCAGGGCGCATTCCTAAACAAGCAGATGCTGAAGCAGGCCGGATTTGTCGATGCCAATGGTGATCCAAGAGCGCCGAAGGATCGGCGCGAGATGCTGGATTTCATTGGGAAGGCAACTCTGGAGCCATCTGGAGACCTCAAGGATAAGCAATGGGCTTTTGCCTTTACGTACTGGGGCGCAAATTTTCGGAGTCTCTTGCCCCAGTTTGGAGGGCGGTACCTGGACGAGAAAGGGAATGCGGCTCTGGACAGCGAACCGAACTTGAAAGCGCTTGAGTTCCTTGCCGAAATCGCTAAGAACAAGCAAGCGCCGCCGGCCGACAACGGTCTGGGTTGGTTTGGGTTCCGCACCAAGCGAGTCGCCATGGTTTGGGACGGCGTGTTCATGCTGGGCGACCTCACCCGGCTCAATGACTTTGAGTACCTGGGTGCCCCGATTCCACAGATCGGAGATCGACCAGGAACGCTGGCTAACTCCCACGTTTTGTGCGTGAATAAGTCGGTCTCAGAGACTGAGCGCGAAGCATCTGGCCGCTTCCTGAAGTACCTTTCGGACCACAGCTTGGAATGGGCTAGCGCCGGCCAGGTTCCGGCAAGAAAGAGTGTTCGCGCGAACCCGGAGTTTGCCAAGATGCCGGTGCAGTTCGCCTTTGCTCAGCAGATCCCAACCATGATGTATCCCCCGCGAACTCCAGTGATTTTCGAGTTCATGCTGGAACTGGATCGGGCCGTCGAGCGCGTGGTTCGCGGACAGATTGGGCCGAAAGAAGCGCTGGCCGAAGCTAACAAGAATGCGCAAGCCGTGATTGAGCGCGACCGACGCGAGTACCCGGCAAGCTACGCCGAAGCGGAGGCCAAACCGTGAAAGCGCGTCGAAAAGAGGAGTTGGTGGGCTACCTCTTCTTGGTCCCGTATCTGTTGCTGTTCATTCTGTTCGTGATCATCCCGGTGCTCGTCTCGGCTTGGTTGTCCGTTGTGCAATTGGACTTGACCAATGCGTCTAAGTCAGCCTTCATCGGCGCGCAGAACTTTACGGATGCACTCAAGGACGATTTCTTCTGGCAAGCGACCGGAGCCACGGGGCGATTTGCGCTTCTCATGGTGCCGAGCGTGCTTGTACTCGGAACCGCGATGGCGCTCGGGATGAACCGAATGTCCCAGGGCCGAGACATGGTTCGGGCGCTGGTCTACATGCCGAGCATGCTGAACGTGGCCGCCACCGGCATTCTTTGGCAATGGTTCTTTAACAACGAGTTCGGACTCTTCAACTACACGATCCGGAAGGCTGGAGGCACGCCGATTCCTTGGCTGACCGACGCCAATATGGCGATGCCGAGCGTCGTGTTGATGAGTCTTTGGTGGACGGTTGGCGGGACCAGCGTTGTCGTGCTCACGGCGCTTCAGCAGATTCCGAAGATGTACTTCGAAGCGGCGTCGCTGGATGGTGCCAACGGTCGGCACATCTTCTTCCGCATCATGATTCCGCTGCTGAAGCCGGTGCTTCTGTTCGTTTTCGTAACCACGACCATCGCTTCGTTCCAAATGTTCGGCCAGGCAGCCATTCTCACCGGCGGCGGACCCACTTTTGCCACTCGTGGGGTTGTGCAGTACATGTTTGAAACTGCCTTTAATGGCTATCGATTCGGCTATGGCGCCGCAATCAGCTGGCTACTGTTTGCCGCAATTCTGGTCTTCAGTACCATCCAGGCACGCGTGCTGAAAAGTCAGGTGGAAGGATGAAACGGAACCCTTTGCCAAGCATGCTGATGATGCTGATCGGCGGAGTATTTATTCTGCCTTTCATCTTCATGATTGTTGCCTCGTTTAAGCGCGAAGCCGAGGTGTTGCAACCAGATCAGATTTTGCCTAAGACGTGGGACCTTGCGAACTACGAGGCCGTCAGTCGAAACTCGGTTGAGGCGCCGGTTGGGCTTTGGTTTGTAAACAGTGTCTTCGTTTCTTCCGCGACAACTCTGTTGGTGATTTGCCTTTCGTCGCTGGTCGCCTTTGCCATTACGCGAATCAAGGTTCGAGGTGCTAAGTTCTTGCTCAACATGATTGTCGGTACGATGATGATTCCGGCCCAGCTGTTCTTGATTCCGCTGTACGTCATACTCAGCCGAATGGGCTTACTCGATACGCCGTATGCTCTGATTCTTCCGGCAGCGGCGAGTGGGTATGGCGTGTTTATGCTCAGCCAGTTTATGCGGAATCTGCCTGTAGCCATTGAGGAAGCCGCGATGATTGATGGCTGTACCTTGCCGGAAGTCTTCTGGAAAATCACCTTGCCGCTCTGCGGACCATCGATCGCGACCTTGGCGGTATTCACTTTTATCGGATCGTGGAACGATTACATTACACCGTTGGTGTTTATGGAGTCGGTCACGAACTATACTCTGCCCGTGGGCATTGCGCTCTTTCAGAGCAGCTACTCAACTCAGTACGGGTTGACCATTGCAACAAGCCTACTCTCCACTTTGCCCCTCCTCATCATGTTTCTGGTTTTCCAGAAACAGATTATCGAAAGCATGACCTCTTCTGGCCTTAAAGACTAGGAATCTCATATGAATCAGACAAAAATCTCCCTACATCCAGCCTTCACCATTGATACCGTTGACCCGCGAGTCTTCGGTGGATTTCTAGAGCACCTTGGACGAGCCGTATACGAAGGCGTGTATCACCCAGGCTCTGCCCATGCAGATAACAAAGGATTTCGATGGGACGTGCTGGATGCGCTGAAGCGGCTGAAGTTCACCGCAATGCGTTACCCAGGCGGCAACTTTGTGAGCGGCTACGATTGGCTCGATGGCGTCGGTCCAAGGGAGAACCGACCTACCAAGATGGATCTGGCCTGGCAGAGCGCCGAGCCCAACCAGTTCGGGACCAATGAGTTTATGGAGATGTCCGAAGTGATGGATTGGACACCAATGATGGCGGTCAATCTGGGCACGGGTACCCCGGCGGAAGCCCGAAACTGGCTGGAATACTGCAACGGGAAAGGCGGCACATATTGGGCCGACAAGCGAATTTCGCACGGCTACGCCAAGCCTCACGACATCAAACTTTGGTGCCTGGGCAACGAGATGGACGGTCCTTGGCAGATCGGTCACGTTCCGGCAGAGGAGTACGCCATCCGTGCCCAGCAAACGGCACGTCTGATGAAGATGTGCGACCCAGAAGTCGAGCTGGTGCTCTGTGGCTCCTGCGCGGTCAATCTTCCTACCTACATGGAATGGGACCGAAAGGCGTTAGAGTACTGCCACAACGACGTTGACTACATCAGTCTCCACTGCTACGTCGGTAACGAGGCCGATGATACGGAAGACTTCTTGGCCGTCGGCCTTGCGATTGACAAGCAGATTGAAGAGCTTGATTACGCAACCCGGTACGTACAGGCTAAGTCGCGATCTAAGAAGCGAGTCAAGTTGAGCTTTGACGAATGGAACGTGTGGTACCGCGCTCGAACGGGACACCACGTTGATGGCCGAGGAAAGTTGGCGCCACCGCTTCTGGAAGAGGTTTACAACCTTGAAGATGCATTGGTTGTCATGCAGTTCTTGAATAGCTTCATTCGCCATGCCGATTCGGTCAAGATCGCAAACATTGCGCAGATCGTAAACGTCATTGCGCCGATTCTCACTCGCGGCGATGAGATGGTCATTCAGTCGATCTTCTATCCAATCGAGATGTTTGCTAACCGAAGAACCGGTACGTCATTGCGAGTTGGAGTTGAAGGACCGCTGGCTGCCAGCAAGACACACCCAACCGCAAAGCAGATTGATGCGAGCGCCATCTTGAACGACAACGAGCTTTACTGCTTCTTCGTCAACCGAAGCACTACCGAGACCGCCGAAGTGCGGGTCGATTTGTCGACTCGTCAGTTAACGGCTCTAACCTCGGGAGAGATCATCACGGGTACCGATCCGAAAGCGTTTAACGATTTTGGTCAACCGGAGAAGGTCCGTTCCGAATCGTTCAGCGAAGTCGTCTTCCAAGATGGAGTCGCCGTACTCTCGCTTCCTCCACTGTCCGCATTTGGCGGAACTTTCAGCGTCGCTTAAGACACTTCTTAGCGCTCCCGCATCGCGGGAGCCCTAAGTTCGCCACTCAACGTGGCAAGCACAGAAACTGAATATTCTCTAACCACTATGAATATTCAGGGAATCCAGTGGTTAGAATAGTTACAGCACTATGGCCCTCATCGTAATTGCCGCCTGGGCAATGGTCGCCCAGGATACGCCGTCCGTTACAATCAACCTCGATAAGCCGACCGTGTCGGTTCCGCGATCGTTGTTTGGAGTCTTCTTCGAAGAAATCAACAACGCAGGCGAGGGTGGTCTGTACGCTGAATTGCTTTCGAACCGTGGCATGTTGCCGGGAAACACTGGGCTGCCGGAAGAGTGGAAGTCCACTTCAAAGTCCGTTAAGTTCGACCCTCAATCTAAGCTAAACGAAGCGGCCGCGGGTTCGATCGTTCTGGATGCCAAAGACTTTGCCGTTTCTGTTGAGAATGGTGGCTTCTGGGGCGTTCCGGTTCAGCGCGGAACGAGGCTGTCCGGATCAGTTTGGGTTAAAGGCGATGGCAGCCTGACGATTCAACTCTCGGGGGCAAGAGGAGCCGCGATTTCGAACGTGGTGAAGCTGCAAGCCAGCTCAGGCTGGAAGGAGCTCGAGTTCGACTTCGCCCCAACCTCTTCTGACTCGAAGGCGAAGTTTGTCGTCACCGCAGAAAAGGGCAGCGCCATCTCGGTGGGCTACGCCTCTCTCATGCCGACCAACACCTGGAAGAAGCGGCCAAACGGGCTCCGACCAGATTTGGCCGAACGTGTTGCGCAACTTCAGCCTGGCTTCCTGCGATTCCCCGGCGGCTGCTACGTGGAGGGGAACGATCTCGGGAACGCATTTGAGTGGCGCGGAACGCTGGCACCAATTGAAAAGCGACCAGGAACTCCACGATCCTTCTGGGGCTACACCTCCAGCAACGGCTTGGGCTATCACGAGTACCTGCAGCTTTGCGAAGACGTTTCGGCCGAGCCCATGTTCGTGATCAATTGCGGAATGTCCCACTCGGAAATCACGCCGATGGACAAGATGGATCGGCACGTTAAAGACGCGCTTGATGCCATCGAATACGCAAACGGCCCGGTCACGTCCAAGATGGGCGCACTTCGAGCGGCGAACGGACATCCAAAGTCGTTCAACCTGAAGTACGTCGAGATCGGAAACGAAAACGGCTACTCGTGGTCATTTGGTGGCCCAGCCCCGTACTACGAACGGTTTAAGCTCATCAACGAGGCGATCAAAGCGAAGCACCCAGAGATCGTTACGATTTCAAACGTTGAGGTACCGAACCCCGGCGATCTGACCAGCGAGCATTACTACGACAACCCTCGATGGTTCTGGGCAAACAAAGACCGGTACGACTCCTACAACCGTAACGGCACCAAGGTTTACGTAGGCGAGTACGCCGTGACCCGCGACAATGGTCGGGGCAGCTTGGCGGGCGCGCTCTCGGAAGCGGCGTTCATGACCGGCATGGAGCGAAACGCCGACATCGTCGCGATGGGCTCCTACGCACCGCTGTTCGAGAACATCAACAATCGGCAGTGGAACCCGAACGCCATCGTGTTCGACGGCACTCGAAGCTACGGCACGCCCAGCTACTGGGTGCAGCAAATGTTCGCGGCCAATCGCACCGATCTGATGTTCGACTCCAAGGCGATGGCGAAGCCGACCGACCCGCAGCCGATCGAGGGCGGATTTGGTCTGAAGACATGGAACACCTCAGCGGAGTTTAAGGACGTTAAGGTCGTCATCAACGGCAAGACGGCCTTCTCCGAATCCACACCAAAGCTCACCGATCTTGCCGATGTACGTGGTGCGTGGAAAGTTGTGGATGGAACACTTCGGCAAACGGAAGAAACTCCAGATCGGCACGCCCTGTTGAAAGGGATCACCGCCAAGTCAACCGACGATTGGACCTTTGAGTTCACGGCGAAAAGGTTGAGCGGACAAGAAGGCTTTCTTGCCTCGTTCGCCGTAAAGCCGAACGGTGAGTTTGCACATTGGAACCTTGGCGGATGGAATAACACCGAGCACGGATTCGAGCGCGGCGGGCGCGTTGGCACGAACCTACGCGGCAAGATCGAGCTTGGCAAGTGGTACCAAGTGCGTCTCGTCAAGCAGGGTGCGAAAGTCCTCGGCTATCTCGACGGCCAGTTGCTCCAAACCTTCTCGGAAAAACCGGGACCAAGCGACCTGGCGGCTTCTGCCGGAATTGACATCAAGCGAAAAGAATTGGTGCTAAAGTTGGTAAGCGGCGCCAGTGCTGATCGATCGATAAATCTAAGCGGGTTGCCATTCAAGCAAAATGAGGTGTGGTCTGGTCAGATCCTATCGCACCCCAGCCGAACGGCGGAGAACAGCCTAGATCAACCGAACGTGGTCATTCCTCGCGCATTCAAGGTGAAAGCAGCTAAAACCATCACCCTTCCTCCAAATTCTCTGCTAATCTTGCGGGTGCCTGCAAGTGAAAATTTGGTCCGACGATCTCAGCTCGAGCTCAAGAAACGAAATCCATGAAAAAAACAACGTTAGCAACTCTGATCCTTTGTGGTGTCGTCCTGTTTGCCGGACTCGGATGCTCGCCGAGCGCCGAGCCGACCGCCGAAAAGGACGGTAAGGCCACCGAGACCGCTGGGAAGAAACTCCAGTTGGCGTTTGTCACGAACAACGCATCTGACTTCTGGACGATCGCTCGTAAGGGTGTCGAAAAGGCAGATGGCGAACTCGACAACGTGGAAGTGAACTTCCAGATGCCGAGCGAAGGCACCGCTGCCGAGCAGAAGCGAATCGTCGATGACCTTCTGGCGAAGGGTGTAGATGGCATCGCGATCAGCCCGGTTGACCCTAAGAACCAGACCGAGATGCTGGACGGCGTCGCGAAGCAGGTCCTTTTGGTCACCCAGGATAGCGACGCTCCAGATAGCCAGCGCGCTTGCTACGTTGGAACGGACAACGTTGCTGCCGGTCGCCAGGCGGGCGAAGAGCTGAAGAAGGCTCTTCCGAACGGCGGAAAGGTCATGGTCTTCGTCGGAAACGCCGACGCCCAGAACGCAGCCGAGCGGTTTAAGGGTCTTAAGGAAGCCATCGAAGGATC
>Ga0164294_10001305_pt1 | contig 23256 bp, 20 predicted proteins | sample GEODES005metaG_FD_111479 | JGI IMG/M metagenome (GOLD analysis project Ga0164294, IMG submission 111479) | Oligotrophic lake water microbial communities from Sparkling Lake, Wisconsin, USA - GEODES005 metaG | ecosystem: Environmental > Aquatic > Freshwater > Lake | place: USA: Sparkling Lake...
CCTTTTTAACGCAGGTAAATGTTTTTCCAGAATATGTCACCTTTTGTTTTGCAGTGGAACACTTTGTCCCAGCTTTCGGGTTCGCAGCCTGTGCAAATCCAATTCCAACAAGTGAAAGTGAGAAAGTAAGGACAAGGGCAACCGTTTTTCTCATCCAAATAAAATACCACCAGGGGTGGAACTCGAAAAGAGGGGGAATGTTACAACTAGATGAATTTAGCCGGCTGAGTGAGAATGCAAGATAACACGGTGCTAAATTGTCTTTTATGACCCGTTTACCTAAAAACGGGGAATTACCCAGGATGGAGAGGATAAATCCCTCATCCTCCGCTGGCTAAATCTCTACACCAATAAACTTGGTCTGCAAGAACTCATGAATTCCATCAAAGCCACCTTCGCGGCCCAACCCTGATTGCTTCACGCCACCAAAGGGTGCCGCTGGATCTGAGATAACACCCTTATTGATTGCAACCATTCCAGATTCCATCGCCTCTGCTGTGCGCAGTGCTCGTGTGAGGTTAGATGAAAAAACATAACTGATAAGACCAAATTCGGTGTCATTGGCCAAATCTATTCCCTCTTCATCAGTATCAAATATGACAATCGGTGCAACTGGCCCGAATATTTCATGAAGCAGGATTGGGTTGTCCTTTTCAACAACCAAAACTGTAGCTGGATAGAAGGCTCCTTCACCTTCAGGTTTAACTCCCCCCACTTCAACCTTGGCACCCGCTGCAATTGATTCAGCGACTATGTCAGCGATTTTGTTGCGCTCTTTCATTGAAACGTAGGCACCAAGTGTTGTTGTGGCATCAGTTCCACGGCCCATTACATAGCTGCTCATGGACTTACTCATCTCTGCAATAAATGCCTGTGCTATTCCACGTTGAACATAGATGCGATTTGCAGATGTGCAGGCAGCACCGCCATTGCGCATCTTTGCAAGAGAAAGCTGCGGAATAGTTACTGCCAAATCTGCATCATCATGAATAACAACTTGTGCATTTCCACCAAGCTCCATTGAGCAGCGAATAACGCGATCTGCTGCCTCTTTGAGCAGTACGCGACCAACCTCAGTTGAACCCGTGAAAGAAAGATTCTTAACACGTGGATCATGCAACATCTTTGAAATTGCAGGACCAGTTTTTTCTGGAAGAACTAAGTTAAGAACACCCTTTGGTAATCCTGCGCGCTCCATTAGATCCACGATGTACATAGCGGTCAGTGGTGTTTCACTGGCTGGCTTTAAAATCATTGTGCAGCCAGCAGCTACTGCTGGGCCAATCTTGCGGGTGGCCATTCCTGCAGGGAAGTTCCACGGGGTAATAAGAATTGAAAGACCAATAGGTTCGTGAGAAACGAGAATTCTTTTGTCCCCTGATGGAGATTTACGGAAATCACCTGGTGTGCGAACAGTCTCTTCTGCAAACCAACGGAAAAATTCCGCAGCATATGCCGCCTCTCCACGAGCATCTGGCATTGCTTTGCCATTTTCGCGAGAGATCAATGTTGCTATCGCTTCATTTTCTGCCGTCATTAAATCAAAGGCTTTGCGCAAAATCTCTGAGCGATATCTAGGAGCGGTTTTTGCCCATGCCTTTGCTGCGGCATCAGCAGCTGCAATTGCGGCATCACAGTGTTCATCTCCGGCAAGGGCGACCTCGGCAATAACTGAACCATCGCTGGGATCGTAAACAGGTACTTTTCCAATTCCATCAACCCACTGGCCATCGACATATAACTGTGTATGCATGGGCCAAAGCATACGCTTCGCGCTTAAAACAGAGAAGATTGTGTGCCCTGAGGTAGAGTGATGCTTATTAAATTGCAGTAATTGCAATAAAAAGGAGTTTAAGTGCCTAAGTCGTGGACCGATGATGCGCCAGCCCCCGAAGTTCTAAGAGATCAAGCACATCTTAAAGACACTTTTTTCTACACCATCAAGCGTCGTTTGTTGGGTAATCCACTTAACCGTCACTCACTAGGCCACCAACGCCTGAGTAAGCGCTATGCCTTGGGAATTCTCTCCTCTGACTGTATTTCATCATCGGCATATGGCTCCGAGCAGATTTTAATTGCACTGCTTCCAGCCTTTGGACTTGCTGCATTTGCAATTTTGATGCCGATGACAGCTGTTGTCTTAACAATTTTAGTCATTATTACTTTGTCGTATCGAGATGTAATTAATGTGTATACAAAGGTTGGTGGGGCATACATTGTCTCGCGCGATAACTTTGGACCTGTGGTTGCACAGATTGCAGCCGTTGCATTAATGCTTGATTACATCGTGACAGTTGCCATTCAATCCGCGGCAGGTGTTGCTGCAATTATTTCAACATTTCCCTCTCTTCACGACTACAAGATTCCTATGATTTTGGCGGTAATCATTCTGCTGACCTACGGAAATCTGCGTGGTGTAAAGGAAGCTGGCAAGGCCTTTGCATTGCCTACCTACTTTTTCGTTGGTTGTATGTTTATCGTTTTCTCTGTTGGTCTATACAGACAGTTCAATGGCACATTAATCCAGTTAAGCGTGGATCAACCAGGTGCTGTTGAGATCGGCCAGGAGCAAGGGTTATTAACCTTTGCAGCAATCTTCATTCTGCTTCGCGCCTTTGCTAATGGTGGTTCATCTCTGACTGGGCTAGAAGCTATCTCTGACGGAGTTGCATTGTTTAAGACTCCTGAACATGTAAACGCACGTCGCACTCTGTACACAATGAGCGCATTGCTAGGAACTTTGGTTCTTGGTGTCTCATGGTTTGCCCACAAAATTCACGCTGTTCCGTATGAGTCCGGCACCCCAACGGTTATCTCTCAGATTGCCAAGACAATCATGGGTGACGGGGTTGTTGGTTCGGTCATGTTCGTGATGGTTCAGCTAGCCACAATGCTTATTTTGTTTGCTGGTGCAAATACCACCTATAGCGCATTTCCTATTTTGGTGAACTTTGTTGCAACAGATGGTTACTTGCCACGTCAATTAACAAAGCGTGGACACCGTTTGGCCTTCTCCAATGGAATCCTGCTGTTATCTGGCGGTGGAATCTTCTTGGTGTTAATTACTGCAGGCTCAGTTGAGCACCTAGTCGCTTTCTATGCACTGGGTGTTTTCACAGGCTTCACCTTGGCTGGATTTGGTATGACTCGCCACGCTCTCCGTAATAAAACGGGACAGTGGCGAGCAAAAGTATTTATTAACGCCCTTGCCGGAAGTGTTTCCCTTCTTGTGGTTATTATTTTTTCTATTGTTAAGTTTACCGAAGGTGCTTGGTTGGTTCTTGTAACAGCCCCGATACTTGTTATCTCCTTCTTGCGATTGCGCCGTCAATACACCCGCGAACAAGATGCACTTGTTGTTAAGCAACATCAAGAGCGTGCTACTTCTATTGCTCGACATGATGTAACTGTTTTGGTGGATAACGTAGACATCGCAACGGTAGGTGCGATCCGATATGCGCGAAGCCTTAAGCCTCGTAATTTGGCGGCAGTTCACTTTGTTATAGATGATCGCCGGGCAGAGGAGATTCAAAAAGCCTGGGCGGCATCTGATGCATTAGATGATGTAACACTTGAACTGATTGATTGCCCAGATCGTCGACTTGCAAACTCTGCATTAGATTATGCAATCCGGATGACTGAAAAATCAGATGTTGAATTAACACTGCTACTTCCCCGCCGTGCCTACTCTGGATTCTTAGGGCGCTTGCTTCACGATCAAACAGCTGAAGAGATTGCTGGACCTATCTCTCAGTTACCACGGGTAGTTGCAACAATTGTTCCTTTTGACGTTGACCGCATTGCATCAGGCAATAGCGTTGTAGTTCAGACGCCTCGTGTTGAAAAGCAGGTTGCTCCTACACAAGCTGTCAAAAATAAACCGCCTGTAAATATTGAACCAATTAGTCACTATGCAGAAAATGTCACACCGATCGGTGAGATTGAATGGCGAAAGCGTGCGCAAGTACACGGCCGGGTGACATCGATTAAGGCTGCTCCTCGTGGCTCTGCGCCAACTCTTGAAGTAGAGATTTGGGATGAAACTGGTGGAGTTTCTTTACACTTCTTAGGACGACGTGAGATTGCCGGCCTTGAAATTGGTTCTCAACTGCGCGCAGAAGGCATGGTTGGTGAAGAAGAAGGATCAATGGTGATTCTTAATCCTTCCTACGAACTTCTTGTATAAAGGAGTGAATCAATTCACCGCACTCTTGAGCTAAAACTCCTGCACGCACTTGCGTCCTAAAGGTGCTGCGCGGGTCTCGTAATAAGTCCCATACCGAGCCAACCGCCCCTGCTTTTTCATCCCAAGCGCCAAAGACAACTGTTTGTAAGCGCGATTGTGCAATTGCGCCAGCACACATCGCACATGGCTCAAGGGTTACAACCAATGTGTGATCTGTTAGATGCCAGTCTCCTAGTTTTTCTGCAGCACTTCGAATCGTAACTATCTCTGCATGCGCCGTTGGATCATTGTGTAGTTCACGCTCATTGTGCCCAGTTGCAATTAGCACACCAGCAGAGTTAAAGATTGCTGCACCAACTGGAATATCCTGGCTTGCTAACGCCTTGCGTGCTGCATCTAGTGCAACTCGCATCATTTCAATATCGTTCACAGATCCAATAGCTCCGTGAACTGCTCACCAAAACCTAAACGAGCAGCGATTGCTTCAAGCTGCTCATCAGGAAATAACTCTTCATCATCACACAAGGCAGAGATTTCCATTCCACTCATACCTAAATCAGCAAGAATTTCTATGTGACCAACTGGCCCTGGCTCTTCATCATCTTCAGGAATCGGTAGATCCGCAATCTCCATTAGCTCCTCTGCAACAGGATAATCAAGGGCTGCTGTTGCATCACTTAAGAACAAGGAAATATTCGACCCCAAAACCCGGATTAAAATAAAGAACTCTTCATCAATTGAAATCAGAGCAATAGATCCACCGTTTGTTTGCTGTGACTTGAGGCGGGTAATGATTTGTGCAATGTCATAGGGGTCCGGCAAGGTACCTAAAGTCCAGCGGCCATCTTCATGCCAAGCGGCAACTGCGAAATCCATTTCACTTGTGAGGTCAGTTACAACGTCGTTGATCTCGTCGAAGGATTCAATCTCCTCTACGAGCTCTTCTTCGAATTCGGACATGGGCCCATACTTTCACTCATTGGAAAGGAATGAAACCCCTGTAAGGTAATGCCTATGAAAGTACACGTCGCCAATCACCCACTTATCAATCACAAATTGACGGTTTTGCGCGACGAACGGACCGATTCCCCGACATTTAGACGCCTGGTTGAAGAGCTGGTCACCCTGTTGGCATATGAGGCAACTAGAGATGTGCGAACACATGAAGTTGAGATTACAACCCCTGTAACAAAGACCAAGGGCCAAAAATTGGCAGAGCCTCGCCCGGTAGTTGTCCCGATATTGCGTGCAGGTCTTGGAATGCTCGAGGGAATGAGTAAATTGATCCCAACGGCTGAAGTTGGGTTTCTCGGAATGGTTCGTGACGAAAAAACTTTAGAGGCAAGCACTTATGCAAACCGATTACCAGATGACCTCTCAGGCCGCCAAGTTTTTGTTTTAGATCCCATGCTTGCAACTGGTGGAACTTTGATTATGGCATTTCATTACCTCATTGATCTTGGAGCAACAGATATCACCGCTGTGTGCATCTTGTCTGCTCCTGAGGGAATTGCCGCTGTTGAAAAAGAGTTTGCGAATAGTCGAGTACCAATCACACTTGTTACCGGAGCACTTGATGAAAAGTTAAATGAACACGGTTACATTGTTCCGGGCTTAGGCGATGCCGGCGATCGCTTATACGGAGTTGTGTAAATGGCATCAACATCCCCAGGACACGGAATCACTATTCGTGTCGAAGGCGCACCTGATTCAAATCCCGTAGCACTTGCGACAACAGTTATTACTGCAGCTGGTGCAACCATTACGGCACTTGATGTTGTTGAATCACTCCTTGAAAAAGTTGTTATCGACATAACATGTGACACAATTGATGCAGAGCACGCGGATCAAATTACAGCAGCAATCTCACTTAACCCATCTCTGACTGTTCGCAAGGTCAGCGATAGAACATTCCTTCTCCACCTTGGTGGAAAGATTGAAATTTCTTCAAAGGTTCCACTAAAAACACGTGATGATTTATCACGCGCTTACACCCCGGGTGTGGCTCGTATTTGCCAAGCAATCGTTGCAGACCCATCTGATGCTCGTCGCCTAACTATTAAGCGCAATACCGTCGCTGTTGTCACCGATGGATCAGCGGTTTTGGGCCTAGGAAATATCGGTCCGGCAGCAGCTCTGCCGGTTATGGAGGGTAAGGCAGCGTTATTTAAGCGCTTCGCCGATGTTGATGCGTGGCCTGTGTGCCTAGACACCCAAGATGTTGATGAAATTGTTCGAACCGTGCAGTTGATCGCACCTGTTTATGGCGGCATTAACCTTGAAGATATTTCAGCACCACGTTGCTTTGAGGTCGAAGCACGGTTGCGCGAACTATTAGATATCCCTGTCTTTCACGATGATCAACATGGCACAGCAATTGTGGTGCTCGCCGCTCTGCGTAACGCTTTAAAGTTAGTGAAGAAGGACTTGAAATCAGTAACAATTGTTCTAAGTGGTGTTGGAGCGGCAGGTAATGCTATTGCTCGGCTATTAACTCTTAACGGTGCAAGTAACATCATCGGATTTAATATTGATGGCGTAATCCATAATGAGTTGCAATCTAAAGATGCCATGCAGCAATGGTTCATCGAACACAGTAATCCACACAATTTCAAGGGCTCTCTCGGTGAAGCCATGGCTGGTGCTGATGTGTTTATTGGTGTGAGCGCACCGAATGTTCTTAAAGAGGCGGATGTGGCCTCTATGGCCAAGGGCTCAATTGTCTTCGCACTTGCAAATCCAGATCCTGAAATTGATCCAACGATTGCACGTAAATATGCAGCGGTAGTTGCAACTGGTCGTAGCGATCAGCCAAATCAGATCAATAATGTGTTGGCTTTCCCAGGAATCTTCCGTGGTTTACTAGATGCCAACGCCAGCAAGATTTCTGATGAAATGCTTATGGCTGCAGCAGAAGCAATTGCGGATTGTGTTTCTCCAGAGCAGCTCAATACATCATTTATTGTCCCGAGTGTTTTTGACCCCAATGTAGTCAAGGCTGTAGCTGCGGCGGTTAAGAAGTCAGTGTGATCGAACTCGCTGCATCCTTTGATGAACAATTTGCATCAATAGCTCCTTTTGTTCTCTACCTACTTATTGGGGCAATCGTCTTTGTTGAAACAGGCATCCTGCTGGGCTTTTTCCTACCCGGCGACTCAATACTTTTTAGCGCAGGATTAGTTGCGGCAGCCCATGGTGAAGTAAATATTGTCATTCTTGTAACAGTCATTTTTATTGCAGCATTTTTTGGTGATCAGATTGGATTTGTTTTAGGTCGGTTAGTGGGTCGTCCCTACCTTGAACGCCACACATCACCTCGCATACAACAGATGATCGCTAGATCAGAGCGTTTTTATGAGCAGACTGGGTGGTGGGCCGTTGTTGCAGCTCGTTTCTTCCCATGGATTCGCACCTTCGTGCCCCCAATTGCCGGCATTTCACAGATGAACTACTACAAATTCCTCTCAGCAAATGCTCTTGGGGCGTTGCTATGGGGTGTTGGGATCACCTTAGCTGGTTATTACGCAGCCACCTTGCCCTGGGTTAAGACGTGGTCCTATGCGATTGCAGCTTTCTTTATTACCGCCTCTTTAGTATCGGCACTCGTAAATCACTTACGCCACCGGGAGTAAGACAGCACCTGCATCTGGGGATTGTTGAGAAATGCAAAAGCCGGGCGAGACCCTCGTAGCCCGCCCGGCTTTTACTTTTTGATTGTTTATCCGTTAAACACAGTGTCCCAGTCAGAGATTGTCATTATGTAGAACTGACCACCTTCAACTGTCGCAGTATTGATTGCTTCTTTCTTTGCAATGCTGCGCTTCTTTAGATCTGGACGAGCAGCAATCGCGCCCGTTTTCACGTGAATCTGTGCGTTGAAGAAGAAGTAAGAGTTTGTATCTCCTGGCTTCGCAAAGAATTCGTTTGCATTGATGATTCCAGATGACTCTTCATCATTCGTCATAAATTCTGATGTATTGACACCAGTCTTGAACTTATTTGCATCAAATTCTGCAATAACTGCAAGCTTTGAATCTGATACTCGGTAAGCAATGATGCGAGCAAGAGCTTCGTTTCCACCTGGATCTTCCTGAAGCAACAAGTACTTACCATCATCTGTGACGGTCATGTTGTCAGGCTTTGACATGTAGACAGACTCTCCACCGTTAAGCAACATCTCTAGCTCTGCGCCAGCTGCTGGGTTCTGTGCATCCTTGAAAGTTAAGCGCCATAGTGCGCCACCGTCACGAGTAACAGTTGGTGTAGCTGGGTTTGGAGCTGTTGCAATTGGATCCTTGTTTGACTCTGTTGTCAAAAAGTAGAAAACGTTTGGATTACTTGGATCCCAGTGACCATCTTCAATGCGTGCCAGTGTCATACCCTTTTCGGTTGATTCCTTGGCAAATGCTGCAGGAGATGTGTTCCAATCAACCTTTACGAACTCAGTTGCAACCTTCTTGTTAAGACCGGCTGTTGTACGGAACAAGTTATCGCTCTTGATTGTTGGGATGTTCATTACATGAAGGTCACCATTTGTTAGGCCTGCCTTATCAATTGCAGTACCTGTTGTCTGCTTCTTTCCAGCGTAAACATAGAGCTGGCCATCGCCAGTATCTTCTGATGCAATAGCGACTGTGTTAGCGCCTGGCTTTAGTGAAGGCATGATGTTTTCGAATGAAAGCATTCCCATACGTGGAAGCTGGTGTCCAGTTCCATCTTCTTCAAATGCGAATCCACGAGACTCGTTACCTGTCTCTTCACCTGTCAAGAACAATCCACCCGCATAACCAACACCGTTGTGAATAAATGTTCCGGCTGCTGCCCATGTTGCTGAACAGAAACGGCTAATGCCCCAGTCAAAGTAACCTGCTGTTGCACCTACTGGTGCAGCACCTGCTGGAGTCTCCTGGTACTTAGCGGTTGAGTAGTTGTAGAAGTTAACCTTCTTCATGAACTCTTCGACCTTAGTTACAGCCTTTGTGCTCTTGCTTACTGTGAACTTTGTGATTGATGTTCCCCATGGAGCAGTTGTTGACTTGCCCTTTAGAGCAAATGCGTTATCTGTTGCAACTTCGTGGACAGATAGAAGTGTAATTCCACCACGACCGTTGTCGTATGCGCCCATTCCATCTGGAATACCGCGAACCATTGTGCCTGTGACTGCGTCGCCTACGGTTGCGATAGCTTTAATATCAACTGCAGCGTTCTTTGATAAAACATAAACTGGCTTTGCACCAAGTGCAAAAGCTGAAGCTGCAAGAGCCACCGCTGTTACAACCGCTGCGCCACCAATAATTGGCTTAGTAAGTTTCATTTTTCCCATTCCTAAGTAGAGGTTTGGGAGAATTGTTGTTTACGGTTGCCAAACAGTTAGGGGACGCTGAGAAAACCTTTGGTAAACCTAGAGTGAACTTTTAAGCGTGAGTCCCATGGAATTCACGCTTATCTGCGATCCAGTCCATTAGGGCAAAAAGGACACCGGAGGCCACGAAGGTTAAGTGAATTACGATTCGCCACTTTGTGCCTCCGCCAACGTGGTCTTGGCCCGCCAACTCAATAAAATCCTTGAGAAGTTCAATAACTGAGATGGCGACTAGGGAGCCAATTAGCTTAATTTTCAGCCCGCTGAAATCTATTGTGCCCATCCAGTGTGGTCGATCCTTTGATTCAGTTGCCACATCAATACGGGAGACAAAGTTCTCATATCCGGCAAATATGACCATCAGGATGAGGTTGGCAAGCAAGGTCAGGTCTAGCAACGCCAATAAGTCCAGTGTGAAGCTTTGCGGGGTTGCCTCTCCAATGTGAAGGGCTAGGTGATAAAACTCAATCAAGAATCGGAAGGTGAGAAGAACTAACGCGCCAACTAACCCCAGATAGAGAGGTGCGAGAAGAAAGCGGGAACGAAAGAGGGTGACTTCAACGGCATGTGACAGTTTGCTCATGGGCAAATTTTATCTCAACCCTCTAAAGAAAGCGTGACGAGAAGCCAATCTTCCTCAAGTTTTGCCGCCTCCGCGCCCAAAACTAGAAGTTCTGATGCGATTGCAACCAAGCGATCGGCATCAAAGGCGGCGGTTTCCTGTTCGGCGGTCAAGGTTGCAATAGCCACAGCACACTTTTCCATCTGACGTTCAAGCCGTGTTACATCCTTTTTTAGCTGCCGTTGCTCTGCAGCGTTTGAGTTCTTCTTCTCTTTACTAGTAGCTGTAACAGAGTTCAAAGCATGCGCACGCTGCTCTAGATACTCATCAACTCCACGAGGCAGGTCAAGCACTTTTTTATCTCCCAGTAATCCAACAAATCGATCACACACACGCTCTAGGAAATAACGATCGTGAGAAATAACAATTAATGTGCCGCCATAGCTATCTAGCAAGTCTTCCAGCTCAGTCAGTGTTTCGATATCAAAGTCATTGGTGGGCTCATCTAGTAGCAAAACATTGGGACTATCCATCAATAGGCGAGTTAGTTGCAAGCGACGTTTTTCACCGCCTGATAAATCACCCACCGGAGTCCATTGAGATTCACGATCAAATCCGAGGCGCTCACACAATTGAGAAGCAGATAGTTCTCGTCCGCCACCAATTTCAACACGGTTTGCAACTTGCTCAACCGCTTCTAGAACGCGCCATGTTGGATCTAACTCATCTAAGTGCTGAGTTAAAAAGGCAGCCTTAACAGTTACACCTGTTACTAGCTTGCCTGCAGTTGGTTGTATTTCACCGGTAAGAGTGCGCATCAAGGTTGTTTTGCCAGCACCGTTAACTCCAACGATTCCAATCCGATCTCCTGGGCCAATATTCCAATATAGATCATCAATGAGTTCGTTATCGCCAAGTTTTACCTGTACTTGGTGTGCCTCATACACGGTCTTACCTAAACGATTGAGTGCAAACTTCAAAAGTTCACCTTGATCACGTGGTGCTGGTTCATCTGCAATCAAAACATTTGCAGCATCAATACGAAACTTTGGTTTTGATGTTCGTGCCGGAGCGCCACGACGGAGCCAGGCAAGCTCTTTCTTAATCAACATGTTTCGGCGTTGATCCATGACAGATGCTTGGCGGGAGCGCTCTGCTTTAGATAGCACGAAGGCACTATATCCACCGTCATACTCTTCAACTTTGCCTTCAACAACTTCCCAGGTGCGCTCTGTTACCGCGTCTAGAAACCAACGATCGTGCGTCACAACAACAACTGCCAGAGCTTTTCGATTGTTAATGTAGGTCGCAAGCCATGCAACACCCTCAACATCTAGGTGGTTTGTTGGTTCATCAAGAAGAATTAGGTCTAATTCATTAATAAGTAGTTTTGCTAAACCAACTCTGCGACGTTCTCCGCCTGATAACTGCCCAAACTTGCGATCAAAGATGTGATCATCAAAGCTTCCAAATAATCCAGTAAAGACTTCGCGAATATTTGGATCACTTGCCCACTCATGTTTTTCTGCATCACCTAGTACAACTTCACCAACAGTGCTTTCAGGGTTTGCCAAATCAACTTGAGATAACAAACCGATCTTTGCAGTATTTGCTTTTGTCACACGGCCAGCATCGGGTGGTTCGATTCCTGCCATAACCTTCATTAAGGTGCTCTTGCCTGAACCATTTCGGCCAACAATTCCAATGCGTTCACCTTCGGAAACACCAAGAGAGACGCCTACTAAGAGCTCTTTAATATCAAAGGCTTTAGAGACATCTTCGATGTTTACAACATTGCGCGCCACGGTAGGAGAGCGTACCTTTCCCTCATGAAGGTAACTGACCGCGAATACGCCCTAGAGCTAGATAAAAATGATCCGCTGGGCCATTTCAAATCTCAATTTGTGGTTTCAGACCCAGAAATGTGTTACCTCGATGGCAACTCATTAGGACGGTTACCAAAAGCAACGATCACGGCAATTAATGATTTCATGACCAAAGAGTGGGGCCCTGAAGTTGTCACTGGATGGAGCCACTGGGTTGATGAAGCACAACCAACCGGTGATTTATTAGGTGAGGCAGCGCTGGGCGCAGCCGCGGGACAGGTGTTGGTCTGTGACACAACATCTGTAAATTTTTATCAACTGTGCCTTGCGGCAATTCAGGCACGTCCAGGCCGCACAACAATTATTACCGATGCAGCCAACTTTCCAACGGATCGATACATTCTTGACGGAATAGCACAGCAGTTTGGATTAAAACTTGTCATTATTGATAATGAAGATCCTGAGATTGCTAAGCATGAGCGAATCACAACTGAACTCCTTGCACCATATCTAAATGATGATGTCGCGCTTGTAACCCTTGAAGTTATTCAATACCGATCTGGTGCTCGAACAGATTTGAAATCTATTACAGATCAGGTCCGTGCAATCGGTGCTTTGGTTGTGTGGGATGCAAGCCACGCAGTTGGTGCTATTGAATTAAACCTGGATGCAAATGGTGTGGACCTATGTGTTGGATGCACATACAAGTACGGAAACTCTGGCCCTGGTTCACCCGCTTGGCTCTATGTTTCAAAAAGAGTTCAGAGTGAGCTGCAGGTTCCAATTCAAGGTTGGTTTGCTCAAGAGGCACAGTTTGAAATGGGACCGGTATTTGAGCGTTCACAAACAATTCGCGGATTCCAGATTGCTAGTCCATCATTACTAGGAATCCGTTGCGTGCAGACCGCCTTCTCAATGATTAAAGAAGCCGGAATTGATGCAATCGCCCACAAAGCAGCTGTTGGAACCCAGATGATGATTGAGCTATATGACGCCTGGTTAGCACCACTTGGCCTCACATTAAACACATCGCGTAATGCCAAAGAGCGCGGTGGCCATATCTCACTTGTGCATCCTGATGCAGCACAAATATGTGTGGCTATGCGAACAATTTCAAATGTGATCCCTGATTACAGAACACCTAATTCAATTCGCTTAGCAATATCTCCCCTCCCTACCTCATATGTTGAGATCTGGGATGGATTAGACCGTATGCGGGATTTAGTTGCATCTGGCCGCTATAAAGAGGTTAAAGAGGGTGGGTCTCGCGTTACATGAGCGAAAACTTTGATTCGGCACTTACCTACACCTCATATCTAGCTGTTGATGAACTTCTTAAACTACAGCGTCCGTTATCTACCGGCCCAGAACATGATGAGATGCTTTTTATTATCATCCATCAAACCTATGAACTCTGGTTCAAGCAGTTAATTCATGAATTCAAACAAGCACAGGTTGCAATGGAATCAGGGGATACACATTACTCGCTAGCTATTTTGGGGCGCATCCGAACAATTCTTAAAGTCTGTGTTACACAGATCGATATTTTAGAAACAATGACACCCTTGCAGTTCAACGCCTTCCGTTCATATCTTTCATCATCTAGTGGCTTCCAATCTGCTCAGTTCAGAATGGTTGAAACGCTGTTAGGGCGACGCGATAGCAAGATGGCTGGGCACTTGCCCTTAGATATTCAAGAGCAGATTAAGGTAATTACATCAGGAAACAGTGTGTGGGATTCAGCTCTTGTTTATATCTCAAAGCGTGGTCATGCAATTCCTGCAGAGGTACTGCATCGTGATAAATCAACTGCCTATAGTGCAAACACTGCTGTGCAAGAGGTGCTACTAGAAGTTCACCGTAATGATCCAGAGTCTGCAATGGTGTGTGAACGCTTGGTTGATATTGATGAAGGTATGCAGGAGTGGCGCTACCGACATGTGAAAATGGTTGAAAGAACCATTGGCCACAAAATAGGAACTGGTGGATCAAGCGGGGTTGCTTACCTAAGTAGCACCTTATTCAATCCAGTTTTTCCAGATCTATGGGAGATCCGTTCTAGTTTTTAGTTATCGACTGTGATAAATAAAAATGGTGATGATTGACACCACTGCACCACCAGAGATTAAAAAGTATTTAACCCATGGCTTCATACCGGTTCGTTCCGCCGCCTTTGCGGCAATCTCTTTAGTGCGCATCATGACTCTGCCAGCCCATGCAAACTCAGTTGCTAAAATTCCTAATCCTGCCAAGAGAATAAGAATTCCTGGCCCTGGCCCAATCAATGCGACTGCACCTGCAACAGTTATGCCGCCACCAATGGTTCCAATAATCACACGCCACACAATTCGCCCAGGCGTGGTCTTTTTGATCCAAGCTCTTACATTCACTGTGTTGCACTTCCCATGATTAGCTTCTGCCTAGGCTCGAAGAATAGCGGTTGCATTGAGAATAATGATTGCAAGTGCAACGACAATACCCAGTTGCTTGGCAGGAAGCTTTCCAACCAACCGCGCAGCTATCGGAGCAGCAATTGTTCCACCCAGCGCTAAACCACCAACTATTGCCCAATTAATATCAATACGGCCGATCTGAGCCAAGAAGCCAGCCGAGGCTGCAACTGCAACAACAAACTCTGATGCACTCACTGTGCCAATAATTTTGCGGGGCTCAGTCGAAGTTGTTGAGATAAGAGTTGGTGTAACGATGGGACCCCAACCACCACCTCCAGAGGCGTCAACAAATCCACCTGTAAATCCAAGATAACTTAAAAATCGTGGGTTCTTAATCTCGATCAGATTTACTTGGCCTTCTGCTTTAAACACATTGCGATAAAGCAAAAGAAAACCAAGGAATAAAAGAAGTGTCGAGATAAAGATCTTGGAGGTTGAGAGATCTATAAACGACAAGAATGTCGCACCAAGAAATGCACCGATTCCTCCAGGGATTGCAAGACGTACCAAAATTTTCTTATCAACATTTTCTGCGTGCCAATGTGAAGCTCCTGATGCCAAGGTGGTTCCAATTTCGGCAAAATGGACCGCGGCAGATGCCACCGCAGCTGAAGCACCTAAGGTAACAAGCAAAGTTGAACTAGTAAGCCCAAAACCCATTCCGAGTGCGCCATCGATAAGTTGAGCGGTGCTTCCTACAAATGCAAAAAGTATCCAGTTCATAGCAATATCTTAAGGATTTTCTCCACACTTTCTTCGATTGGCGCGGTGCCATCAATTACTAAATCAGGATGTAATGGACGCTCGTAATCCTGCCCAACACCGGTGAAGTTTGGTATCTCACCTGCTGCAGATTTCTTATACAGACCCTTGGGATCTCGCTCTCGGCAAACATCTACTGGTGTATCCACGAAGATTTCGAGGAATTCACCAACTTCAAAGTTGCTTTTTGCCCGTTGGCGATCAACTTCAAATGGACTTACAAGTGCTGAAATCACAATAAGACCTGCATCAACCATGAGCTTGGCCACTTCAGATACTCGTCGGACATTTTCTGCGCGGTCTTCTGTCGTAAATCCTAGATCCATATTCAGACCAAGCCGCAAGTTATCTCCATCTAGTACAAATGCGTGAGCACCCTGAGCAAAAAGTCGCTTTTCTAGAGCGTTTGCAATTGTGGATTTTCCAGATCCAGATAAACCGGTAAGCCATACGACACGAGATTTCTGATTCTTCTGTGCACTGCGTTGAACTTTGTCCACTTCGTAATTTTGGTGTGTCACATTTGAAGCCCGACGCAATGAGTGTCGAATCATTCCTGCACCCACTGTTTTAAGCGTTAAGCGATCTACAAGAATAAAGTTTCCAAATTCACGATCATCTGTATACGGGCGCATCACCAACGGTATATCTGATGCAATTTCTACATCGCCAATCTCATTCATCTTTAAGGTGTCCGATGAGATGTGTTCCCCTGTATTGACATCAATCTTGTGGCGAATCTTGGTAATGATTGCTGGCGTAGTTGAGGATCCGCTGATCATTAGATATGAACGGCTATGAATCAAAGGATCCTCATTAAGCCAAACAAGGTGAGCTGCAAATCGATCTGCAGCAGCAAGATCTTCTTGAGAGGCTGCAATGACATCGCCGCGAGTTGCATCAACTTCTGGGGTAAGCACGAGTGTTACAGCATCATCAGTTTCGGCTCTTGTGATGTCACCGTTAAAAGTTATGATAGAAGAGATCGTCGCCTTCTGATTACTTGGGAAGATCGTGACCTCTTCACCCTCTGTGAAGGTGCCACGACGAACAGTTCCTGAAATGCCACGGAAGTTTTCTGCGCGAGCGATCATTTGAATGCGCATGAGACCACCGGTCGAAAGATCCTTACTCTTTTCCCAACCCTGAATAGCATCTTGCAAGGTTTGGCCCTTGTACCAAGGCATCATTTGGCTAGGAAATACGATGTTATCTCCAACAAGTGCGCTAATTGGAATAATATGAATATCTTTAACATCTAAGCGCTCAACTGCGCGTTGGATGTCATTAGAAATAGCATCAAAAACCTCTTGCTTGTACTCCATAGCATCGAGCTTGTTGATTGCAATGATGACTCGAGAAACTCCCATGAGAGAACAGATAGTTAGGTGACGCAATGTTTGTGTGCGCACACCCTTCATCGCATCGATGAGAACCAAGCCAATGTCGGCGCGAGATGCTGCAACGACCATGTTTCGGGTGTACTGCTCGTGTCCTGGGGCATCACTAATAATTAGGCGCTTGCCATCTAGAAGCGTCATCGAACGATAAGCAACATCAATAGTGATGCCCTGTTCACGCTCAGCCTCAAGACCATCGGTGAGCAAACTAAAATCAATCTCACCAGCAGGAATAGTTGAACCTGTGCGCCTTACTTTTCGGGCAGCGCCGATAGTGTCATGAGGAATGCTGTCGGTTTCAACAAGTAATCGTCCAATGAGAGTGCTCTTTCCATCATCGACGCTTCCACAGGTGAGTAGACGGACAATTGCGCCGGCCATTAAAAGTATCCTTCAGTCTTTTTCTTCTCCATCGAATCTTCATTTTCACCATCGATTAATCGCGTAGCGCGTTCACTGAGCTTGACTTGAAGAACCTCTTCAACTACTTCTTCTATTGTTGTAGCAGTAGATTCAACCGCTGCAGTAAGTGGGTAGCAACCAAGTGTACGAAAGCGAACCATTTTCATAAATGGGAGCTCACCATTGCGAAGTTCAAAGCGATCATCATCGACCATAATCATCTGATCACCACGTTGAACCATTGGGCGCTCTTGCGCAAAATACAGTGGATTAACTTCAATGCGCTCTTGCAAGATGTAATGCCAAATATCAGCTTCGGTCCAATCAGAGATTGGAAAAACGCGCATACTTTGCTCTGGTGCAAGCCGAGTATTGTAGGTGCGCCATAACTCAGGACGTTGCTCACGCGGATTCCAGCGGTGACCAGGATCGCGCACGCTAAAGATGCGTTCTTTGGCCCGACTCTTCTCTTCATCACGACGAGACCCACCAATAGCTGCATCAAAGCCATGCATATCAAGTGCTTGGCGAAGGGCCACTGTTTTCATAACGCGTGTGTACTCAGAGGCATTTGTCGTAAAAGGATTGATATTGGCATCAACGCCTTCTTGATTGGTGTGAACAATTAGCTGTGAATTAGTTTCGGCGACGATTCGATCACGGAAAGAAATCATCTCCTTAAATTTCCATGTTGTATCAACGTGTAACAGCGGAAATGCAATAGGTGCCGGGTAGAAAGCCTTGCGGGCAAGGTGTAATAGGACTGATGAGTCCTTCCCAATGGAGTACATCATTACTGGCTTTTTAAAGCCAGAGGCTGTCTCGCGCAGGATCTCTATGGATTCATTCTCAAGCTCTTTAAGAATTGCAGGGATCTTGCTCACGAGCTCACCGCCTTGAACTCAAAGTCTGCCTGAACCTTCCCAATCTTTTTCAAGAAATCCTCTTGCACTGTACTGGAGCGATCTTGCTTCACAGTGGTAGGAGCAAGAATCAACTTATCCCAATCGGTAAAATCATCAAATTGAGCAAACTTTTGAATTTGACGAACCTTTTCAGGGTTATGGAGATCGGTAAAATCAACATCCAGAATTGGGCAACCTTGCGCTTTTGCAAAGTGGAAGTAATCTGTATAAAACTTTGTAAAGTTAGCAAGAAATTTATCAAATTCGCGCGGATCTAAATCTATAACAAGGTCTGAGGTGCTGGCTGTGTGCCACTTACCTGATGCGTTTGCCTTCTTGTGTGAGACAAAGCGATCAAGATGATTTCTGCGCAGAAAAATAATGTGTGGCTTAAATTCTGCGATGATCGACTGAAGCAGAGGATCAGAAAGATGTTGTGGAAAGACCTTAATGACATGAACTCCCGGCAATTTTTCTATTGCAGACATGGTGCGGTGTGCATCTAGAGAAGTTGTTTCAAATTTGTAATACTTCCAAGACTTTCGTTGTTGGCGCAGATTCAACGAATATCGTATAGAGAAGAATGGGTAGTAGTAATTGATGCTCTCTATCAGTACATTCCACGCGTTGAATATGAAGAATTCTCCGTAATATTTAAAGCCAACTTCCTCATTTGAGAGCAAGCTACCGATTGCATGGGTCCCAGAGCGCGGAAATGAAACAACAAAGACAATTTTAGATTTAACAGGTTGAGGTTTTTGTATATAGCGCTTGTAGTAATACCAAGGAATGGCCTTAATGTTAAAGAGAATCTTCTTAAGGATGCGAATAACGCCAGAATTAGTGGACTTTTTGCCACTTGTGCGCTTATCGGACATTTCCCGATCTTATCAGTGGGGTATTAGATTATTGGTAGTCTTGGCACATGGCATCGAATCCACATAACACATTGGATCGATCCACTTCATTTTCACAGGAAATACAAGCGTTAGAGGCCCTTCGTAAATCTCGACGATCTGCGATAAAAAAATATCCATCAGTCAGCGTTCTTGTTTCTACCCTACGAACAGATGATCTCTCCAATTTACTTGACCAGCTTCTGGATCAAACTCTTGACACATTTGAATTACTTCTCGGGTTACACACTATTGAGTTATCAAAATCGCATAGCCAACAGATTGCGGCCTTGAAACGTCGCAAAGTACATGTGGTTGTTGAGAAATACAGTGACGATAAAACTCTAGGAATGATTCTTTCCTCCTTAGCTGCTCAATCACGTAGTGAGTACATCGCAAAGATGGATGACGATGATTACTACGGTCCTGAGCATCTTCGTGATTTAGTAGATGCTGCACTTGATACAGGAGCAGATGTTGTGGGAAGGGCCATGAATTATGTTTACCTAGAGCCACTTCAGCTCACAGTGCGTCGCTTTGCTCCTCATGGAACACAAGCTGTTGAGCTCTGGAGCGATTGGGTGTGTGGGGGAACAATTCTTGCTAAGCGCCAAGCGGCAGAGGCTGCCGGATGGTTTGGTGAAGGCAATACCGCTGTTGATCGATTTTTGTTGAGCGGTATCACAAATAATGGAGGAAAGATCTGGCGCACCTTTGGGGCCGGATACATCTACCGTCGAACATTCACCTTCCATACCTATGTCACTAATTACTCTAAGTACCTCAACGGGGCGAATGAACAAGTTGTCGGGGTTTGGGATCATCCTGTCTTTGGTGAAATGCGATGAGATACGAGCCGCATCGTTTTGCCCGTCCGCATGATCTCACTCTCATAGCGCGGCCAAAACTTTCTGTAGCAGTTGTTATTGCCTGTCGTGACGGCCAAGAAAAACTTGATTTAGTGTTGGCTTCCCTCTCCGCACAAAGTTATCCAGCTTCATTAACTTCGGTATATGTGATCGATGATGGCAGTGCGAAGCCATTGGTTCTTCCCAGAATAAGGCCAGCAAAGACCAAGCTAATCTCCTATAAGAATGGCTCGGGTAAGTGGGGAAAGACAGCAGCAACCAATGACTGTGTTGCAAAGCTTCGTGAGGATGTTCTTTGGTTTATCGATGCCGACATGATTTTTGAGCCAGATCATTTAGCTCACCACATGAAATGGCATCATGACAATGATGATTATGCCGTTCTAGGATGGAAACGCTTTGTTAAGAGTTGGAACTACACCCCTGATTCTCTTGTGACAGCGTTAAAGGCTGGTTCATTTGATCTTTTACATCAAGAGAGTTGGGGTAAAGAGCTGTGGGAGGATCGCGTTACTCGCACACAGGATTTAGAAAAACCAGCACTGGATGGATACCGTGCATTTGTAGGTGCAACATTTTCAATACGTAATCAGCAATGGCAAGATCTTGGTGGCTATGACCGCAATCTTATTACCGGTGAAGACACCGAGTTGGGTTGGCGGATATTTACTCAAGGCCTGCGCACCGTCGTGGATCGCAAAGCGCAATCGTGGCATCTTGGCTATAGCACTGTTGAATCAAACAAAGCTTTGATTCATCGTCATAACGATCCTTCCCTTGCACAAGTTATTCCACAGATGCATAGCGTGCGCGCTAACAGCACCTTGGGTTGGTCTGTTCCGACCTATCAACTCTTTGTAGACGTCCGTGATTCAAATCTTGAACAACTACTCGATCTTCGAGCCAAGCTATTAGTGATGCAAGGTACCAATGCACACTTCACCCTGTTAGCGCCATGGCGAGTTCTTACTACGAGGTACTCACCTGTCGGTGATATCCATGCTGATCTACGCGAGATACGCAACTGGTTACAGGGCGATACCGAGTTTTCCTTTGAAGAAATTGATATCAATGCACAGTTAACGGTTGAAGAGATCATTGAGAGGTTTACTCATGGTCCAACGCCGTATTACATCTTTGCTGAAGCCGCAGGAACTACTGATCTCAAAGGTCTTGTTAATTATCTTCTGTCCAGCCAGAACGGATTAGTTGGTGTTGCAGATAAGAATGACCGAAGAGCTTTTGCAGTATTTGCCCCGGCCCTAGCCCGTGCCTTAACTCTGGATGGTTCTCTCTATAGCTCAATTGCTCGACAATGGGGCGTTCACTGGATGAGTGATGAAAGTTTTATTGCGGTTAATCGAGGAAAACATAATCGCGCCAGACGCTTTGCCAAATATCTCAAGCAAGAAGGTAAAAAGGTCAACTCTTTTAAGCAACTGGTAATTTTCATACGAAAAGTAAGCTCACTTATTCTACGAAAAGTTCTAGGCCGTGGTTAAGCCAACGATCATCCTTGCTACAGACAATGGAATCGGAATGGGCCACTTGGCACGTGCTACAGCAGTTGCAGAAGAACTTAAAACCGTTGCCCGACCAATTATTGTCTCGGTAGCTGGAGGGATTGCAGAACTCCCATCAGCTATTGGAGTACCGTGTGAATATATCCCTGGGAAAACTCGGCGCTGGATGCCTGCACATCGTTGGGATCGCTACTTACGTGATCGGTTGATTGCAATCGCTGACGAGACTGGTGCATCTGTTATTTCATTCGATGGAGTTGTCCCTTACTCAGGATTTATTGCAACCAAACTAAAACGACCAGATCTGACGATTGTTTGGGTGCGAAGAGGCCTCTGGCAGAAAAACATATTGCGCTTTGCTCTACCTCTGCAATCTCACTTAGTTGATGTAATTATCGAGCCGGGCGATATCGCACGCCAATATGATCATGGACCAACGTCGCATCGCAATGATGCGGTATTGACCTCACCCGTATCTCTTTACTCAAAGGCTCGTACGAATTCACGAATCGAAGCGCGCAAAATTTTAGGGCTAGATGCTGATCGCCCTGCGGTTTTAGTTCAACTGGGCACCGGTGAGAGTGATATGAATGAAAAAATGCGCGCTGCACTTAGTGGATTGTTGGGCTGGCAGGGATTACAAGTTGTATTAACAAAGAATCCAGAAGATATGAATGGCAATTCTCTTGCCCCAGCAGGCCTAGATATTAAGGTCCAGCGCTACTTCCCGCTTGCCAATGTTCTTGCAGCCTTTGATGGTGCCATTGCTGCCACCGGATATAACAGCGTTCATGAACTGTTGCCCGCACAGATTCCAACTGTCTTTATCTCAAATATTCGCGGAACAGATGATCAAGAAGCTCGTGCCACTTGGTGCCATGATCAGGGTTACGCGCTGCGTGCAGACCACACTAATCTGTCAGAGATCACGGCAACCGTAGCAACATTGAGCGATCCCGCCGTGCGTGAGAGGTTGCGCAGTAAGTGTGCAGAACTTTCAAACACCCAGGGTGGAGAGCAAATCGCAAAGATTTTGCTGGATTTAGCTAACTCTGAAACAAAGAAGCCAAGTAAAAGTTTCATACGGCTTATTGCCACTCAAGTAATTCATAAAGTTACCTACCTGCATCGTTTAATCCGACCATACAAAAACACCTCAACCCTCAATGATAAGTCGGTGATCTTTAGCCAAGAGATTTCTGCAGAATTCTTACGTGAACATATTAAAGGTAATCAACGATTTGAACATTTAATTGTTGGCGCATCACAAAATTATGTCTCTGCCCGTCATCAAATCGCAAATAAGGCGTACGAACTTTAAAACGTGTTAGTTACTCCACGAAGAATGTAGTGGTCGTCCTTCAGCGTAACCTGCAGATGATTGAACGCCAACAGTTGCTTTTTCTGCAAACTCCTCAATGTTCTTTGCACCAGCATATGTAAAGGCAGAACGAACTCCTGCGATGATTTCATCGAGCAAATCTTCAACACCAGGACGTGCTGGGTTTAAATACATGCGAGATGTTGAGATTCCTTCTTCAAACAAAGCTTTGCGAGCGCGATCAAAGGCATCTTCCTGAGAAGTTCTAGCAGCAACAGCGCGAGCAGATGCCATACCAAATGATTCTTTAAACAACCGCCCGTTGGCATCACTTTGAAGATCTCCTGGTGACTCATATGTTCCAGCAAACCAAGAGCCAATCATTACCTGGGAGGCACCTGCTGCTAACGCCAGTGCGACATCTCGAGGATGACGAACACCACCATCTGCCCACACATGTGCGCCTAGTTTCTTGGTCTCTGTTGCGCACTCAAGCACAGCTGAAAATTGTGGGCGTCCTACACCTGTTTGCATACGTGTTGTGCACATCGCACCTGGGCCAACGCCAACTTTGATGATGTTGGCACCGGCTTGCACCAAGTCATGTGCACCTTGTGCGGTTACAACATTGCCAGCAACGATTGGAATAGTTGGATTTACTGAGCGAATGACGGCAAGTGCTTCAAGCATCTTCTTTTGGTGACCGTGTGCGGTGTCAACAACTAATACATCTGCACCAGATTCAATGAGTGCTGCTGCCTTTGCTGCCACATCACCATTAATTCCAAC
>Ga0164294_10001306_pt1 | contig 23252 bp, 31 predicted proteins | sample GEODES005metaG_FD_111479 | JGI IMG/M metagenome (GOLD analysis project Ga0164294, IMG submission 111479) | Oligotrophic lake water microbial communities from Sparkling Lake, Wisconsin, USA - GEODES005 metaG | ecosystem: Environmental > Aquatic > Freshwater > Lake | place: USA: Sparkling Lake...
ACGCCGACTGTTCTTGCGGCTTGCTGCACGACTGTTCTTGCGTGTCTTACGGCCATCCAAATACTTTAGCGACGATAGCACGTGATTCTTATTGAACTCTTGAATATCCTTCATGTCTATATCAAAGTCCTTGATGAGGTGCTGCATAACACGCACGACCTTGTCATGCAGAATTTGCAGGTCATCCTTGATATAGTCGGGATTCTTGCTATCAGTAATCAACTGATAAATGGCGTCACGAAGATAGGCCATTCCGTTTAACGTGCTGCGAGCATACGCACGTTGAAGCCCCTTGTCCTTGACCGCTATGATTTTTCCAACGTGCTTGATTTCTTCCATGGCCCACTTGTTGACGCTCTGTGCAGTAATATCATATTTGTGAGACTTCATCTTTATTTTCCTCAGATATTTTCCATGCGCCCTAAAGTCCCTCCGGAAATTCTGCGAGACCAATAGGGGAGCTATGTGCTCATTAGACGAAGCGTATTCATTTTTATCAGAACCAAAATCCAAAAAGAAACGTAAACAGAACTTATTACCACCTCCCGAGTCCTGGATCACCAGTCCGGGCACCGATTCCACAGTAGACCCCGACCGACCCTCTCACCGAAAGCTTCCGCCAGCGGAACTCCTGGGGTCTGCTTTTTCCGGAGAGGATGAAAGCACCAGTATTTCACAAATGTTACAAGCCGTGGATTCCTCGCCCTCCTCGGATTACTTTCCTCATCCCACCGCCGATGTGAAAGACGACCAAATCTACAGCTTAACAACGGATTGGGCCACTATGTTTACTGACAGCAGCGCGCCGTCCTGGATCAAAGAACGTATGCCTGCGCGAGACGCCGAGGCGCCCCTGATTCCAACCGCCTGGACCGATGGACAATCTACGCTGTGGCAAAACATTTCTCCCGGGTCCCAACGTCAATTTGATGTGACTGGTGCTGAACGAAAAGCGGAAAGTCGTCTGGATGAGTTACAAAAGAAGCTAGATAGCCTCTTCCGAAAACTAGAAGACGAAGACCAACGAAAGGTGCAGTCTAGCCACATGGAAATCATCATGTTTGTGCTAGGCGGGTTCTTCCTGCTCTTGCTCCTGGATATGCTCGTCCGACAGGGGACTCATGCGACCTTGCTTCTGGCAAATGCCGCAAATGTCAGCAACAATGCATATTCTATGGCGAATGGAGTCTATCCGACTTGAAACACGTGTCCGGAATCTGAAACAGGGTGTCATTGTGATCCGCCTTGTACCAATAGGGGGCAAATCTGTCTTCTAATAATGCCCATACATTGACTTCCCATGTGAGTCCTCGTTCCGCAAGGATGGCGGGGACTTGCTGTTTGTATACCTCTATAAACCTTGCAATGGCTTCTTTCTTTCCAAGAAAAAATCCACCGCAAAACCGCCAGGAAATCCGGTCCCTCGCAACAGGCCCTGCAGGCCAACATCCTGGAATACAGACTTGGTCTAAAGCAAGTTCTGATGCGGCAATGCGCTGTAAGTTTGCCGCTGTAAGTTCTGCATCCTTTACAACATGCCAGACATTGAAATCTATCCATGCTAGCTGTTGGGCATCGTGTGCTTGTGCCGCTTCGTCCATAAAGTCCAATTTCGCATTCATCAACGTTAGAAATTCTGGCGTATCTTTCACGACATTTCTCAATGTGGGCAAAGAATCATTGTACGGCACGCACAGTTTGTACGTAGGAGTCTCGTGCAATTCTAAACATTTATGAAGATGAACATTCGGGCAGTCCCTACAGACATCCTGAATCGCCGCAGCATAGGCAGAGCTTACAAAGACGCACAGCGGAATTCCTGTGTTCACCAAGCTGCGGAAATGCGCAAGACGTGTTTCTACAGGTTTCAATTCGGGTGCCGTGGCCCCAAGATCCAGGAGCGCCGTCACAAAGAGAGTTGCACTCATCTTGATACTGTCTGTTAGTATAGATTTAAACCGATCTAACAATTTCCGTAGTGCACAAATCGTTCTGATATGTCGCTGTAACTCGGTCGTTGCATCCCCAACCGTGTTTTGAAACAATACCAATTTGTACTCGGTTGCAGGCGCTTCCAATACTGATCGTTAGCATAATGCCAATGTTGGCCGGTTGCGATGAGTTGCGCTGAGCCTTCTTTCAAATTATTCAACAAGGTTTCGTAAAAGTTGCGATGCACAAGATACCCAGACGCAGTCTGTGCATTTACAGCCCTGTCCACAACATCATTGAAGGGTGCACAAGTATCATATCCATAGGAAAACATGACTACGTCATACGGAATATTTTGAGTAAAAAATGCAGCGACTTCCCGTTGAAATGTGTGGTTGTCCACTACAAAATAGAAATCGTCTTCCAAAATAAGGACATTCTCCCATCCAGCCGCTTGCGCTTTTTCCAAGACAGCGATGTGAGACAATCCACATCCTACAAGTCCTGGTTTTCGCAATATGGCAGGAAATCGTTCTCCAGAGAGGCCCATGGACGCCAATTCGCCTTCTATCTCTGCACGGCGATCCGCACGATGTTCCAAGTTGATGTATATAATTTTATGAATATGGTCCATTGGTTTTATCATATTCCTATGATTTAGGCTAACGAATGCAGCCTGCCAACATTCGTCGCGCCTCTTCCAAATACGTCGGATTGCACCCCACAAGTCCTGCCTCTACCGACTGAATCACAATCGTCGCCGCCTCCTTACACTTTGCAAGATCTCCATGACTGTAGCTGTTGCGAAGAAAGTTGTATATTGGCGGTTCTGCCGCCTCATGAATGTGCGTGTAATTTGTAATCATCTGCTGATAATCACCGTAATAATGCGTAAACAGCTGCTTGTTTTCAAAAAAGACGGGACTGTACAGCTGCTCATCGGCGTGCCCATATCCCTGTTTCAAATACTCCAGAAACTTGCTTTCAATCAAGTCGCAAACGACATACATGTAATATTTGCTGCCTGTAAAAAATCCACTGCACATCCCACAGCGCCCCCAACGGAAATATTCCGCCGTATTCTTGACCAGTGATTCTGGAATGTAGTCAATGTAACACGTGGAGAACCGTTCTCTGCTCTGACCCAGTGCCTCGTCCAAGTATTGTACATTCTTGTAGCCCATGCGCTCTATGCAAAAATTAATCCAACTGAAATGCGAGGATCCAAACGGATTGGTCTCAATCGTCTCCTTCAGCATTCCATACCGTGACATGCAAAACAGGTAATAACTCGCTGTATTCCGGTTGTCAAAATGATACGGATGTGTGCGCCGGTTGTCTTGGATTTGCCGGCGATAGTCGGCAAAGGTATCTGGAAGGGCTAGACCATTCTTTACAAAACGCAACGCGTCAAACTCGCGAATGATGTACTTGGTCTTGTCCGCCAGATACGCTGGACGCAGGCGTTTAATCTCCTCCAACGATTCCGTGTCGCAATAGATGACGAGATTGTAGGGCAATGCCAAGGTAGACACAGCGTGCTGCAAGTAATAAGACTTGTCCCTCTTATTAATCTCTTCACTCGCATCGGGACACTTTGTAAGATTGAAATACGCCGTCACCAAGGTCCAGTGGCGGGTGTCTCGTTTGGGAAAGGTGATGGCCGAATTGAACGTAAAAATGCCCGTACCCGACCAGTGGCCCAGTTCCGTCAAATCATAGCGCTGTTCATAAGGCAGATTATACCAGAAATTATCTCGCATCTCCTTGAAATACCAAATGTCATCGCAAACAACGAATCCCTGATAGTTGATACTCTTCAAAAAATTGTAAAATGTCGTCTCCATGTGACCGTTGTGCGGATCTACGTCCAAAAAGAGAAAGGCAGCCCGTAAGATTGTCTCGGTCCACTTGGCCTGACCCTCTGCTGTAAACAAGTCATCCATGTGAAACTGAATGTTTTCACGACTCTTGATGCCGTGATTTGACACCTTGTCACAGATATCAAAGGTATGAACGACGTTGGTTGGATTATAGGAAAGAGCAAGGGCACTGGAACCTCGGTCTGTTCCAATATCTATGATGGTAGCGTTGTTGAAAAAGGTAGATAGGTACGCCAAGAGTTTGTAATGTTCCTTGCCGATGGGTCCATGAAACTCGCTGCAGCCATCCAGGACACCGTCAAACCGCTTCCAGTCTACTGAGGTTTCTATATCTTCTTTGTTAAAATTGTACATCTTATTGTGTAAGATATACGATTTCGTCTTTAGACTAGTCTATGCCTTGGACCGTCGGTTTTTCTTAATTTTGTTTAGAATTATCAGTGTAGGTCTAGGCGTTTGCGGCACTCCAGTAGGTGGAATTCTACGAGGTGGACTGGGTACAATAAGTATAGGCTGATTATTTGAAGAGGAAGAAGGTTCGAAAGTCTCCGCATTTGAGAAGAGTGAACTCTGCGCATTTATTAGCCGTGGATTCACATTTCTAGAAAAGAATAAGATAAATATGTATGGGATTGTAAATATTATAACCACAATTATTGCCAACACTATCGCAATCACATTTTCGGTCTTAAAAAGGTTATCGCTCATTTATAGTTGCTGAGAATATTTTATGGTGACACTAGTGTCTTCTTGTTAGACGCCGTCTTGTTGTTCTCTTTCTTGTATTTTTTGACCTCCGTGCATTCCCATACATAATCACTTTCAAAGCTTGTCCATAGGGTCCTCCCACATCAACAATCGCACCACTTACTTTCCGAAATCTATGCGATCCAACATAGGGGACATTACTCGGGCCGATATATCTTGCAGCGTTTGCGGGGGTATCCATCACTCCTCCCACAGAATTATGAAGCTCCGCAAGACGATACAAAGGTGTAGTTCCAGGCAATTGTGTCGCGTAAGGAGGAAAAAGTGGTTGTCGTGGACCTGGCATCCTTACGATGTCGTGATAAAATACTACACAAAACTGACATGCTTAGATCCGAGTTGACCGGGCAAGGCCGCCCCTGATTTCGCCACCGGCACCGCTTCCGGACGAAATTCCACCGTCTTCTTAATTGGCGTTTTCCGCTTAATAATATCCGACCGCATATTCTCCACCATCTTGAACGAGGGCATCGCAGGCAAGACCGGTTTCGGAATATGCGGCACTAACGGCCGTTCAATCAGCGCCTGTTCCCTTGCAGAATTGAGGACAACGGACCAAGGGCTCGTCGCTGTCCGATACACTTCGTCGTGGGAGGACCACGAAATCGCCAACAAATTTGGATGCGTGTAGGCCACGGTGTATCCTGTGTTTCGCAAATTCCATACGATGTACAAAATGGCATCACCGATATCAAACCTGGGCGTCCCAGGAATAAACTCGGGAACTACGTACCAAAGCGATTTCTGATTTCCAGGAATGCGAGCGATTGCCTTGATTTTTGTATATATTTGCGATAGCACCATGTTGTAAATACGAATGCGAGTGGCATCTCGTCTCGCCTCTTCCGTGTACAAGGATGACGGCGGGACGCACGGGGGCATCAACGACTGCGACATGCTTGATGTACTGTGCGGAAATTTTGCCAGAATAGAACCTCGTGACCGAATAAGATGTTCTATCCCAAACGTCTTGTCTTTTGCGGAGGTGGCACTCGCTGCATTATCTTTGTGGAAGCGCTTGTAGAATTGGAAAAAGCCGGCGTTCTACGAGATGTGACGGAATACTGGGGAACGAGCGCCGGCGCCTTTGTTGCTGTCGTCATGGCAATCGGCAAATCTCCTTCCAAACTGAAACCCGTCATAGAAACCACGAATTTCACCAACTTTCGGGATATGGATATCACCAACCTCTTGAATATCGCAAATACGTGGGGTCTTGATAGTGGCAAAAGTCTAGCAACAGAGATTGGACGTGTGCTGGATGAACTAGTCGCCGGAAGCTCTTCCTACACACTATCCGAGGTACCCTCCTTATCGGTAGTCGTGTCTGACCTCAATCGCCGTGAGACGCTCGTTCTCAATGGGAAAACGCATCCAAGGGTGCGCATTGTAGATGCCGTGCGGGCATCTATGGGTCTCCCCATGTTCTACTGTCCCTACAAAGATCCAGAATCGGGTAACTTGTGGATAGACGGCGCATTACGGGCGAATTTTGCATGGAATCACCTGCCCTCCGATACAGCTCGTCAAGAATCGCTCGGATTTTGCATTACAAAACCTGCGAAACAAGCGCCGGAATCACTTGCAGAATATATGTTTTCCATGGTTCATTTTGATGAACCAGCGAAACACGTCGCGTGGAAACGGGATTGGCCCCACAACATCTTGTGGTTTTCTGCCCCTCCGTTTCCAGCATGGTATATGAAACTCAATGCCGAAGACTTTGACCTGCTGTGGTCCTCAGGGCGTGACGTTGCGACATCATGGTTATCTAGGCCAACGTCTGTTGGAGAAACTGCCGAAAGCCTGTCGCAGTCCTATCCCCCGAATATTCCATCACGGACCCATCAGGCTTTACCAACTGAATCGTCGGGTATCCTTTTATCGTATCCTTCAGTTCCGGGGGGATCTGCTGCTCCTCTAGCGCCTGGAGAACGACGGAGGTTCCGCCGATGGTCATTGTAGCACCCAACTTTTTAAACTCAGGCAGGGCCGTCTTGCAATGAGGGCACCAATCGGCATAGTACATGGTGAAGCTGGCGCTGCTATTTGCGAATGATTCACGCCCGCGCATCATACTGGGATTTGCGCAGATTCCAATGGCGCAGAACAGAACGGCGACGACAACAATCACCGCAATGTAAGGGATGTAAGGGGTCAGCTGCGAAAGGTGTTTAAAGGCACGGGCCATTACTTTCTATAGGAGCAACAAAATGTTACAGCGAGGAGGCATCTTGACACCCTGGATTGTACGACCCGACGAAGACCCCCTCTGGTCACCTGCAGAATGGGGAACGGCGGCGACTCTAGAAGCGAAATGGAGTGCGAAAGGCGTGTCAGAGGACGAACGTCGTCGTCTGATACCCTGTGCGGTCTGGCTAAGAAAACACGCTGGATTAAAGTATTCGGAACAGGTTATGAAACGATTGCGGGAGTTATCATAACTGCGAAATACGATAGAGTGCTAATAAAATAACGATAACCATAAAAAAACCAATTCCAACCCACATGCCTACTTGTTCCTGTTCACTTAAAAATCCTTCCTTATTCTTCTGTGCCAAACTGAGTGGAACTGCTGCACACAACAAAAGTATGACGGCGACAATCGCAAGAAACTTGACGTCTGGTTTAGACATGTATATAATGAATGAATAATTTTAAGGACTGACCCCATCATTTATTGAAAATTTGGAAGAATATATGGAATAAACACAAATCTATAAAAAAGAACTATTATAACTAAACCTACAAGAATACCCATAAAACTAGCCACCCCCACTTGGAAATCTGTGAGATTTAATATGAATCCTTCCTTCTGTTCCTTTGGCGCCCAGATGTTGATTGCGACCACAATTGCAATCATGAATATAGCAACACTCGAATAAACCAGGATATTTACCTTGTTAGGCATTATTCTATTATAAAGATAGAGTTTTCTGGCTGTTTCAGCGACGCCGAATCTTTCGTGTCTTCCGACGACCTCGTGCAGCCAACCGCACCACATTTCCAAACAAATTCTTAGATAAAAGGGAAATATAAAATCCAGGATGCCGAACAGTCACCGTAAACTCCTTATCTCCATACGGATTCCAGAAGGACCCATTGTCCTCCCAACACGCCGGCGGCTTGGTGCCAATCAACATCGCTCCCTTTGCTCCCAATTGTAAGCGCCCTCGGTGATCTCGCATGTAGGTGGAAATGTCACGACAGCGACACAAAATCGGCACCCCATCCACTGATTCGGGCGGTGTAAACAAGAGTTGTCCCAGCCAGGACAGTGTGTACTGTTTTGGATAAGGTCCCCACACCTCGGCTCCAGGTGTAGCACCGGGCATTTTTTGTACCTCAGGGCCCGATATAATTGCATCGGTGCACCAACGGTAGCCAGTTTTCCAATCAGCGGCCCAATGACCCTCTGACTCTATAGCATCTGGATTGACAGGTAGGATAGAGACAGTGCCTCCCATTAGTATGGAGTTGGTAAAAAAATTGAACAACAGTGAAGCAAAGAACAATCCGCACAATGGAATTTACATCCGACTTCTTTGATGCAAGTAGCGCGGCCTGGATGGCGAACAAGATAAAGAAACCCAATTGCACCTATGCCTACAAATGCTCCTTTGTAGGCATAGATAAGAAACCATGTGAAACCCCCCGACACAAGGAGACCGCCGCATGCTGGCGCCATCGCGGTAGCCTCAAACAATCTACACTGATACCCGTCTCAATAGATTTGACCGCTTAAGTGTCTTGGAACGACACGTTTTTGTTTTTCGTGTTTTTTTGTTAGCGCAACCACTTGCAAAGGTTCGCAATTCACAGCAGACACCCGAAAAAGACGCATGTCGTGCCTTGACCTGCAAGGTCTTACATAAATGTTGCTCCACCGAAAAGAGCCAAGCGGTTATCGCTCGTTTGGGCATAGTGAGCGCCGGTTGTTTTTTTGCCGTGGACCAAGCCGACCTCCACGACTTGCACGGCAAGACCTGCGGCAAAAGCTGCCACCAGCGTGTTAACAGCGGTAAACGTTCGTCACGGCTCATTAGGTTCCAACGGTTCCGCAACTCTGGAGTCGTCAGCACTTCCAACGGAGGTGCCGAGGGCATAGGTGCTGATGGCGTATGAGGGCCAGGAGTTGTGTGTACCACTGAATACAGGAAATCCCACCCCACGAATCGCTGTTCCGAACAGTCTATCATCGCCTTGTATTGGGTCTGAATCGCCGACCACTCGGGGTCCTTGTCCTTCAACAAATGCTGATCCCGCAATTTGCCGTTGACACGATTATGAATGCGGTACAACCAGTGTTTGAACGCAGGAACCTTGCGAGGCACCGGATCCACGGCATAATAATCACTTAAAGATGCACGACAGAACTTGCAGGGAAGCACATACTGCAAAAGCGTAAAGAATTCGTGCAGAGCAACAGGATTCAGCGCCTCCTTGGAAAAGGTAATTAAGTGGAGCAGTTTCCACCCGCTTGGCCCCCAAAACCGTGTATCCATTCCTACATAATTGTTAGACTTTAGTTATGTGACACTCTTACAAGGCATTGATGTTCAATGTCGTGTAAAATACATGGACGCAGAGGTGTCTAAAATCCAAACGTATTTGTGCTGGCAAGCATAGGGCGCACAGGCCCAGGTTGATAATCGGCCTTGCAACGAATGTTGGGTTCTGGGCAAGGTGCGCATTGTGCCGCAGGACACGCCGGGCATGCCTTGGGATCGGGGCACTTGACGACGGGGCAACGAGGGCGAGGGCAAGCAGGGCATTCGCCAATCTTGCAAGGCTTGGAGCAGGTAGAAATGCAAGGAGGACACTTGGGCACCGACGATTTCAGAACGTACTTGGACATATCGGGAAGAGGAGGGCACTCCGTCTTCAACATGTACTTGCTCATATCGGGCATAGGAGGGCAAGGAGGCACCGTCGCCTTCAGTACCCATTTAGCAGGGTCGGGCAACGGGCACGTGGGACAACTAGGAGCATTCTCGCTTCCATTTGAGCAGTTGCAGGGACTTCCGCCGCACTTGGAACATCCACGATCGCACACACAAGGCCTTGGTTTCCTGCATCGATCGCACGTTCCATAATCAGAAAAGTTATCATTTGACTTATTTAGTGACCGGTATATAACTATAATAATTACAGACAGCACAATGGGAATCGCCAACCCACGCACTATAGGAACAATGTCTGCTGCCTTCATTCTAGAGAGGTCTTCCAAAAAAACTTGGTCTATGATTGACGAAATTTCGTGTTGGGATCATAAGGAGGGCATCCATATTTACCGCCTTCATCCGCTCCCCACATATCGCCAATACGATTGCAAATCATTTGAAAATTTCCACGCCAGGAATAGTCGGCCCCCACAGAGTTTTGGTCATCAATACAGCCAAAATCCCTAGAATTTCCGTGCTCTTCCTTTAATTGACGGCACACGTCTTTCGCTCTCGCCTTGTAATCCAGTCCTCCCACTAGGCGTTCATCAAATGTGGACGCCGACCCACGTTGCTGAATTTGTTCATCCGTAAGCGGTGCACCGGGACGCACAAAGGTGTCGGGAGATGGATATCCACCGTCCCACCAATTCTTAGTCTGCTGCGCGGGTGTATTCGGCTTGAACTGTCCCAACGGATCGCTGTACTGTCCTTGTGCCTCCAATCCGGTGGCGTTATTCAATTGCTCCATAGAAGGATACTCGGGGCTTGAAAACGATTCCCGTGTGTCTTCTGCATCCAACCGATCCGCAGGAGAATGAGAAGACGTCGTCGAGTTTGCGAGTACCGCCTTCAAGGCCTCCAATTCCGCCTTCACCGCCTCTACGGACTCCTTTGGCATTGGAGTATCGCTGGACGCATACACAAAAATCTTCTTCTCCAATGCCTCTATACGGTCTATTACACGAGTCCTTTGAACACTCGCCGGGTCATAGGCCAATTTTACCTCTACCGTATATTTGAAATCCTCCAAGGTCTTGAAAATCGCTTGAAGTTTAGCGGCACTGGATGCATCACTGACAACAGCACCCGCTTGTGGAGTCGGTACAGTTGCAGAGCTTGCCTGTTGCGCCATGAGTTCTGGTAACGCCTTATCCGTCATATCCACCTGTTTCAAGAATGCATCCGCCGCAGCAGGTGTAATCGGTACATCACTCAACTTCATTGTGCCATTTTGGATGTTTGTGACGATGTTTTGAAGATCCGCAGCTAGCTTTTGTAAGGTGTCAGACCGCTGTTTCAACCCTGCATCCGACGACCGAAGATTTATGAGCACAAGATCCGCCGCCTTGATGCGGTCGATCAAGGTCTGAAGCTGCACCAAGGTGATGGTGTCGGTGGGACCCGCGGTTGCAGTAGGAGGCACGGAAGCACTAATCGCAGGCAGCCCTCGTACAAGCGACACTGCCTTGGAAATTTTATCACGAAGCGCCGACAGTTGTGCCACCGTAAGAGTGGTAGATGCTGGATCGGCGTAAGAACTCATAATCTTGGGTTGAACTTCCTTAATGGTGCTGTTAACCTCCGCCACTAGTTGAGCCTGATCCGCAGGGAGCAGGGCGACTTGGGAATTGTTAAACAACTGCTGATACGCATTTATACTATCCAGCGTGGATTGGAGATCTGTTGCCTGCGCTATAGAGGTCGCTGGATTGATGACCGTCGCACCAGGGGTCGTCGCCGGAATGGAAGACGACTGAGTGGCAGCAGGCACAGACCCTGCGGGAGGCGTCCACCCCGTAAAACTTACAGGAGAGGTGTTGGGAGCGCCTAGAGATTCAAACGTAGCAGATGCCGTTGTCGCCCCTACTACATTCTCAAACCCTTCTTTAAATGGTCCATAATTGTAAAATAGGACAAGTCCCAATAAGATAAGCACACCAATTATAATGGCCTGTTTCATCCTTCTAGAAGTGTATGTTATTTTCGGATTCCGAATAGGACATACATAGGGTCTACAACTTGCACCCCCAGCAAGGAATGCTGTCCTTGCGGACATATTGACTCATATCGGGACACTGTTTGGAAGGTTTCTTGTTTACCTTTACGGCAACGTTTCCTTCACAATCATCCGATGAATCAGACTCTGAACTACTACCAGATGGCAACAAGGAGGACACATTCGTCACGGAAGATGTGGGAGCCGTTCCTGGAATCACCGAAATTGTAAATGCTTGTCCTTGTGTAAGCGCTGGCGTATTTGTAGCAGAGGTTTGTTCAGCAGAACCGGGCGAGGATTGATCGCTAGAAGATCCATCGGGAACAGACTTGGCGTTTGATGTGCTAGTCGCACTAGAACTTTGAGACCCTGCATCCGATGCAGAAGAACTTACAGTAGGTGTTGCACTTGCCTTTGCAAGTTCTGCCAATATTGCGAGGACCTCGGGAGATAAGGAGGGAGTTGCTGCAGTTCCAGGCGCTGCAGCTGTTGTTGCGGCAGTTCCAGGCGCTGCAGCTGTTGTTGCGGCAGTTGTTGCGGTAGTTTTCGTACCCGTTGTTGCATCCGACGGCATCTTTATATTCATTTTATCCAGTTTCTCTTTCAAGTAATTGTAATAACTTTGATCGAGTTGCGATGGGTCATTTGTCACAGTTGCGCCAGTTGTTGCAGGTGGAACATAGCCCGGACCCATCTGCGCAGCAATGCTACCGTAGTAATCTGCAGGTGTTTTCCCACCCACATTGTCAAATCCTTCTTCTACAAAAAATAAGCCAATCGCGCACACCACGACCAACAAACAAACGATGCCAAGGATATACCTCATTTACTTCTCCTGTGGAAAAAAGAATGAGATGAAACTAGTACAGATTCCGGGATTATAAGATTAGCAAGATATCTTTATTGGTCTTCAAGGCGCCCTGAATCTAATAGACCCCTGTGCTTTTCATGACGGACTTTTGTCGTCGTCCTTATTTTAAAGTTCAGCGCTTTAAATACTGTATTGCAATAATGCCAAGAACAAACAATAAAAATATAATGAATAGATTACTATAATAAGTTCCAGGGGCACTGTATGAATTTTTATAATAAGGAAGGTAATACACAGCACTGGGACGGTCCACTTGGATGAAGGGTCGTCTACCTGGTGTCAATGCCGCTAATGTCTCCTTCTTCTTAATCAGATAGTCGTAGTGACTCAATGTTTGAGATGGTCCATCTTCGGTTCTGCGAATTATAGGAGGCGAATACCACCCCCCACCAAATTGGCTACGCACACTGTTGTAATAATCTGACTCTATTCTTCCGCCTACGTTGCCAAATCCTTCGTGTACAAAATAAACACTCACTGCGCACACCGCAATTAATAAAAACAATAGGCTGCTCTTAGTACTCATTTACTTTCCCTTTTGAAAAGAATCATCTATAAAGCTGCTGTGCCAATAATTGTTGTTCGATGCTTGTCATTGCTTGTAAGGGTGAACGTAGAAACCGGGGACTTGCGATTTGATTGAGATTAGAATTGGAAAATGCATCCACTGCCGAAAAGATGGTTGCAACTTCTTTGCTCATTGTATCATACATGACACGCACATCCTTTTGAATTTCATCACGAAATACCGATAATTGACCCGTTGGCTGCGATACTTTGTAAGCAAGAATGGCTGTCCAAAAAATCAAAGAATACACAAAGGTTACCCCCACGAGAAAGGTGAGAATTGCTTCCACTTTCATCCCTAGTTTAGACCTGTGAAGATTATTACTTCCCACGGTCAAACACAGCAAAATTGATGCATGATTTGTGCGTACATTCATGACAACACCATGTACAAATTACGCTTCAAATGGGACGATGAAATTGAGGTCGGATTAGATGAAGCCGGACGAGGATGTCTTTGGGGCCCACTCTTTGTAGGAGCCGTCGCCTTTAGCGATTCTCTAGACGACTTTCCAGACGGCGGGTCCAAGCTTCAAGACCTCAAAGATTCCAAACAGATCTCGGCGAAGAAACGAGAGGAGTTGTTTGATTACATCAAGGAATCGGCGTTGTTTTATAGCATATCAACAGCGACGATTGCAGAAATAGACACTCACAACATCTTACAGGCAGACATGATAGCTATGCACCGGGCCTTGGACGCCTTGCCTGTTCCTCCTGGTCGGTTGCTGATAGATGGGGATTATTGGAAGAAATACAAGGATGTGGAGGCCCACACGATTGTAGACGGAGATGCTACATATTTGGCGATTGCAGCTGCGGGAATTCTAGCAAAGGTTAGTCGGGATCGTTGGGTCAAGGAACAAGTGGAGCGACAACCAGATCTCCATGAAAAATACGGATTTGGAACGAATATGGGGTACGGTGCAGCGAAACACATAGAGGGATTGTCCCTCCATGGTGTAACAGCTGAGCATCGTCGCTCGTTTGGACCCGTGAAACGGGTGCTGGGACTCTCCACTCCTGCGAAAACAAAGGGGTGGACAGGATTTGTAGAGGAATAACGCTTACATGTTGTTGCGGCGGTTATTTCGTCTATTTTTTCGGGAATTCTTACGGTTGGCCTTGCGATTCTTGCGGCTGTTCTTCCTAATCTTACGACTGGCCTTGCGACTAGCCTTGCGATTCTTACGACTGGCCTTGCGATTCTTGCGACTAGCCTTGCGATTCTTGCGACTAGCCTTGCGATTCTTGCGACTAGCCTTGCGATTCTTACGACTGGCCTTTCGACTGTTTTTCCTATTCTTACGAGTTCCACGACGACCTCCCTGTTGCGCCGTCAATCCGAGCGCAGCAGGTTGAATGGGCCCAGGAGGTGCATCCTGTCCACTTACAGCACCAGGATAGGGACCTTGGTATAAAGATGATTCATGGGAACTATTTCCGTTCATTCTATACAAAGGCGTGACAAAAAATGATTCCATGGAAAGACACCCCGCCGTCCCCACACAATGCGCATACTCTTCTTTGACACCGAAACAAACGGACTCCCCCGCACTCGGGTGAATCCCACCGCCGCAGATTTCCCCGCCATAGTCCAACTAGCATGGCAATTGTGGGAGTCATCCCCCACCGGCAATCACCTTCTTAGCCGCCATTCGCACATCATACGTCCTCCCATGTATATTGTATGGAATCTTGAATCAGAAAGATTTCATACCATTAGCTACCAACGAGCCATGGACGAAGGTGAATACGCATCGGACGTTGTCCGTTTCTTCCGACACGACCTGAGCACTGCGGACATGATTGTTGCTCACAACCTCTCCTTTGACTTTGATGTACTGAACGCAGAAATAGAGCGCCGGGGCATCCCTCCTGTTGTGTGGCCAGCACGCTCCCTCTGTACCATGAAGGAGAGCAAGGATTATTGCAAACTCCCTTCCACCTCCAGTCATCACAATGACTACAAATACCCCAAGTTGTCTGAATTATACACACTCCTATTCGGAAGCCCCGACGCCATCACCTTTCACAACGCCGATCACGACGTGGACGCGACACAGACATGCTTTTACGAATTGGTACGACGCCGCGTTCTTCGCAGACCCGACGATCGTCTCTTTCTGGAAACGTTCTTGGACGCTAGTGCATTGTGAAGAAGCACAGCATCCTCCGCCTGTTGCTTCACGGCGTCCGAATCCGCTGCAAAGTGTCCACCCTGCTTATCGTAGCCCAGAAGCGCATGAAATCCCAACGCCTGTAATTTTGTGACATACTTGACCGATTCGTAGGGTAAGACTTCCACGTCATAAAACGCGGTTCGTACGAGTACAAAGGGTGCATCCGCTGGTGCGATCGGAATCGTCTCCATGGGCGAAATGGCTTTGAGCGCTTCGTAATCCGCCACCTTGTGTAACGGATCACCGAATTCTGTGTATTCCAATTCTGTTAGCGGCAGCTTCGGATTGCTTGTCGTACGCAACACATCCACATAGGGCACCTCAGCGTAGACAGCTCCTACGAGCGGCGGCAAATGTTGCGCCACGCGTGCCGCCACCCATCCGCCTGCCGATCGCCCGTAAAACATGGTCGACCCCTTGGCTATTTTTTGCTCTCGCTGCACATCCTGAATGACCGCATACACATCCTCAAACGTATGATGTTTATTTATCGCATTGCTCCCCTCCTTGTACCAAGCATCGCCATTTTCCCGTCCTCCCCTCGGAAATGCCACCACTAATGCATATCCCTGTTTTAACCACGGAAGCCAATGAAGGGGGTAATTACGATGACCGCTAATTCCGTACGCTCCGTACGCCTCTACAATTAGTCGTTTCGGTGATTTGGTCGTGCTGACAATCGTGTAGGGGACTCGGGTTCCGTCCTTGGATATGGCGTGCGCGTGCGTTGCGTATGGGATGTGCAGCGGTTCCGGAAATTTGTACAAAAAGCGTGTATCCTGTAAATCCCAGATTTCCGACGACTTGTAAGGCCATTCCAACAAGACATGCGGGGTCCTACGCATTAAATGAATGTTATTTGGACGACGAGACTTGAAAATAGGAATGTACTTATGAATCTCCGTGCTGTACATATATAACGACACACAGGCATCCTTCGTCATTGCCACCAGCATTTCCTGTGCCGACCACGGAATTGCGTCCACCAAGAACTCCTTGGCAGGGAAAGGCCGACGGATACGGTTTACAACCAGTGCATCATTGACGGCGTAAATTCGTTTCGTAAGCGGAAGAATTGTCGTCTGCTTCACTGGCGTCATCCAGTGCACTTTGTTGTGGACGATGGCCCCGCAGCGCTGTTGTAATCCGTTACTTTCTATAACAAAGACATCAGGCTGCCTCGGCGGTTTCGTTATCGCCACCTGTATTTGGTGACTGGATTGATGATGAATCGTGTGAATCGCATGCCCCGTTCGTTTGTCACGACATTCTACGCCAGAAAAGCGCAAATGATGTTCTACCGTTGTATAGACAAGAGTGTCGCCCAGAAAGGCAGCGACGGGTCCCACTGGTTTCGTATTCCACACATCGCTCTTATATCCCCGTTTGTACACCGACAGCTCCAGTTCTTCTGCGCCCTTTCCTACGTCTTTGATGATGTAGTATATATCCGATTCCATATCTACACCAAAATCTGTCACACCCTGATGTTTGAGCACACCGTCAAACCAGATATGAAGGCGATGGGCTCGCCCCCACTGTACGGCAACAGTTGATAAACCCCATGAGAAGACTTCGTGGGCGGCCTTTGCTGTAAGAGGCAACGCCAAGTCGGGCAGTTCCCGAATCAAAGCAGCCCATTCCGCCTTTCCCTTGCAGCGCGACACTTCCTTGCGCCATTGTTCCTGAAACAGCGCAATCTGCGACCGAAACGCTGCGCCCTTCGTATCTTCCAAGACCGCCAGTGGGTCATATAGGGTGGCGTGAGGCAGCACACGCCACGGATTGGAATCTCCGCTTAACATCTTAGTATATGCTTGGAAATTATAGATAGCCCAGTTCACGAACTATGTAATAAACAAACGGTGAGAAACTAGAGAAAAAACACCACATGGCTCCAACGTCTTGCCTTGGATACAGAAGTATGCTTCCAAAGAGGCCAAGAGCCGAGACACCTCCAAACAACCCTCCTTGTCCCAAGGTAGGCATTCCAATCACCGATATCAACACAAATGTCACAATGTAAACACCCCACATAATGGGAAACGAATCTAGCATGGTCCAATTCCATACAAGATGAGGGTCATACGGTCTAGGAGTTGTGCATTGTAACGCCGACGTATATTTGTTTTTGTATTGCAGTGAATAAGCTAAATACAGCGCCATAATTGTGATGATGGCAGGAGCATTGGCTAAACCACGGGGACTGAGAAAGATTGTCAAACAACCCAACACGACGGGCTGCAACCCGTTGAGCCACATGCCTGCTATAGATACCTGTTTGTGATAGTCATCGCACTGTTGATGCCTCCATAACAGCCATTCAATACCCTGCATAAAGGCGACATACACCAAAAAAAGTGCGACAATACGATCAAACGTAGATCCTAAGGTGTATACAATGATGGAACCAAAGGTGCCAATCAAGAATGCCGCCAAACTGACTTCTTCGGAATAACACATGTCCTAATCTAAATGGTGAAATTAGAAGTATCCGCAATGGACCCTCCACTGACTGCTGCAGAATTACGCGACTTGCGCACGGAACGTTCGTTACAAGAAGAAGCCGACCTTGTCGCCTGGTATACGGCTTCCATACGCATTCACGTGAAAGAACAGGCACGGTATACCAACAGTCGGAGTGCGTACTTTTGGTTGGTGCGGAATGATGTCGCCCGTGTCGTCCTGAAACATGTCACAGGACAGCCCTTTCGCTGGCATCATAAACATATTCTCACCAAGGGACTGGACGCCATTCATCTCAAACGTCCCATTCCCTATGAATTGATAGACTCTGTATGGAGATCCGTCCGTGCCCAATTTCCCGATTCAGTCATGGAGGTCAAAACAAGCGTAATTGAAGTACATGGAAAACAGCAGGACTTTCTCGTCATAGACTGGAACGAGCGAGGAGCCTCGGTCTAAACTTTCCCCCCTTCGACAGAATAAACCATGTCACACCGAGGAGCCCGCATTCTGATTCTATCCCGCAATGGTGGCGCGAAAGCCGCGGAGGAGGGAGCTTCTTCGGCGGGGGGGACGAAGTCCCACGGAGAGGGGGGTTTGGGGGGGGCTTCGTCCCCCCAGTGGGGTCTAGGACAAGACTCTCGTATCGTAGAGGCGCTGTTCCGAGAAGTCCATGCGTCAAAGGATTTCCCTGTAGAATGCATCTTCCATGAAGACCCCCAGTCCTTTTACGGTGGAGGAACCAAGCCTCGTCAAGTAGACCTCACGATTCATCTAGAAGTGCCCTGCCGTGCAGCCTTCCCATGGTCAGCGCAAAACTGGGTCATCGTCAATCCCGAATGGTGGCCTGCGACAGCATGGAACTGGGTACTAGAACCCGTTGCCAAGGGTGGAGCCGACATGATTCTCTTTAAATCCGAATACGCACGCTCCCTATATCCTACAGTGGAGGCCGGACGTTGCAAGGTCATGCCGTGGCGATTCGGACCCGAAATTTCCACCGCCCTCTCGTCGCTCAAGACAACGCCCGCCGCATCCTTTCTCTTTATGATTGGTGCATCGGCGCATAAACAAGCCGCTGCCGAGACAATCTGCAAGGCTTGGAAACCAACGTGGCCGCCCCTGCTCCTCGTAGCAACCGAAACTATTCTAGATAATCTGAAACCACATATCCGCTGTCCCAACATATCTGTTCATCCACCTTATTCCTCTAATGAAGTTCGCTCGCAAATCCAAACCACCTATGGATATCATATCGTGGCATCGGTCGCCGAAGGATTTGGCTACACCTTTGCGGAAGCGGCGGCCATCGGCGCCCTGCCTCTCTGGACGGATATTCCTGTGTACAAAGAGTTGTGGGGGGCCTGCGTGGGTACAGCGGGTATGATTGAGACGACGACGGCAACCGCCTCGGCCAAGTGCCGAGACCCCCCTCGTCCGTTCACAGAAGCCGCCGTCATCAAAGCTGTAGAGTCCTTGCTTGCATTACCGGAATCAGATGCCAGTCGGCTAAGGGGACAACTGCGCCACGTCGCCACGACGCGTATCCGCGAGTTTCGTGGAGCGTGGAAGCGCATCCTCAACAAGGCGAAACCCAAGCCACTAGCTCTCACAGTGCCTCTAGCCCCCCTCCCCGCGTCCGAACTTCCCCACGTCGCCGTCGTCACTCTCACGTATAATCGCCCTCGTTGGTTTGCGAATATGGCGCAAAACATTATGAACGCCGACTATCCCCACGAGAAGCTGACGTGGATTGTTGCCGATGACAGCGATGCAGCCGGACGTGTGGACGAACAAATCATGCGGTTTCAGAGCGTCAATCCCAAGATACACGTTATCTACCAGTCTATTCCCAAGAGGATGGCAATCGGTGCGAAACGGAACAAGGCCTGCGACGCAGCGCCCACGGCTGCGACCGTCTTTGTTATGATGGATGACGACGACCATTACCCCGCCCAGAGTATCGCCAATCGTGTCGCCTGGTTACACGCGGGAAAAGCTGCAGGAATCGGCTGTGTATCCTGTGCCGTTCTGCCGATGTATCATTCTGGAAAGTATGTGAGCGCCATCAATGTGCCGCCACTAGCCTTATCCCCCGCGGAACGGGTAAGTGAGGCCACGCTGTGCTTCACACGTGAATTTTACACGGCTCGCAAATTTCCAGCGGCTATCTCCGTTGCCGAAGGCGAGGGCTTCTTGGAGGGACGTGTGGAGCAAACACGGGAAATCCCGCCCGAAGGAGTGATAGTCTCCTTCCTACATGGTCGCAATGCGACGAGCCGGCGCGTGCCCGACTTGTCTGAACCCAACGGATGTCATTACGGATTTTCCGACGAGTATTTTGAGTACGTTAGTAAACTCGCACTGGAATAAGCCCTGGCTTCCGTGGTCTAAACCGTAAGAACAAACACAGGAAAAGAATGAGTTCCAATGTTCCTACCATACGGTTTGTGGGCGGTGACGCCACCGGCCCGTCCTTCTTGTACATGGATGGCATAGACCAATATACAACTCCCTTATTGGCGGGTCCCATTGCAGGTCCTGGAAGAGAGGGCTCCGCCGTCTTTGACGACGCCGACGCCGGTTCCGGTGCGGTAGACTCCTCCGTTACATCCGGTGTGACGAATCTGCTTCAACACCACATGAATGTGGCAACCTCTATTCTACCCGACGCCCGTGACATTCTGCGTAATTGGAACCGTCAGCTCCGCAACACCCTCCAACAGCAAAGTGCCGAAAATTTAGCCTTTTTGAAAAATGATACATTGAGCACCGTGCCTGCATTGGAAAAGCACGCAACCTTTCTGAAATCAATTGATACGCCCGGAATTTTGTCTAGTCAGGCGTGGCTCAGTTCCTATGTGAAAGACGTCGTGAACAAGGAGGAAGTCTTGCGCGATCTGAGCGGCGTCATTGGAACCTCCATTTCTGGGCTGCAGCATACGCTGCGAGAAACACTTCATGTCTATCAGTCTACCGTCGCCGACATGTTTGCCGCTCACACACGTCTTCAAAAAAAACTGGAACAAACGGATCACTTTACAAAAAAGGTGTTAGCCCTCGCTCCCCCTGCAGATACATCGCCTGAAGCGGAAACCTTGCGTCAGTCCATTCTGGCCTACACCAATGTCCAATATGACACGATGAAGATAAAGGACGACTACGTAGACTTTTGCACCCTCTATACCAAATATCATGCGCTGCGTTCTGTGCTCTTGCTCCAAGCAGAATCGCCAGCACCCACCTGCACGATTTGTATGACGGATGCGATCACGATGGCGGTCACACCCTGCGGGCACACCTTCTGTAGTCCCTGTGGGAGCAAACAGCGGTCGCAATGTTACATTTGTCGTGTAGGAATTCGTGAACGACAACGCCTGTATTTTTTATAAAACAATGAAAAATTGAAATCCCGCTCTGCGGCTCCCACAGCAGCATCATGCATTCCTCTGGCACTAAAATTGTTACGGTGGACCCGTTAATTAAGTACGCAATCATAGTCAATCATATAGACCAAAAAGACTACACGGGGCTGTGGGGGACACGGGATGCGTCCTGCCGCATGTATCGTATTGTGGATGCAGTAGATGGCAAACATTACGCTGACCTTTTGGATGCCTTCTTTCGTCCCGCGACCCCTGCAGACAACTTTCCCAAACTTTCTCATACCAAACTCGTACAATTCTTCGCAAAGACAGGTCAAACCTATCATTGTGAAGACGCCGCCACTGTGTGATCATCGGCCTAAACCTTTTTCACACATATAGAGTAGGAATGTCACTTATTCCAACGGATAGTGGAGCAAGCACCTCAGAACTCCCCACTCTATTGAAACGGTGGATGACGTGCCAAGAAGAAATGGCTACAATGAATAACGAACTCAAACAACGCAAAACACAGAGCAAGGCACTCAAGGATGTCATCTTACGGATTATGGAAAGCAATCGTGTAGTACAATTGAATGTGAGTAAGGGGACAGTGCTTCACAAGACACGAGAAGTGACAGAGCGTATCACAAATGACTACTTATTGAAGCACTGTAAGGATTTTTTCAATGGAGACTTGGAACGGGCGAAACTTCTTGTAACTTATTTGGAGGAGCATCGTGGCACTATTACCAAGCATGACTTGAAACTGAATGTGACCCGAGGCGAGGATGACCGGCTGTCCCATTCTTCCTGATTTTTTTCGCCGGCAGCGGTAGAGCCATGAACCCCCTCAAAGATATCACCACCGCCGTTATTTCCCGCACGGAAACATTCGCCAATCCCAATGGCACAATCAGCCCCGGTGCTGCTGCTCTAGGTTCCATCATTGCCAGCATTCTGGTCTTTGTCCTCCTGCTCCTCTTTGGACAATACCTGTGGAATCATGCGTTGTGCCCTCTGGTGTCGGTCGCAAAACCTGCAAAATCCATTTTTGAAATCTTGGGAATTGCCATTCTGTTTTCGCTCTTGGCACCTGTTTAGGTTCAAGTCTAAACGTGTTAAGAACTAGAAATATGTAGAAAGTCTGCACACTTCTAGGATGTATGTTTTATCGTGGAATCCCGGTGGAACGCAGACAACAGTGGAGTCGTGGACGGATGTCCTATCTTTTTTAGCCGCTCTCACAATACCCTGTAAGTCCATTGCGCTCATGACATCTAGAACCAAGACGGCGTGTGAAACGCAGCCGGAACGGGTCTTGATACTCTTGGACGACGCAGGCACTGTTACGAGTACGTTGACAGTGGTCTATAGACCGGACCCGGTGACACCTTTACCGGTCTGGTCTAAAGACCCGAGCCGGTAAGACCTATCAAATCGTGATTCACCTGTCGCACATAGTCCTCTTGTTCCTGCTCCAGCTCCTGGGGAGAGCTCGGGACGTGAGATGTCTGTAACTGAACCAACGTCCCCATGCTGTATCCAAACCCCTCCCGAATCCCACAGACGGTTATGATAATGATGCTCGCCACAAAGACAAGAAGCAGAAAGGTGTTGCGATGCATTCTACTATTCCGCAATGATTTCGTAACGTTCAATCAACTCCTTGGGTGGGGACACACCCGCCTTCTTTTTCAGAACGACCATACACTTGTCCGCTGTCTGCTCCACAATCGTAAAATAGTCTAAGACAATGTGATAATGCGGTCGCATGAGAAAATCGTCAAACAAAATCACGCATTGGTCGGAGATAACATCGTAACATTTAAGACAGCAGGCGACCCGAAACCGACCATCAATCAAGACAAGATCCAAGGACCGTTGAAGCTCGGGCTCCAACTTACGAATAACGTCACTGTAGGCTCGCATATCATCCGGTGTGCTACCAGGTCCAGGATATCCCCACGAATTCGGAACGGTTTTTACATCGCAAAATATGTATTGAACAGGAACATAAATCATAGTCCTCAACTTGACATGCCAGTCCAAGTCGCTTTCTACCGATATAATCGTGCGAAGATTTGGTCGCAAACTTGCTTGAACGGTGGATCCACCGGATCCATATTCCAAGTATGTCGTTGCCTTCCCCAACTGTTTGTAAAACAACCTACGATCCAGAGGCTTCATAAAGGGCTCCATGTATTTTTATACACGCTTTATCAGTTTAGACTAATCTTCCCATGCAGCAATTAAAATAAAAATATAATGTATA
>Ga0164294_10001307_pt1 | contig 23238 bp, 8 predicted proteins | sample GEODES005metaG_FD_111479 | JGI IMG/M metagenome (GOLD analysis project Ga0164294, IMG submission 111479) | Oligotrophic lake water microbial communities from Sparkling Lake, Wisconsin, USA - GEODES005 metaG | ecosystem: Environmental > Aquatic > Freshwater > Lake | place: USA: Sparkling Lake...
GAGAACGTGCCAGTCCAATTGGTGTTTTGGCGCTGCCAAACGGTGCCGTTCCAAGACCAAACTACATCACCAACGGTAAATGTTTGTCCTGTACTTGGGCTATTGGGAAAATTTAATGCCATGGTTTAATATTTATGGTGCAAGTTTATAACCAAAATTACCAAGTAATTGTACCAGTGCCAGAAGTAAATCTGTATACTCGGTAACCGCTGCGTACAGGTTGGTCATATACTAACCCACCAGTGATTGATGTTGGAGCAGCAAAAGTATTTGGATAAGCAATAACAACTATTCCAGATCCACCATTTGCGCCAAGAGAGCCACCCGTTCCACCACCACCACCTCCAGTGTTAGCTTGTCCTGCAGTTGCATTACCATTCCCGCCGCCACCAAGCCCTCCAGTTCCATAATTAGGGATAACCGTAACTGAATTTCCACCACCACCACCACCACCTGCATAATAAGTAGAAGTTCCCGTGATGCTACTTTGAACTCCATTACCGCCAGCCCCACCACTCCCGGAGTTAGGCCCGTTATCAATTCCATTAGACCCCGTGAAGCCTGCACCCCCGCCTCCGCCGCCGCCTGCCACACCTGATGTGTTTCCCGGAGTAGAGGTTCCACCATTATTTCCTTGGCTAGGTGATGTTGATGGTGTATTTCCCGCCCCGGCTGACGTTCCTTGACGACCACCGCCACCGCCACCACTTCCCCCATTTGCGCCGGACCTAAAATTAGCAAGTGAAATATTACTTCCGCTGCCCCCTCCGCCTCCTCCTGCTGAGCTTATGCTAGAAAAAACAGAAGCAGAACCGCTATCCCCAACCCCCGGGTCTCCACCGTTACCTGCGCCGGAGCCGCCTACGGTAACTGCAATTGGCGTTCCAGAGGTGACTGCAAAACTAGCAGCAGTTCTATAACCACCAGCCCCTCCGCCCCCACCCCCGCTCCATGCAGCGCCGCCTCCACCGCCTCCAACAACTAGATATTCAACCGTAGCTGGTGCTGGTGCCGCTGTAAATGTTACGCCGCTAACGCTTATAGCAGTAGCACCGTCAGTACCAACCAAATATATTAAATAACTGCCAGCAGATTGTGAAGGCAACGCTGCCCGAACTTCAGTACGGCTGACAAAAGCGGTACTAGAAGCTGCGGTTGTGCCCACGTATACTTGACTACCTGACACAAAATCAGTACCAGTGAGTTTGATATACCCAGTGGATCCCGATGTTAGCGTAGTAGCACCTGTAACCACATAGCTGCTGTCGGTTACAACAATGCTGGTAATACGTGGAATTCCAGTGGTTAAACTGATAACCCCGGTCGCAGAATCATATGCCACAATGCCTGTGGCCGATATAGCAGCACGTACCCGAGCGGTGGTAAAATATTGATTTGTGCCTTCAGGAATGTCTGTGGTAGTCAGTGTCACAGCATTGGCTTGGCCGTTGACGCTGCTGATATTGCCCTGCACAGTGATGACACCAGTAGCAATATCGTATGAGGCTGGCCCAGTTACCGATATGCTGCTGCGAGCTCGTGCAGGGGTAAAATACAAACTGGTGTCTTCGGCAATGTTGCTGGTATTTAGCACCACTGCACCAGTTTGTCCATTGACACTGGTTATATTACCGCCTATGTTTAGTACACCAGTACCAGAATCGTATGTGGCTGCACCCGATACTGTAATGGCAGACCTAGCTGCGGCGGTGGCGCGAGCTGTAGTAAAATATAAATTTGATCCCTCAGCAAGATTGGTAGTACTAAATGCACTTAGTGACAGCGCTGTACTGGCACTGGACCCGCCCAGCTCTACCCATTGGTTGCTGTCAGCATCTTTATAATAAACATAAGTTTTACCAGTGGTGCTTTCAAACCACATGGTACCCCCTGCAGGATTGGCGGGTGCTGAATCACCAATATACAAACTAGCACCAGTGCCTTGACTTTTCCAATAAGTACCGGTCCACCGCCAGGTCACATTATTGGCAGTAAAAGTTTGATTCAGACTGGGAGTATCGGGAAAATTCAGTGCCATAAACTATATTTATTATTCAAACATTACCACTGAACGGTTCCAGTGCCCGACACAAACCTGTAAATTTTAAAACCACTACGCAAATTGGTTACTGGAGTGGCTACACCAGCAGCATTGTTGACCCAAGCCGACCCGTTCCATGACTGTGTGACTAGCCCAGCACTGATACTAGTTAAACTAGCACCTGTGTTGGGGTAGGCAATCATTACAATGCCTGATCCACCGGCGCCGCCTACTGACCCATTACCATAACAATATCCGCCACCACCACCGCCACCACCAGTATTGGTTCCACCATCAGAAGCCGCTCCTGTACCACCACCACCACCCCCGCCAGCGCCGCCTGGTGATTCGCCCCAGTTAGCGCAAAACGCACCTCCACCTCCACCCCCAGCATAGGTGATAGCTGTACCTGTTATTGAGTTAGGCCGGCCAGCTCCGCCGGCGCTGCTATAGCTACCAGTGTCGGTTGCAGCAATGCTGGCCCCACCACCACCAGCACAAGTACCGCTTCCGCCTTTAAAGCCTTGCCCACTTATACCAGTGCCGCCTGGGTTACCGCCGCCACCGCTGCCGCCAGGCGAGCCAACACCTCCACCGCCCCCACCTCCACCGCCGCCTTTGGCAGTTAAACTGCTGAATATAGAATCTCCACCAAGAAATCCGCCACCCGTACCAGTTGGGCCTGTTACACCCTGGCTTCCACGAGTTCCTGCTGCCCCAACTGTTAGTGTAACAGGTACCCCCACCGGGGCTTCTGCACTTGCTGCCAACATGCCGCCTGCCCCACCGCCAGCACTGATACTGGTTCCGCCGCCCCCGCCTCCGCCAGCAACTAACAAATATTCCACGGTAAACGGAGCAGCGCCCATGGTCTGTGTATTACTGGCAGAACTGTTGGCTGAATTGCCAATTGAGTTGGTTGCATAGACTTGAAAACTGTAGGTAGTGCCCGAGCTCAATCCAGTAACGGTAATTGTGCCACTGCCCGACTGTGCCACTGTAGCTGAGATATTGCCCGGAGTACTGAATGCAGTATAACTGGTTATTGCGATATTGCCATTGAATAACGGAGCAGTAAATGGCACCGATACTGATGTGCTGCTGAGTTGAGTAACCATGCCCACAGCAGGGGGTTCAGGTACACTGTAGACCACACCGGCTCCACCATAATCAAAAAACGCTGTAGTAGGTAGTGTAGCGACAGTTCTAGCAACGCCCCGAGTAATGCGTAGATCTTGAATGTACCCATCAAAGAATCCTGATCCAGCACCATCGTTAAATTGTCCTATCCACAGTGGGCTTATCAAATAATTGGTAGAATCTGCAAATGTGGATCCTGTTTGAACACCATTAATATAAAGACGAGTATTGCCGCTGGATCTAACCACAGCAACATAAGACCAAACATTGTTTGAAATTGGACCACCAGTAATTCGATTTGCGCTGCTTACATACCAATACAGTCCTGCACCATTGTTGAAAAGATACAGTGTTCCATAAGCACCCTGCCCTGCAGGACGAAAATCCAACAAGCAGTCGTTATTGCCACTGCCGTGACCACCTTGAGTTATCGGTCTAACCCACAGTTCAATTGTGAAATCGCCGTTACCTAAACCAAATGCTGGACCGCTAGGAAAAGCCAAATAATCGCCCGATCCATCAAACTGCATACTGGACGGAGACCATTGATTTACAGTGTTATTTGTTTTTGCATCACCAACGGTTGCGATGTTGCTTTGGCCAGTAGCATCGTAAACAGCAGGATTGGTAAAAGTCAGTAATAAACTGGTGTTTAACGAACTAAAAGTGATATTGACATTGGTTGTACTAGGATAGCTGCCAGAACTGGTTGAGCCTATGGGTGTCAACGGGGCCAATGTGGGGGGTGTAAATGCACCAGTGTAGACTATGGCATTTTTGACAATACGAAAATTTGAGATATATCCAACAAAAGGCAGCTCCCCTCCCGATCCCAGTGCGCCCACTGTTAACCTTTGAGCAGATCTATAGTCTAGACCACCAGTTAGTGCTATTTTAGTTCCAGCTACCCCGTTGACATAGCCAGTGTATCCAGTCAAGTCTTTGACCAGTGCAATGTGTGTCCATGCGTATCCGGGAATCACTGTGGTGCTCAGTTGTCTATCTGTATAGGCATTGCCAACAATGATACTGCCCATGTAGAATGTGTTACCTGAATTAATATACAAGCACCATCCCTCCGCTACCGCGTTTGTTCGTGCGCCCGTAATACCTCGGTTAGTAACACTGGGGCTGGTACTGTATATCCATGCTTCTATGGTAAAAACTGTTGACGACAAGCTAAAATCAAAAGCAGACGAGTTTGTAGCTTGAATCCAATCTGAACCACCAAAATATCCACCACCGCCCATTATTAATGGACTGTAAGCACTGGTTGTGAGAAACGGTGTAGCTGGTTGGGCACGAGGAGTGCTGCTAGCAGTGATAGTCAAAGCATTAACGCTATTATCTAGGAATCGATGACTTTGAGAAGTCAATAACAGTGTACCATTAATTGGATTCAACGGAGCGGTACTAGGTGTGAAATTACCTGTGTAAACAGCTTGACTAACTATACGCAAATTAGAGATATATCCAAACCAAAACCCAGTAGATTGGGCAACGTCTGACGCACCAATTTTGAATAATTCATTATTGAGTTGGGGACTGTATCTAGTACCAGAAGCCCGTTGAGTTCCATTGACATATATTTTTACGTTACCGTTGGTCCATACTACTGCGATATGTTGCCAAGCGTTATTTGTTACAAAGCCAGATCCTGTAGAGACGTAATTAACTGATCCAGTATATACATACCAAGACACAACCCCGGTTGCGTCTATTAACAATGCGGCATAGATGTTACCTTTAGAAATTATGCAAGAAGCATAATAACCTTGAGACCCAGTTTTTAGCTGAATAGGGTAAACCCAACACTCTAGTGTTCCGTCTTGTCCCGTTGTTACATTAAGTATTGAGTTTAACGGTGTTGTTGTAGCAGTTAGATAATCATTGCTGCCATTAAAATAGTTGCTCCAATACCGGTTGGGCCAGTAGGGTGTAAACGAGCCTTGGGACGGATTTCCAGATCTTGTAATATTGAATTGATTGGCACTGCTATCAACAAAGATCGTGTTTTGAGCAGCGGTAGACACACTGGAATAGTTACTGTCTATGAAGTCGAGCAGTAAAGAAGTATTAGCTGATGGTATACTGGTGTTGACATTGGTTGTACTGGAATAAGTACCACCTGTTTGCGTCACTGGGCCGGTTGGCGGAGTAAATGCTCCTGTGTAAACAGCAGTGCCTTTGACTAAACGGAAATTTGAGATATACCCATTCCAATATCGAGCTGCGATTAATTCCGGAGTATGCCCTACATAAAATGATGTTGTAGCGTCATAATTCGTAGACAATGCTGCGCTAGAATCAAGGACTCCATTGACATAAAGTGTGAGGGTTCCTGAATTGCGAACAAAAGCAATATGATTCCAAGTATTAATAAAAATTGTTACATTGCTTGTTATGGTAAAAGAATTAGACGCCCCGTTATACCAGGTAATTTTAGTACCGCCAGCATCCGCAATAATTTGAAAAGTATTAGTTGATCCTACTGCTAAATCACCACAAGCTGTCATATATGCGGTATTTGTGTTTTTCCATAACCACATTTCAATTGTAAAATTGCCCGCCCCAAGGTGTAATGCAGGTTGATTGCCAAGATTCAAATAATCCGTACTACCATTAAACAGTGCAGCACCAAAACTAGGTGTAGGGGCAGTGAACGGTTGGATGTCATACTGCACACTTGGAGACCCAGATGGAGTCAAGGTAAAGTTGTTGCTGCTGTTGTCTCTAAATCTGTTGTTTTGACAGGTGAGCAGCACTGTACTAGGTATTGGTGTGAGAGGAGCTGTTGGGACCGTAAGGGTAGTTAACGTGGCGTCGTACGCACTCGCGCCTTTTAATACGCGAGCATTTGAAATGTACCCTCGTTGAAGCTGACGAGCTGATTCAGTTACATACCATTGACTGCCAATAAAAATCGTCCCGCCGGTGCCAACAGTTGCTGAAGTTGTAGCAGTTGCTTTTCGCACACCGTTAACAAATAACGAAAGAGTCGTTCCAGTGCGGCAAGCAACACAATGAACCCATTGATTGAGTAGAAACGATGTGGGGTCAGACAATGTCAACGCTGCCCCTGTTGCATATGCTAATGAAAAAAATCCAGCGGCACTAATTTGCATGTCACAGGTAGATGCACCGGTATTTCCTGGGATCCCGTAACTTATAATTGACTGAGCATATGTGTTTGTTGCCTGTGTTGCATAAACAAATGCTTCGTAACTGAAGTTTCCGGCACCAATTTCAAAAGCCGCATTATTAGGGATGCTAAGTTGACTTGATCCGTTGAAATAATTACTCCAATACCCGCCCGTTTGATACGGGCCAATCAAGTTAGTTGACGGTGTACCAACACGTGTTACTGTCAAGGGCACCGCCGACGAATCAGCTGTGGTTGTTGAACGTATCAACGACGAGTCAGTGGTTTTCAACAATAATGAAGTATTAGTGAACGATTGATCCTTGCCTGTTACAGTAATTGTAAAAGTTCGAACAGTGGTTTGAGATTCAGCGTCGATCGTAACAATGGTAAACGAATACACTACAGTGGCAGTCAACCCAGCCACAGTGCCACTAAGTAAGCCCCCAGTACTTAGTATTATTCCCGGAGGTAGACTGCTGCCCGACTGCAATTGAAATGTTACAGCACTGTCGCTGGTGGCACCCAGTTGTATGCTGATAGCAGAATCTGTGCCAGTGGTTGGCAATGTGGTGTTGGTGCTCCAAGTTGGTGCCGCGCTAACAGTTACACCGTTTATGCGAATAGCTACTGCACCATCTGCGGCCACCATATACACCGTGTACACGCCATTGGCAATAGTGGGCATTTGCACATTTAATTGCGTATCACTGTAATATGTAACACTGGCTGCAGCAACACTACCAATGTAAACTTGTGCACCAGGAGCAAATCCACTGCCGGTTATAATGACATACCCACCACTGACCACGGCTCGATCAGCCAGTATGGTGAGATAACTGAAACTGGATACCGATATATCTGAGATTTTTGGATAAGAGTAGATCCTGGAATATACTGCCAATATTCCACTCTCGGCATCAAATGTGCCAGTTGCCCCACCGAAACTAAAACTTTGCCGTATGCGTCTAGAAGTTGAGTAGAGAAGACCGCCACTTTCAGGGACGTTGTCGGTGGTCAATACTACAGTACCAGTTTGCCCGTTGACTGAAGTCACAGCCGATGTAGTAGCTACAGGATCAATGGTGATGGCCCCGGTGCTGCTGTTGTAGCTGCCATTGCCAGTTACAGAAATAGCAGCCCGAGATCGAGCCTGAGTGTAGTACAAATTCCCGCTTTCGGGGACTTGACTAGTCGCTAAAACAATCAACCCCGAACTTTGCCCATTGACACTGGTGATATTGTTGTTAGGCACTTGACTGCTGACTGCTAATACACCTGTTAAGGTGTCATACGTGGCATTTCCCCTGACTATCAGTGCTGCTCGAGCCAATGTAGTGGCTCGATCTGAAGTATAATAGAGATTAGTGCCTTCACTCAAGTTGCTGGTAGTTGCTCCACTAAGCAAATTGGTAGCAGTTATTTTGTTGGGCTGCCCTAACTCTACCCACTGTGAGGAATCCGTGTCGGTATAGTAAACATGTATTTTACCAGTAGCAGAATTAAACCATAGATTGCCTGCTGCTGCAGGTGCTGGAGCCGAATCACTGGTGGTGATTGTAGCAACAGTGCCTTGAGTTTTCCAAAAAGCCCCAGTCCACTGCCAAATTCGATTGCCACGAGCAAAAACTTGGCCGGCACTGGGCGAGTTTGGAAAATCCAGCGCCATTAGTTTAGCCTACAGTGGGCATCACGACTTCCACCCAACTCAGTGTGGATTCGTCCCAGTCATACATTTTGCCATCCTGAGGCACGGGGACGGGAGGTACCCACCGACAAGTTTCCTCGTCAAGTGTCCAACTAGCATAGGCACGAGGCGGAACGAAAGCATCACGTGCCTCGTCCCAAGTGTAGCCGATACCAGCATAATTTTTACGAAAAGGCACACCCCCTAATATATGGGCGCCACCTTGAGTATTGTAGCTGGTTCGACGGCAACGCTGCCCGGGACGAAATTCAGCGTAGTGCTGTTCCCAGTCAACGCCACTGTCGCCCTCGTCGCGTCCAGTGATAACTTCGGTGACAATATTGTCACTGTTGATAAAAGCATAATGTCCCATGTTTGATTTCTCCTTGAATTTTGAGTTGATTGTGTATTCTATTTACTTGTACTGTAGCAGTATCAACAAGTTTAAATTTATTCAAGCAGTGTAGCAGTGACACTGATTGTGAATCCAGTTGCATTAGAAGCAGTTAATGACACGATCCCCCCTGCTAGGCTAGCATCGTAAACAATTACTGGGGGGTTACCACTGGAAGTGACATTGGCATATTTTGTTGAGTAGACAGTTGTGCCGTTGTGTGTGATTAGCAGCTCGCAGACTTCCACTACGCTGGCATTCACAGCCTGACACACCAATTTAGCTGTACGATACCTACTAGTGTTATAACTAAAAACAACCCCAGGGATTTGTGCTAATGCCTTAGCTGTTCCTCCAGGAACCCAAGTACCGCTGGCGGTATCCCACGTCAGTGATTCACCATTGGCTGGTGCCAATGCTACCACATCATATAAGTCGTTCAAATATGACGTAGAAATGTCTGAGCCACTAGTGGTAGAGCCACTGCCCTCAGGTGCCGATGGTTGAATCCAAAAGCTGTCGTAGTAAATTAGTAATTGGCCAGCTGTACTGTTAAACCATAAACTACCAGTGGTAGGCGTTGAGGGAGCAGTGTCTGATACAGCAATGCTAATACCAGTAACTACACCGCCTCCACCTCCACCCCCACCTGCCCCAGGAGCCCATTTGCTTGATGTACTGTTCCATATCAGTGCTTGTCCGTCAGTTGGCGGAGTAGTGTAGTCAACATCGGTTAGCGTTGCTAGAGAACTAGTAGTGCTGACAGTGCCTGGTATCCAATTTGTACCGTTCCAAAGCAGTGCTTGCCCATTAGTTGGGGTTGTAGTAACAGTATCAACATCGCTTAAAGCATTGATACTGGCGGTGGACAAATTGGCATTAGCGCCAGCACTGCCGGTATAACCATTGGAGCCTGTTGACCCAGTGTAGCCAGTACTGCCTCCAGGTCCTGTGATACCTTGACTACCCGACAAATCGCTAACATAACTGTAGGCCGACCCCGACCACAAATACAAGCGGGAATTTTCAGCGTCGTTAGCATTGCCGGTTTCAATAATAGCAAACTGCCCAGCTGTAATTCCAGTAGGACTAGTATCTGCTGTTAGTGCTGCAACAGATAGATAAGTTTTAGCAATAGCAAATCCTAAGCCAGTGTCGCCTTTGCTACCCGCATAGCCTGAACTGCCTGTGTACCCTGAACTGCCAGTATAACCTGAACTGCCTGTGTACCCTGAGCTACCCGCATACCCCGAGCTACCACTGTAACCCACTGTGGTGCTAGTAGATTGCCAAAATCTACCGTTCCAAGCCCATGTACGACTTAGATTGGTGTAGACTTGATTCAGCGAGGGGTTTGCGGGAAAATTTGCTGGCATATTTGGTTGCAGTTTGACTAATATTTACCGATTTTTAGAATACGGCTACACTGTTAAAGACTGTGTATTAGGACGAGCAATGACTTTGGTACAAATCCCATGATGTTATTGTGGGGCACTGGCCGCTATAAATGCATATGTTGGTAGAGTAAACGACGTGCCGGTATATCGTGCAACTCCAATGGTGATTCTAAGATCCTGCATGAAACCAATGAATTTTGGGTCCGCAGCCCTATAGCCACCTCCACCAATCACAGGTCTATTTGCGGTACTTAGGTATGAAAAAGTGTCAGCAAATGGAGTCCCTTCTTGCACACCATTTAGATATAATGTTGTTGTTCCACTAGATCTCACTACTGCTATGTGAGTCCATGCGCTTAACGAAATAGCCGTTGTACTAATAATTTTATTTACGGTGCCAACAGTGTAGTATATAAGCCCGCTAGCCAAAGTATAAATTACCAAGTAAGCTGCACCTGAACTAGTTGGTCTAAAATCTAAAATCATCATTGCTGTAGTAGATACCGGCCGAGCTTCCGGACGAATCCACATTTCCACTGTAAAATCAGCAGTGCCAATTTGCAACACTGTATCGGCATTTGTAACGGTTAATTGAGTATTGCCATCAAAATACATACTTGTTGGCGCCCACTGATATGTGTCAGTGGTATAAGCAGCCCCGGGCAGTCTGATTGAAGATGCTGTAGCCACCAGACTGCCCGGTGAAGCATCATAAATTGCAGGAAGGAAATTAATAAGTACTGGTGTGAACCCAATAGCTGTAGGTGGAGATGTAGGTCCACCTGCGGGCGGAATAACTACACTTTCCCTAACCAGTCTAAAGCCTGCCATATAACCGTTAAAGTTTTGCCCACCAGCTGCACTGCCACACATTAACGACAATTGACCAGATGTGCCAATTGATCCTGCTGCTACAGTAACTGATGTCCCTGCAGTACCATTCAAATAAGCGGTTATAGTATTTCCAGAACGTATTAATGCCACATGTTGCCAGACATTCACAGTCATAGTATGACCAGTTGATACTGCATTAACTTGCCAAGTCGTAGCTGCAGCATTAGCAATATAATACCGAATTATCCCATCTGACAGAACTATTAGCGTCGCTCCGCCAAAACCACCGGTTCCTCCGCCTGCATTTGCTCTGTGTGACCAAATAGTTTTAGTACCTGCTAGAGACAATGGATAAATCCATGCCTCATAGGTAAAGTTTTGATCCTGTGGCGCAATTAATCCATCTCCGACAGTAGCACTAACAACCAACCCGGCACTGCCATCAAAATATCCACTACCAACGTTGGAGCCAAAACTTAGTCCATATGGATTAAAATTAGTTTGTGTTGGATTTCCAATAGCTCCAACCGGATGTGAAAAGGCCCCATCATCTACGAAAGTATCGTTACTACGGTTACTATATGGTGCAGATTTTAATAATAACCCAACCAAAGAATAATATACATCACCATTGGTAATAGAATTTGACGCCACTGACGATCGACCGTTACCAATGGCATTAGTAGCATACATAGTAAATGTATAAGCAACTCCGTCGGTCAACCCGGACACTGTGATTGGCGAAGCAGCCCCGGTCGCTGTGATATTCCCCGGATTTGATACAACAGTATAAGAAGTAATTGCTGATCCACCGTTGTAAGCAGAACTAAATGTAATCCTTGCTAGACCACTACCATATCCCGATGCAGCAGTAACGCCCATTACTTCCCCCGGGACTGTGCTACCGGTAGCCCAACTGACACTGCCGGTCCCTTGTGTAAATCTGTATACTCGATATCCAGATCTAGTAGCTGGTTGATCGTAAGTTAGTCCAGCATCAATGTATTGTAATGGGTTGTAAATGGTTGGATAAGCAATAACAACTACACCCGATCCACCAATTGCTCCCGGGTAATCAACGCTACTACTACCGCCATTTCTAGATCCAGCACCGCCCCCACCACCTGTGTTTAGTGAACCACTAGTCGGTGTTGCAGCCGAAGTTGCCGCGGCTGTTCCACCACCACCCGTGCCGCCCGCTCCACTGCTTGACCCACCACCACCACCGGCATAGTAAGTTGATATGCCAGTAATACTAGATTCTAGCCCAATACCACCAGCTCCACCATTGGGATTGTTAACGCCGTCGCTGCCCACTCCACCAGCGCCACCACCGCCACCGCCTCCCACGCCTGCTGCGGATGGTGCGCCTTGACCACCTGCCGAGCCTTGCCCAACAGTGCCAGCTCCCCCTGCTCTACGAGTTCCAGCCCCCCCGGTTCCGCCCCCACCGGATCCGCCAGCACCGCCAACCCCCGAGTTCGCACCCAGGGGAGGACCGCCATTGCCCCCACCTATACTAGTGATACTAGCGAATACTGAATTATTTCCCGAAGAACCCGACGCACCCCCGGCACCAACCGTTACTGTATAAGGAGTAACAGTGTCGACAGTAAATGACACATTTGTCAGCATACCGCCAGCACCGCCACCGCCACCAGCAGCGACCCCACCACGAGATTTTCCACCAGCCCCTCCACCAGCAACAACTAGATATTCAACTGTGCCAGGGGCAGTTACTGACGCTGCCCCCAAGTTACCTAATAATATTCCCAATATGGCTGTCATTAAGTTAAGCCGCTTCCTGAAATATACCAGGTGTCAGTTGCAACTTTAACAACACTGCACATTCCGTATCCTGCAAGAGTTCTGTTACCAGTGTTTGTTGTTCCGGTTTGTCTTACTGTTACCCCTACACCTTGAGTAATAGTGATTGCAGAGGCACTGGAATTTATAATAGTTACTACTGTTCCAATAGCAAAAGCCACTGTGCTGTTGGGCGGCACTGTAACACCAGCACTGACATAAAGATGTTTGGCACTGTCGGTTAAAACCAAATTACCAGATGTTGTTGCACTTTGCGGTACTTCTTTGTAACCAACTGCATATGAATTTGATCCACCATCACTGATTGATCCAGAAAAACCAGCTCCTGCACTACCAGTAAAACCTTTTTTGTCTTGTACATTAATGTAACCAATCATACTACTGTGGTATATGCACTGATATACTATCTGACTTGGGGCATCATACGGCACTCTATACACTACAAGTGTAGTTGTTGCATAATTTCCTGCAGCAGGATTATTATTGACCATTCCCGGTACAGCACTAGTGTCTCCACTGGCCAGCCTAAATGCCAAGGGATGGCCACTGGTTATGTTTTGTAAATCAAAATATACCAACTCGCCCCTGATCACAGTAAGTGTAGGATAGTTACCTGTAAATCCATCTACGGTGTATGCGAATGAGCCACCAGGGTTATTCATCACATATAACTGACTACCAACACTACCAGTATATCCATTGGATCCTAACGACCCAGTAAACCCAACTCCACCAGTACTGCCAGTAAACCCAACTCCACCAGTGCTACCAGTATATCCATTGGATCCTAACGACCCAGTAAACCCAACTCCACCAGTACTGCCAGTAAACCCAACTCCACCAGTGCTACCAGTATACCCCACTACTGTACTAGCAGACCCGGTGAACCCAACTCCACCAGTACTGCCAGTAAACCCAACTCCACCAGTGCTACCAGTATACCCTACTACTGTACTAGCAGACCCGGTGTATCCACCTGGAGAGCCAGTACTGCCAGTATATCCAGTCTGCCCTAAAAATCCTGTACCGGCTACTTCAACCCATTGTGTGCTGTCGCCGTCATTGGTCCAAACAACTTCGGCCATGGTGTCACTGTCTAGCCAACGATCTCCCACCACTGGATTACTGGGAGCAGTACTGCTGAAAGTGAATGAGCTTTCACCTTTGCTACCTATATATCCTGCACTACCTAGAAATCCTGCACTGCCCACATAACCGACTGATCCAGTGTAACCTATTGTAGCACTGGTAGATTGCCAATACTGACCATTCCAGGTCCAAGATCGATCTAGATTAGTATAGGTTTGATTTAATACTGGATTACTGGGAAAATTAGCTGTGGCCATATTTAGTTATTCAATACGTTATTTAGCTGTTTAAGTCTACCCGCGCACAGCACTAAATTTTTATGTACGAGCACTGTTTTTATATTATTGAGCTAGCCAGAGAGTGTCAGTATGATTACTGAGTTTGGAACGCCACGGTTGGCACAGAGAAATTAACAGTGTAACGGGCAACACCTCGAGTTATGCGTAGGTCTTGGATGTACCCAGTAAATGGGTAAGTACTTATTACAGCTCCTACTTGTGCGCCGGATGAACTAAATGCAATGGCGCCACTTACACCGGTAACTGGAGTTCCTGCTACACCGTTGACATAAGCAGTAAATGTAGTTCCGTTTCTTACTACAGCAAAATACGCCCAGGTATTAGCTGTTATAGAGTTTGCTGGCCCAAGCAAGGGATTTACAATATAAGTAAGGGTGTTATCGCTATCATTGATAGCAACTTCGATTGTTCCACTCCTTGCATATATTTGTACTGGGTTGCCTACAGAAAAAATACATCGGTATGTAGCGTCAATTGATGCAACATTAATCCACCCCTCAATTGTGAAGTTTCCCGATCCAAAATTTAAATTTTGTGTAACTGGTAACTGTAGCCAATCCCCGGTCCCATCAAACTTCATGCTACTTGGCAACCACTGTTTAATTGTAGTGTCGGTCTTAGCATCCGCAACCGTAGTCACATTGTTCTGCGTTGAGGCGTCGTAGATTCCTGCGTTGGTCATGTTGAGCAGGAGACTGGTGTTTGTGACTGCCGTTACTGGTGCGGTCGGTGGGGTGAAATTGCCGGTATATACTGCGGTACCTTTGACCACCCGTAAGTTTGAAATATATCCGTTAGACAAAGGAGAAACGCCATTAGACCATTCTAACCCAACAACGCATTTGTTTGATGTTTGATTATAGGATAGGGTGTTTGTAGCCTCTTGCTGCCCATTAACGAATGTTCGAGTAACCGTTCCACCACTTCGACTAGCCGCAACATGATACCAAGTGTATGGTATTAATGAAGTTGCACCTGTGATGGTCGCACCGCTAGGATACTGGACCACTAAATTACTTGCATCGGACACATAAAAAGCAAATGTACTACCACCATTTGGGCCATTTGCGAAAATTCCTTGATATACCCCCCCAAATGTGGTTAAATAAATCCAGCCTTCAACAGTAAAATCACCGTTTCCAAAACTAAAAGCCGCGTTGTCTGGCGCTGACAAATATCCGCTTCCCGTAAAATACCCACTCCCCCCATACAGCGCAGTGGTGTACGATGCCGTTGGGGAGAACGGCTGGAATGCTTGGACGGTTGGGGTGCTGTTTACCGTAATAGCTTTTGCTGTTGTAGCAGTATTTGCGTCAATAAACCTGTTGCTGTAGCAGGTCAAAAGCACTTGGTTTGTAGTGCTTACGCTAAACGGCGTTGTCGGAACGGTAATTGTTGAGCCAGAGTACAGAGCGGAGGTAACAACCCGTAAATTAGAAATGTAACCGGTGTATGGAGTCCCGCCAGTATTCCGGTTGCCGATGTAAGTTACGGCTGTGTCAATTGCAGTTGAGTTTGTAACTGTTGCGCTGTTGCGAGTGCCGTTGACGTACATTGACCAGACGTTTGAAGCATCGCGCTGAATAACCAAATGCAGCCAAGTATTAGCCGAATAAGTTGCATCAGACACAAAAACAGAGCCGCTTCCAAGAATAACAGTAAATTTATTTGCAGTGTCATTCCATAATATTTGGAATCTACCGGAGGCAGTTCCGTTAGGATATTGAGCGGCAATGGCCTGACTAGCCGCCGTTCCGGTAACATAAACAAAAGTTTCAAACGTAAACGCACCGGATGCAGGAATAGCGTTTGTGGCAAGGTTTAACGAGCTACTACCATTAAAATAATTACTCCACTGCCCATTCGGCCAATATGGAGTGATTGAACCCTGCGTCGGTGTGCCGTTGCGGGTGATGGGAAAGGCGTAGTTGCTGCTGTCAATAAAGGTGTTGTTCTGTACGACGTTCGTCGCGCTGAGGTAGTTGCTGTCTGCGAGGTTGAGCAGCAAAGACGTGTTGGCTGCGGAGAACCCTGTGACTACGTTGGTGAGGCTTGGATACGTCCCGCCGGTCTGGGTCAGTGGTCCGCTTGGAGGAGTAAATGCGCCTGTGTAGACGGCTGTTCCGTTTACAATCCGAAGGTTTCCCAAATATCCGTTTATGTAATTTGTTGAATCTAGACCAATTCTAAAAGCTCCGGGGGTGTAGTTAATTGAGGAAGCGCCAATAGAAATTGTTGTCCCATAAGCAACACCATTTCTATATGCAGTAATTGTAGCGCCGTTCCTAACAATAGCAAGATGGTTCCATGTTCCAACAGTGAACCCTGATGCGCCTAGACTAGTATCGGTATTGTTTGAACCGTTGGTAGAATATGCAAATTGCAATGCATTTGCAGAAGTTAAATATAAAACAAAAGATCGTTGTGTTCCAGCTTCATACCCAAAACATAAAAACACCTGCTGTGCAGAAACAGTATTTAAATTTACCCACATCTCCATTGTCCAATTATTTGTGGAAAAATTGACCGCAGAAGTAGGAGTTAAACTCAAATACTGACTCGACCCATTAAACAACGCAGCACCCGGACTCGCGGCCGGTGCGGTGAATCCACTAGGGTAGAAGTAAGGGGTCGCTTGTGGGGTGCCGTTTACTGTGATCGCAAAGTTGTTTGTGCTGTTGTCTCGAAACCTGTTGCTTTGGCAGGTCAACAGAACGGTGTTGGCGATTGCTGTTAATGGAGTAGTTGACGGAGTAAAGCTACCTGTATAGACTGCTGTGCCGTTGACAAAACGAACATTACTGATATACCCTTGCATGTTATATCCAGCAGCCCAGGTTAACCCACCAATAATAAAGTTATTTGTGGTAATGCTGTCTGCACTGGTTCCAGTCCCTACATTTGTACCGTTAATATACAATGTAAGTTGATTGGTGCCTGTACCTGATCTAACAACAGCAACATGATACCAGGTACCAAGAGTCGGCGTCCATGTGTAAGATATTTTAGAACTGGTGTTTGTGTAAATGTTTAATGCGTTTGCGCCAGCGACTCTGCCAATTTCAATTGCGCTAGATCCACTCTGACCCATAAGTATCATACGCTGTTCGCCAGACCAAGCAGTCCAATTTGCCCAAAACTCTACAGTAAAATTATTTGTGCCAACTGTAAATGCAACATTACTTGCAGCATAGATATTATCAGACGTAGTTGTTCCAAAATAATTTCCCCAATACCCGTCAGTCTGGTACGGAGAGACCCACCCAGTGCTTGGGTTTGCAGTTCGGGTGACCGTGTTAGGGCTGGCGCTTGAGTCGGTTACCGTTGTATTCAGAGATGACGCTGGTCCAGTCTCTAAGAGCAGCGGGACATACGGGAAGGAAGGGTCTTTAACGGTAATAGTAATACTAAATGTTCTAGGACTGTCCTGGTTCTCCAAGTCAACGGCATTAATGGTAAAATTATAAGTAATATCTACAGTAACACCGGTAACAGTGCCCGACAACAGCCCACTGCTGCTTAATGATAGCCCACTAGGCAATGTACTGCCAGCAGCCAAGGAATAAGTTATAGCAGTGTCGCTGACAGCAGCCAGCTGTATGCTAATGGCAGCACCACTAGTTCCAAGACTGCTGCCAGTACTCCAAGTTGGTGTAGCACCGAAAGTTATGCCATTGACACGAATGGCTACTGCGCCATCTGCGGCCACTACATAGACCACATAAGTACCAGCAACAGTAGCAGGTACTTGTGCTCGTAGTTCGGTACTGCCGACAAAGCTCACACTGGAGGCTGCTACAGTGCCTATCAGCACTTGACTGCCTGCGGTAAAACCTGTTCCTGTAATTTTGATGTAACCACCAGCAGTGCTGACAGCAGTGTCGTCTAATACTGTATAACTGTTGTCAGTAACTGAGATGCTGGTGATTTTAGGGACTGCGGCTGCTACTGTGCCCCAACTTGCACTAGTACCATCAGTAGTTAAATACTTGCCACTATTACCAGTCTGTGCGGGCAATATTGCATCAGCAGTTGCAGTTGTGGCACGGGTCCACCCTGAACCATCATAGGTCCAACTTTCATTGTTAACTGTATAACTGTTGCCTACTATAGGATTACTGGGAAAATTTTGTGCCATAATTTATATTTAACTAAATGTTACCGTGCCAGTTCCGGCTGTTACTGTGTAGGTTTTGTAACCAAATTGACTAGTACTTGGCGCCCCAACAGTTAGTCCACCTGAGAAAGTTGCTGAATACATGCTAGGTATACGTAAGATGACTACACCTGAGCCACCGCTTCCGCCCCCCGAGGAGTTTACCCCAGTGTCAGATGCACCACCACCACCACCACCTAAATTGGGAGTTCCAGGAGATCCAGCATTGTTTCCATTCGCAGCCCCGGCATTTCCGCCGCCACCAGAACCTCCAGTCCCTGCAGTTCCCCCCGTTAAAGTAACTCCACCGCCACCACCGCCAGCGTAAGTTACTAATGTGCCAGTAATAGATGACGCAGAACCAGCTCCTCCGTTCCCTCCGGTTGTTGTGGTCCCTGCCGCACCACTTGCGCCGGCACCGCCACCGCCGCCAGAACCATAAACGCCGCTACCACTAGAACCATTCCCCCCCGCATTACCTTGACCGGAGGTTGCAGTCCCGCCAGTTCTCGACCAAGCAGCACCACCGCCAGACCCCCCAGCACCCCCGTTATTGGCTCCACTGTCCCCGAGTGCGCCATATCCGCCCCCGGTACTAGTAATTGAGGAGAATACTGAATTTGACCCAGCAGTTCCGTTATTGTTAGCGCCAGCCGCACCACCAGGACCACCACCACCTACTGTGACTGCGTAGACAGTACCTAAAATTAAAGAAGTAGCAAAACCGGTCAGCATACCGCCAGCGCCACCGCCACCGCCCAATCGGGTCCCCCCACCACCGCCTCCAGCAACCACTAGATAGTCAACTATTAGTGATGGGTTAGCAGTAAACGTAATTAAGCCAGTCCCTGATGTGAATCTGGTGTATTTGGATCCACCCAACACTACAGGGATATCTGCGGTTATGCCTGTTCCCACATTGACATAGTAGCTGGCTGAATAGGATAAGATAACTACACCCGAGCCACCTGCATAACCAGTAGTTTGTTTACTGCCGCCGCCACCACCACCTGTGTTATCAGTTCCAGCAGTTCCTATACTAGTACCTTGACCGGTACCACCTCCACCCGCACCAGCTGTTCCTCCTGCTACACCGGTACTAGCACCTCCCCCGCCGCCTGCATATGTTACCGCAGATCCAGTTATTGATGATGGGGTGCCTGCCCCACCATTTCCACCGTTATTACCAGAGCTATTTGAACCAGCTGAGGTTGCACCACCTCCCCCACCCCCGCCACCTGCACCAGGTGCACCACCACCGATATTACCTTGGCCAGATGTTGCAGAGCCGCCAGATCCAACTCCGTACCATTCTGAACCACCACCACCAGATCCTCCGCTAGCGCCGGTGCTTTGTCCACTGGCATGCGAGCCGCCTCCACCTCCACCAACAGCAGTAATTGATGAGAATACCGAGGGTGATCCATTTCCTCCTATCGTGGAAGATGTTCCTGCTAAACCTCCACCGCCAACCGTAACAGTATAGGTGGTGGCCTCTAAAACTGATAGAGTTGATGTTCTGTATCCACCACCTCCACCTCCACCACCAGCACCACCTCCACCAGAATATCCACCGCCACCACCGCCACCAGCAACTACTAGATAAGTAACAGCAATTGGCGGTGTATTACTAAAGAAAATATTACCTGTACCAGCAGTGAATGAGGCAATATTGTATGCACCACTAGGAACCACACTGTGGGTTAGCCCTGCATCTGCAAACATATAATATGTAGTTGGGTATTTGAGTATGACTATGCCCGATCCACCATTAGGAGAACTGCCTGTGTTGAATCCGTTGGCCCCACCGCCACCGCCGGTGTTTGCAGTCCCAAGAACTGCACTTCCATTATACCCGCCTGCACCACCACCACCGTTGCCGCCACTTCCGCCAGCTCGAGGTCCTCGACTGTCGCCTGCACCGCCGCCACCGCCTGCATAGAAAACAGGAGCACCACCAGTAATTGTAGAGGGAACTCCAACACCACCATTTCCTCCAACCGAAGGAGTAGCATTTGCACCAATACCGCCGGCTCCCCCACCACCACCTCCAGTAGTATAACTTACACTATCTGTACTAGCGAGCCCCCCGGCATATCCTTGCCCCGTAGTGGCACTTCCCACGGAACCTCCACCACCACCGCCAGATCCTCCAGATCCTCCAGATCCTCCAGGAGCGCTGCCAGCACCACCGCCAATAGAAGTAATGCTGTGAAAAACTGAAGAACTTCCTTGATTTCCTGCATTGCCGTAAGCAACACCGGGGCCACCACCCCCAATTGTTACTGTATATAAAGTACCTACAAATATCGTTACTGCAGTTTCAGCCGCTGCACCACCACCACTAGTACCTGCGCTAGTCCTAAACCCACCAGCACCACCACCGCCAGATGAATTTGACCCACCGGATCCACCACCAGCAACAACTAGATAATCAATACTAAGTGTAGTCCCACCAGCAGTGCTGGTAAGACTCATCCAAGTTCCATAAATGGCATCATAATACTCTACGATTCGTAGAGTGGTATTGTATCTAACATAACCGTTAGCAGGGCTTGCAGGTCGTTGTGCTGTAGTACCAACGGGCAATGCAAAGTACCCGGTACTGGTATTAGCTTGATCGCTAACTGCCGAGGGTGTACTAGCGCCACCACCCGCTGCAGCCGAGCCAGTATAGCCCACACCTGCACTGCCAGTATACCCTGCTGCTGTACTAGCTGATCCAGTATAGCCTACACCTGTACTGCCGGTATACCCTGCTGCTGTACTAGCTGATCCAGTATAGCCTGTTGATCCTGAATAACCAGCTGACCCAGCATAGCCAGTAAATGTTGCCCAGGATACGGTACTGCCATTGGTAGTTAAAACCTTGCCTGAATTACCAGTTTGTAGGGGTAGTATAGTTCCAACACTGACCGAAGTAGCGTTTACCCATTGGCTACTGTCTCCATCGTTGTAGTAGACATAGGTATTGAGCTTGGTACTGTCAAACCAAATATTACCACTGGTTGGGCTTGCAGGAGCAGTATCGCTAACGGTAACGCTGCTGGAAGTAACTGCGCCCCAACTGATAGTACTGCCATCAGTGGTTAAATACCGGCCCGTGTTACCGGATACTGAAGGCAGTATTCCGCTACCAGTAGCAGCAATAGCACGTGCCCAACCTGATCCATCGTAAGTCCAACTTTCGTTGTTGACCGTATAGGTAGTGTTTAATGTGGGATTACTGGGAAAATTTTGTGCCATATGTCCTTACCAACTAATTGGGCCTGTACCACCGGTAAAACGATATACTCTATACCCTGATCTAGTAGGTTGATCGTAAGTTAACCCCCCGGAGATTGACGACAATGCATTATATGTATTGGGATATGCAATAACAACTACCCCAGAGCCACCTTGGCCAGCAGTTCCGCCAGATCCGTTACCGCCCCCACCCCCACCTAGATTACCACCGCCAGGATTTTGTCCGTTACCGGTGCCACCACCACCAGCACCACCAGATCCAGCAGTACCGCCATTAAGTTGACCACCACCTCCGCCTGCATAGTATGTAGATGTACCAGTTATGCTAGATAGATTCCCTATACCACCGTCACCGCCTTTAGTAGTTTGTCCACTTTGTCCAACAGCTCCGGCGCCACCACCACCGCCTGATCCAAAGTTTGGACTGGTTATACCAGCACCACCATTATTACCTTGTCCGGCTGTGCCAGCACCACCAGCACCATCATAATGGCCGCCACCGCCGGATCCACCAGCAGACCCATACCCAATACCTCCACCGTCATCACCGGCCCCGCCACCGCCTCCTGTTGTACTAATACTAGCAAACTGACTAGCTGTTCCATTAGATCCTCGTCCTGCAGTTAAATTACTACCAGACCCGCCACCGCCAACGGTTACAGTGTATGCAGTACTTGCTGAGACTGATAAGGTACTAGCTAACATACCACCAGCACCACCACCGCCACCTCTACCACCAGATGCACCACCACCACCACCGCCGCCAGCAACAACAAGATATTCAACTGAAGTTGGAGTACCCGATTGGGTTGTTATTTGATTACTAGCACCACTCTCAGCACCTTGTCCAACAGCATTAACTGCCCTAACGGTAAATGTGTAACTTGTACTGGGGGTTAATCCAGACACTGTAATAGTGCCCGAACCAGCTTGATTTAATGTACCAGTAACGCCACCAGGACTTGATGTAGCGATGTACTGAGTAATCGCTGTACCACCATTATTTGCTGGGGCAGTAAATGACACTGTTGCAGTTGTTAGTCCTGTAACAGTAGCAGTGCCAATAGTGGGCGCTCCAGGGACTGACCAAGTTATTATACTATTACTTGCGCCACTGGGAGCACTGTTTCCTATATTGTTTGTAGCATAAACCGTAAAAGTGTAGCTCACACCTGAAATTAGCCCGTTGACAGTAATAGTACCTGATCCAGCCTGACTTAATACACCCATTATTCCACTAGGACTAGACACAGCAGTATAACTAGTAATTGTTGCACCACCATTGTTTGCCGGTGCAATATACGACACTGTTGCACTAGTTGCATTTACTGTTGTAGCAGTACCAATAGTCGGGGAATTAGGTACTGTTTTCAATGACGCAACAGTAATCCATGTGGAATTATAATATGTTTCGATAGATGTTAATTCAGTATTAACCCTGGTATAACCATCGTATGGGGTAACGGGTCTTTGTGCTGTGGTTCCCTTTGGTAAACTAAATGCCCCAGAACTGGAATTGAGTTGATCACTAACTGATGCAGGTGTACCGCCGCCCGCAGCAGCCGATCCAGCATATCCAACTCCTATACTACCAGTATAGCCATTAGATCCAGATGATCCAGTATACCCTGCCGTTGTACTAGCTGATCCAGTATAACCTGTTCCTCCCACACTTCCAGTATACCCTGCTGATCCTGAATAACCAGTGAATGTTGCCCAAGACACGTTACTGCCATTAGTAGTTAAAAACTTCCCTGAATTTCCAGTTTGTGTAGGCAAAATAATAGAACCAACATTAACTGACGTAGCATTTACCCATTGGCTACTGTCACCGTCATTGTAGTAAATGTAAGTGTTGAGTTTGCTACTGTCAAACCAAATATTACCAACACTAGGACTTGCAGGAGCAGTATCGCTAACAACAACACTAGCACCGCCACCGCCACCACCAATAACAGCACTGGTGGAAACTGAAGTAAGGCGCCC